>VFQQ010001466.1_pt1 | contig 32518 bp, 27 predicted proteins | sample 3512341 | NCBI WGS metagenome assembly VFQQ01 (sample SAMN10412373, study PRJNA504923) | tailings metagenome | isolation source: Relicate 2 Philex TSF1 revegetated site | place: Philippines: Tuba, Benguet | collected 2017-08-29
GAAAGCTTTGCGTGTTCTTTCCGATGCCTTCATCCCCGAGCTCCCGAACCGCTACAAGGGCAAGGTCCGCGAGAACTACGACCTGCCGGACGGCCGCCGCATCATCATCGCCACCGACCGCCTGAGCGCTTTCGATGTCATCCTGACCTCGATCCCGTTCAAAGGGCAGGTCTTGACCGAGACGGCACGCTACTGGTTCGATGAGACCGCTGACATCTGCCCAAATCACGTGCTCGATTATCCCGATCCCAATGTCGTCGTTGGCACCCGGCTCGACATCCTGCCGGTCGAGATCGTCGTCCGTGGCTATCTCGCCGGCACCACCAGCACGTCGATCCTGACGAAATACAGGAACGGCGAACGCGAGATGTACGGCATCCGCCTGCCGGACGGGCTGCGCGACAACGAGAAGCTTCCCGAGGCGATCATCACGCCGACCAGCAAGGCCTTCGATGGCGGGCACGACGAGCCGTTGTCGCAAAGCGAAGTCCTGGCCAAGGGCCTGTTGACGCAGCAGCAATGGGACACCGTCTCCGGCTACGCGCTATCGCTTTTCGCGCGCGGCCAGGCCCGCGCTGCCAAGCATGGCCTTATCCTCGCGGACACCAAATATGAATTCGGCACCGACAAGGATGGGAAAATCGTCCTTGCCGATGAAATCCATACGCCCGACAGCAGCCGCTACTGGCTCGCGGCAAGCTATCAGGAGAGCTTCGAAAAAGGCGAGCGGCCGCGCAGTTTCGACAAGGATTTCGTCCGCGCCTGGGTGACAGCGCGCTGCGATCCCTACAGGGACCCGATCCCGGAAATTCCCGCGGAAATCATCGAGCAGGCGTCGGCGGTCTACATAGAGGCGTTTGAGGCGATCACCGGCAAAACCTTCGCGCCTGATCTTTCGGGTGCAACGGTGCTGGATCGCATCCGCAAGAACCTGGCGCCCTATTTTTCCTGATTTGCGCGGGTCTTCCGGAACGGAGATTTCTGCTGCTCAATCCTCGGGCAGGAATGCCGGATTGTAGACCACTTCCCACAGGTGCCCGTCAGGGTCCTGGAAGTACCCGGCATATCCACCCCAGAAGGTTTTCTGGGCCGGTTTTAGGAGACGGGCATTGGCCGCGATGGCACGAGCCATGACGGCATCGACCTCGGCTTCGCTGGCGACATTGTGGCCGAGGGTGAATTCCGTCGCGCTGCGAGCCGTTTTCTCGATACCGGCGTCATGGGCGATATTTGCGCGCGAGAACAAGGCCAGCTTGATGCCATTCTGAAGATCGAAGAATGCCACCGCCCCATGTTCGAACTCCCGTCCGATAATGCCTTCGCTCGGCAGTCCCAGGCCGTCGCGGTAAAACTTCAGCGACGCCTCCAGATCGTCGACACCGATCGTGATCACGCTAATTCTCGGCTTCATGTAAATTCTCCTTGCAGCTTTTCGGCGAGCCCAATTTGAACGATGGCCGGGCTGCATTCTTGAAGATTTCGGCCAAAGTGTCATGTTCGTTTGCGGCGCAAGCAACACGCACCGCCACGGAAACCGAACGATGAAGCCAGTGCCTGCCGGTGCGACGGGGTATTTTCGGGAGCAGCCCGTCGGTGTCGGCCTGCGTGGCAGCTTCGCGGCGATCTGGATTCACCAGATGGCACAGGATGTCGCGCCGCCGCCTATCGTCGTGGCGCCAGACGGCGCGGTCGACCTGCAATGGATCGACGGAACCTTGCGCGTTGCGGGTCCCGACAGGGAGGCTCAGACCGAGATCATGGCCGCCGGCGCAACGGTGATAGGCCTGCGCTTCCGCCCTGCCGCCGCATCGGCATGGTTGGGTATTCCTGCAAGCGAGCTGGTCGATCGGCGCGTGACGCTGGAGGAGCTTTGGGGTTCGAAGGTCCGCGGCCTCGCAGACAAAATCAACGCATGGCAACGCAAGGACGGCGCTATCGCCGGGCTCGAAGCCATACTGGCCGATTATGCAGCGGAAACGCCCGGCGACGCGGCCATGGCTGCGGCGTATACGCTCATCGAAAGGGGACCGCCTGCCGGCGTGCCGCTTGTGCCGTGGCTGGCGCGCGCACTTGCCATGAGCGAGCGGACGTTGCGCCGGCGCTTCGACGAGAGTTTCGGCTACGGTCCGAAGACGCTCGATCGTATCCTGCGCTACAAGCGCTTCCTGAAACTTTCACAAACCTCGCGATCGCCGATTGCGATGGCTGCCGTCGAAGCGGGTTACGCCGATCAGGCGCATATGGTGCGGGAAAGCAGGCGCCTTTCCGGTTTCACACCAAGTGATCACCGCCGCGCCTATGACAGCTAGAGGGATGTCTGCCGAGATTGCAGCAGCGGCTGCCTCACTCACTTCGCCGCGATTTCCACCGGCAGCACGACCTTGTCGGTCTTGTCTTCCTTGGGGCGGTCGATCGGCATCTGGTCGCCGGTGACGACATAGTAGATCGTCTCGGCGATGTTGGTGGCATGGTCGCCGATGCGCTCTATGTTCTTGGCGCAGAACAGAAGATGCGTGCAGGGCGTGATGTTGCGCGGGTCTTCCATCATATAGGTCAGGAGCTCGCGGAACAGCGAGGTGTACATGGCGTCGATCTGGTTGTCGCGGTCGCGCACGAATTCGATGCGCTCAACCGAGCGCGAAGCGTAGACGTCCAGCACTTCCTTGAGCTGCGTCAGCGCCAGTTCGGCCAGCGCCTGCAGGCCGCGAAACAGGCTCACCGGCTGGCGGCCTTCCGAAACGGCTACCACACGCTTGGCGACATTCTTGCCGAGATCGCCGACGCGCTCGAGGTCCGCCGAAATACGGATCGCACCGATGATTTCGCGCAAATCCCCCGCGACGGGCTGACGCTTGGCGATAAGCACGATCGACTTGTCGTCGATCTCGCGCTGGGCTTCGTCGAGGATGGCGTCGTCGGCGACGACCTTCCTGGCCAGCGCCAGATCCGCATTGACGAGTGCGGCGATCGACTGATCGACAAGGCGCTCGGCCTGGCCGCCCATCGCCGCAACCTTGCGGGTCAGGTATTTCAGTTCGTCGTCATAGGCGCTGACAATGTGGTGCGACTGCATGAAGGCCTGTCTCTCCTCGGTGGCCGGCGGAATCGTGTTTGCTGAATCCATAGTAGGCTAATCACATGACGGAAAAAAGAAAGCTTGGATTGGCGGCACGGTGACGCCACAATTCGGGCTGATAGCGCCTGCGCGAGGGGTCCGGAAACTGTCGTCTCCAACGAGCAGCGGCTATTTGGCCGGCGCAAAGTGGTTCATACGTTCCGCGACGTCCATTCTCTTGACTGCAAAAGGCCGCGCGGTGCTCCACGGCACGATCACAAAGTTCATCTCCTCCGGGAAGAACCACATGCAGCTTCGCACGGCTCTGCACCTTCTCAGCGCGCGCGGCATAGCGGTCGTCGGCGTGGCCTGCATCGTAGGCGCTCTGGCGGCGGTGACCGTCTCCGCGATAAGCTGGACCGTTCAGGAAATGCACTGGCTGCTTTTTGGGCTGGAGCGCGGCGCGCGGCTGTCGGCCATGTTTTCGCTGTCCAGCTCTTCCCAGGCGCTGGTGCCGATCATGGGCGGGGTGCTGCTCGGATTGACGATCGCCTATCTCCGGCGACGGCAATATCGCACGCCGATCGATCCAATCGAAGCCAATGCGCTCTATGGCGGACGGCTTTCGGCTACGGACACCGCCATCGTCGCCGTGCAGACGATCATCTCAAGCGGCTTCGGCGCGTCGGTCGGGCTGGAGGCGGCCTATACCCAAAGTGGTTCGGGGCTGGCGTCCCGGCTGGCCCGCTTTCTCCAGCTGCGCCGCAATGACGTCAGAATACTGGTGGGATGCGGCGCGGGTGGCGCGATTGCTGCTGCCTTCGGAGCACCATTGACCGGCGCGTTTTACGGTTTCGAGCTTATCATCGGCGTCTATTCCGTGGCCAATGTCGCGCCGGTGATGGCGGCGGCCGTCTCCGCCTCGCTGACGGCGAGCTATCTCGGCGGCGCGCAATTTCCCATCGAAGTCGGCCCGGTGCCGGCGATGACGGCCCTGCAATACCTGCCCTATCTCCTGCTCGGCTTTCTGGCGGGTGCCGCATCGATCGCCATCATGCAACTGGTGACGCTCGTGGAGAGGGGTTTTTCAAAGCTTTCCATCGACGCCGCGCTGCGCCCGGCAATCGGCGGGTGCATGATCGGCGCACTGGCATTGATCACGCCTCAGGTGCTTTCCAGCGGCCATGGCGCGCTGCATCGCGAACTGGCGATGAATTACGGCTTCTATGTCGTCGCGGAACTGTTCATCCTGAAGCTGATCGCTTCGGCCGTATCGCTCGGCTCGGGGTTTCGCGGCGGCCTGTTCTTCGCCTCGCTGTTCCTGGGCGCACTGCTCGGCAAGATCTTTGCCGAGGCGATGATTTTCCTTTTGCCGCAGACCGGCGTCGATCCGATGATCGCTGCCGTCGTCGGCATGACCTCGCTCGCCGTCGGCGTCGTCGGGGCACCGTTGACCATGACGTTCCTGGCCCTGGAATCCAGCGGCAACCTCGCGCTCACCGGCGTTGTTCTGGCGGCGTCGATCGTATCGGCGGTGCTGGTGCGGGAGACCTTCGGCTACTCGTTTTCGACCTGGCGGTTCCATCTGCGCGGCGAGACGATCCGAAGCGCTCATGACGTGAGCTGGACGCGCAACCTGACCGTCGAGCGCATGATGCGCGAGGATGTCCGCACCTTGCCCGACACGACGACGATCGAGGAATTCCGCAGGCAGGTCCCGCTGGGTGCAGCACAGCGCGTGATCATCACCGACGCCGACAAGAAATACGCCGGAATGCTGCTTGTCGCCGAAGTCTACGGCCTCGACGCCGGCGACGAGGCTAAGGGCGCGTCCATTCGCACGCTGGCGAAATATCAGGATACGCTTCTGGTGCCGTCCATGAACGTCAAGGCTGCGGCGGACATTTTTGCCCGGTCGGGCAGTGAGGAACTGCCGGTCGTCGACAATTTCGCCAACCGCCGGGTGGTCGGGCTTTTGACCGAAGCCCATCTTCTGCGCCGCTATGCCGAGGAGCTGGACAAGGCCCGAAAGGATCTTTCCGGGGAAAGCTAAGCGCCTCTTGGCATGGCTCGCCGGCGCCCCAACTTTGAACGCAGGCAGAAACCCGTAGCATCCGAAACAAAAAACTTTCCAGGACTGGGCGGCAATTAATCTAAATTGCCGATTTACATCGTTAGATTCATAGATATAGCTATTGTTACTCATGTTGCGGACAGGCAAACGCAGCGAGGAACGGCAATGCTGAATGCACACAGCGAATTGCTCGACTTCATCGAGCGGGCGGAGAGACATCCAACCCTGTCCCTCCTTGTCAATGATTTCTCTCAGGTCATCGATCGACAGGGCTTCAACGCGTTCATCATGACCGGCCTGCCTTCGGCCGGGATCGACGTGGAGCCGATGGTCATAGCAAACCATTGGCCGGAGGCATGGTCCGATCGTTACCGGGAGCAGGTTTATTTCCCCGATGACCCGGTATCGAAATGGTCGATAACCAAAGACCGGCCTTTTCACTGGCAGGAAGCCTGGAACGCATTTCCCTCCACCAAGCGCGTCCAGCAGCTGAACGGCGAGGCCGGCGATTTCGGACTGGTCGACGGTATCGCCTTCCCCCTGCGGACCGCCAGAAGATGGCAGGCGGTCGTATCGCTCGCCAGTCACCACCGGATGGACATCGACAAGAAAGACGAAGGCCTGCTGTACTGCGCCGCCGTCTACTTCCAGATGGCCGCGAATGATCTGGCGTCCAAGAAAGGCCCTCCGCCGCCATCCCTGAGCGACAGGGAGCAGGAAATCCTGAAATGGCTCGCAGCCGGCAAGACCGCCTGGGAGATATCGACCATCCTCAATATTTCCGAGGCGACGACGCGCACCCACCAGCGGCATATCAATGCAAAGCTGGATACCGCCAATACAACCCAGGCGGTCATGGAAGCAATCCGGCAGCATATTATTCACGTGTAAATTGCCGGTCAATCATCGATTCCGACGATAGCTGACGGGTTCGTTACGGTTCATCCTTCTGCGGGAATCAACCGCAGGGGGTAGTAGCCGTGCAAATCCACGTCGTAAATGCAGCAAACCGCCACCTCTATGCCGCAGAGCTCGAAGACTTCTTTCGCGCCCGCCACGCCATCTATGTCGAAGAAAAGCAATGGCGCGACGACGACGGGACCGGCATGGAAATCGACCAGTTCGACACCGACGAAGCCACCTATATGATCGGCATCGTCGACGATCAGGTCATGACCGGGACCCGTCTTCTGCCGACGACCGAACCGCATATGCTGAGCGAGGTGTTTCCGCACAGCTGCAACTTCACCGGCGTCCCGCGGCAACCGGACGTCGCCGAGTGGACGCGCGGCTTCATCGTTCCTTCCTTCCGCGAGAAAGGCCACGGCCCGATCAAGGGCCAGTTCTGCGGGACGGTCATGGAATATTGCCTGAATGAAGGCATCACCCGCATCGGCGGCATTCAGGACCTGTACTGGCTGCCGCTCTGGAAGCGCTTCGGCTGGACGGTGAGACAGATCGGAAATCCAATTCTGATCGACGATCGCTGGTGTGTCGCCGCCTATTTCGACGTCACGCCGGAAGCACGCGACCGCGCACTCTCCCGGGGTAATCTCGACCACTCCATTCTGGTGCATCGTGGCCCGTACGAGCCTTTCATGCAGCAGTATCGTCGTACAGGAGGTGCTCGTGCAGCTTAAGATGAGACAACACGAACACGGCGGGCACCCTGTGCGGCATCGGAGCGGACCTCGGGCGACACTCGCCAATACCGGGCAAAACGACGACATGGCGGTGCCCGAAATCCCGCGCAAGGAATATTTCGCCCAGTTCATGGGCGAACTACGAAAGGAGATGCAAGCAGCTCGCGCAGAGGAGGCGCGGCTGCTTCTGGCGGACAAGACGCATATATCCGGAGGCGGCAGCCTGCGGAAAACGCCGAGCGGCACGGACTACATCCTCTGGGGCAGGATCGGCCCCGGCGGCGTGCCCGACCTGATGAACCGCATAGACGACGACATAGAGAGGTGCCGCGAGCCGGTAATCATCACCAGCACAGCCTTCTCCACCAGATACCGGTTCAGCCGCTGGCTTTTGCGCAATGGCCACATCGCGCGGGCCGATCTCGGCGAAGATGGCCTGGTGGTCGCGAAATCGGCTTAGCCGAGGAAAAATCGCGGCTTGCGCGTCCTTGGAAGTGCGTCGCGATAGACGGGTTCGGCCTCCCCGGACAGACCGCTCGTCCGGCGGCGGGAATTACTCTGCCGCCGGAAAATGCACGGTAAAGGCCGCACCTTCGCCCAGCCTGGAACGGATCGACAGGCGGGCATTGTGACGTGTCAGGATATGCTTGACGATGGAAAGGCCGAGGCCCGTGCCTTTCTGCGAGCGGCTGGTTTCAACATCCACCCGGTAGAAACGCTCGGTCACGCGCGGAATGTGCTCTTCGGGAATGCCGGGACCGAAATCCCGGATCGTGACCGTGGTTTCGCGCTCGGCATTGGTGTCCGGGCCCCCGATCGAGACGACGACACGGCCGCCCGATGCGCCATATTTGCAGGCGTTTTCCAGAAGGTTCTCGAAGACCTGAAACAGTTCGTCGCGATCGCCCAGCGCTTCGAAGGTGCCGGCGGGGAAGTCGCGCTCGACGACGACGCCGGACTCACTTGCCAGCGGGCTGAGGGAATCGATGACGCTTTCCACCACGCCGCGCAAATCGACTTTCACGCCGGGCCGCAGATGCGATTTCATCTCCAGACGTGACAGCGACAGCAGGTCGTCGATCAGACGTGCCATGCGCGCGGTCTGGTTCTGCATGATCTGCAGGAAGTGATCGCGCGCCTTGGCGTCGTCGCGTGCCGGGCCGCGCAGCGTCTCCACAAAACCCGAAATGGAGGCGAGCGGCGTGCGCAACTCGTGGCTGGCATTGGCGATGAAATCAGCTCGCATGCGGTCTATGCGGCGCGTCTCGCTCTGGTCCTTGAACACCATGACATAGAGGCCAGTGCCCCTTCCGACGGCTGACGCGGTGACGCGAAAGACGCGCTCGATCGGCACGCGCTCGATGAAGTCGATCTGCCGCGAGGCGGCATGGCCGAACAGCACAGCCTGTATCATCTCCTGCATTTCCGGCGTACGGAATTTCAGCAGCAGCAGGATACCGGGGCGCAGCGCACCGAACGCATTGACGGCTGCATCATTGGCATGAACGACCGCGCCCGCACCGTCGAAGACGATCAGCGGATCGGTGACGGCGGCCGCCAGGTTTTCGCCCGAGAGGCCGCGGGCATGGCCGTTGGCCGCTTCCACCGCCTCGCTCGCCCGTTGCCCGGCCGTGCGGCTGGGGGCAAGGCCCGCAACGACGACCAATACCGCGACGACCGCCGAAACCGTCCTTGTGTCGCCTCCGGCCCAGATATGGACCGCTAGCACCGCAGCAATGCCCGCAGCCAACATCCAGCGATTCTGGCGAAACCGGTGGGCAACCAGCCGCATCGCGCGGCGTATCCATAGTTCGCGGCCTTGATCGCTCATGCGAAAATCCCGTGATGCCCTGTACTTGGATGTAAAACTTCACGCTGGACCAGTCTGGCCGCACCCAATAGCATGAAAGGGAAACCAAGAAAGGTTTGTCGAAATGAAAAACGCCGACGACGCGCCCGAGACCGCAGCAGCCAAGGAGACCGCGGGTCTCACACCGTTGAAACTCAAGATCGGCGGCAAGGAGCGTCTTTTCGACATCAACGATCCCGAACTGCCCGACTGGATCGACAAGAAGGCCTTGCGCTCGAGCGGCTATCCCTATGACGACAAGATGCCGTCCAAGGATTACGAAGAAACGCTGGAGCGGCTGCAGATCGAGCTGGTCAAGCTTCAGGCCTGGATGCAGGCCACCGGCCACAGGGTGCTGACCCTTTTCGAAGGGCGCGACGCCGCCGGCAAGGGCGGGACGATCAATGCGGTGCGGGAATACATGAACCCGCGTACGGCCCGCAACGTGGCCCTTACCAAGCCGACCGAGACCGAACGCGGCCAGTGGTACTATCAGCGCTATGTGCTGCATTTCCCGACGGCGGGCGAATTCGTCACCTTCGACCGGTCCTGGTACAACCGCGCCGGCGTCGAGCCTGTGATGGGTTTTTGCACGCCGGAACAGCACGAGCATTTCCTGGAGGAAACGCCGCGTTTCGAAAAGCAGATCGTGCGCGAGGGCATCCACTTCTTCAAGTTCTGGCTCGATACCAGCCAGGAGATCCAGCTCAAGCGCTTTCACGATCGCCGCCACAGCCCGCTGACCAACTGGAAGTTCTCGCCGATGGATGTCGCCGGCATCGGCAAGTGGGACGCCTATACCGAAATGCGTGACCTGATGGTGAAGCGGACCCACACCGCCGAAACGCCGTGGACGATCGTGAAGGCCAACGACAAGAGGCGGCTGCGTATCGCGGTGATCCGGCACATTCTCCTCGCCCTGCCCTATACGGGACGCGATCTCGACGCCATCGGCAAACCGGACAGGAAGATCATCGGCGAAGGACCGAAATTCCTGAAAGGTTGAGCGAAAAACCGGCAATGCCGGGTTAGAGACTGTTTGATAACTCGCCCTGCCGAGTCAGATGGCGTGGTTTTCGAGAACCGGAGCGGAGTGGACATTTAGGTCCATGAGCACCGGAAGCGCAGAAAACTGCGTCAGATGACCGGCGGGGTAGAGTTAGCAAGCGGTCTCGCTTGCCGGTGCGGCGTCTTGTGCCAATGATGCGGGCGCTTCCACAGTTCGTAGACGGAGCACCATGCCGCCAGCGACAGCATCAGCCAGTAGACCGGCGTCATCAGGCAGACTTTCCAGAAACCCCGGCTCTCGCGCTCGTTGAGGGTCATCCGGCCGAGCACCATGAAGGATGCGTAGCCCAGCACCACGGTGATGGAATCGAACGCCAGCAGGCCCCATTGCCAAAGGCGTAGCGGAATGCCGCCACTGACCTGCACGGTCAGCACCAGGGCCGACAGGATCAGGAACGGATGCATCAGCGCCGACATGACCATGCCGGCGAACAGGATCTGCGCCATGCAGAACGAAGCGAAAGGCACTTCGCGGGCGAGCCTGACGGGATTGCGCATAAGGACGAACCAGGTCTGTATCCAGCCCTTGAACCAGCGCTTGCGCTGGGCGAGCCAGGTGTCGAAATCTTCCGGCCCGTCCTCGCGCGTCGGGCATGAAAGCGTGTCGGCCCGGTAGCCGAAACGCGCCAGCCGCAAGCCAAGATCGGCATCCTCGGTGACGTTGTAGGGGTCCCAGCCGCCGACTTCTTCCAGAGCCGAACGACGAAAATGATTTGAGGTGCCGCCGAGCGGCAGAACGAGCCGGTGTGCGGCCAGCCACGGCAGCAGCCGTCGGAAAAGACCGGCATATTCGAAGCCGAACATATTCGCGATGAAGCTTGCCCGGCGGTTCGAAATCTCGAGCGGCGCCTGAAGGCAGGCGAGTTCCGCATCCGCTGCCTCGAACCTTTGCCAGGCCTCCACCAGCTGCATCGGATGCGGCCTGTCTTCGGCGTCGTAGAGCACCACGAACGCGCCGCTCGTCAGCGGCAGCGCATAGGCAAGCGCCTTCGGCTTGGTGCGCGGCAATGACGCCGGCACCGACACCACTTCGACATAGCTGCGCAGCGGGTGCGCCCGGATCGCCTGGATCGTCTCCCTGTCATCCTCCTCGCAGACCAGCTTGATCTCCAGCTTGCTGCGCGGCCATTGCAGCTTGCTCATGGCGACCAGAAGCTGCGGCACGACTTCAGCTTCTCCGTGGAGCGCGACAAGCACCGAATAGACCGGCATTTCGGGAGACAGCGCAGCCGACGGTTTTCGCGGCGACGGCCTTTCAAACCAGAACGCGGCGGCAATGCGCAGCGCCACGCAGGCAAGGAAAAACACCGAGAACAGGACATGCAGCAGGACGAAAAATGCCGTCGATTTCAACAGCAGTGCGGTCGGCACGGTGACCGCGAACGCACCGAGAAAGAACGCCTGCCAGGCGCTCACGACATTGCGGGCAGAGCAATCGGGCCGCTGATCGGAGAGAGCGGTCAAGGCGCGCTCGGTGAGCATCTTTCGCGACCGCCGCAACACGGCCTGCCGCAGAACGCCAGGCGCCACGATCCTCGCACGCCGGAAAAGCTCGCCGCCCTGGAAACGTCGCAGGCGTTTCCAGCCGGCCAGATCCGGCGCTATGAGAAAGACGATGCGACCGAAACCATCCTCGATCCGCGCCGCGCCCTTTGCCGGTGCCTGCCGCAGCATCGCCAGCGCCTGCTCTTCCCGCAACATCAGGCTCAGCGGATTGATCCTCGTCTCGAACCTCATCCCAAGTTCGTCCGCAATGGCGCGATAGAAGGCGATCTCCGTGACAAGGCCGGAAACGAGAAGCTCTGCCTGGAACGTCGTTCCGTTGACACCGGCGCGCGAGGCGATGACGACGCTGTCGTCGAAGGAAATGCCCAGCCGATCCAGCACAGGCCGCCATTCCGCCACCTCAGGCAGCACGAGAGCTGCGAAAAGACTTATGCTGTCGTTCGCGGCTGCAATATCTACATGGAATTCGTCGGGCTGTTCGGCCTCATGAAAAGGAAATCCGCTGGGGCGCTCGGATTCTAGCGCGGCCATCGAATGGTCCGGATTTGCCGATCGCCCACGCTGAATTCAGAACGCGCGCCGGGCGCAAGCGACCCTCGTGTTACATGGCAGTATCCCCGCGTCAGCACACTCTGCGCCATCGCAACACCCCCGCACCGCAATCCCCGCGTGCATTAATGCACATCCTGACACCTGCTGCCATGGCAAAAAAGCAAATGCTAATTTGTCAGCCGACCAAATGAGATGATGGCTTTCGACAATGTTTTTGCCTGTCGGCCAAGGGGAGGCTAAAGGTCTATGCACTGTTCGTATTGCCAGGCGTTTCATGAAACCACGTTCGATCCTGATGGCCGTTTGTTGCGCGCTGACCGTGCTGAGCGCACCGGCGCGAGCGGCGGGGCCTGACGTTCCGGTTTTCTGGGACACCAAGGAGCGCCTGCCCAAGCCGGACCTTATGGCGCTTGAGCGGCTGCGCTTCCTGACCACCACCGATTTTCCGCCGTTCAACTTTCTTGACGGGAACGGGCGGCTTTCCGGCTTTCATGTCGACCTCGCCCGCGCGATCTGCGCCGAACTCGACATCGCGGCGAAGTGCCAGATCCAGGCCCTGCCCTGGGACGAGCTCGACGCGGCATTGCAGAAGGGCGATGGCGAAGCGATCGTCGCCGGTATCGCGGTGACGCAGGAAAACCGTGCGAAATATGCTTTCTCGCGGCCCTACCTGCAATTTCCGGCGCGTTTCATCATGCCGAAGTCGTCCGCGGTCGCCGAGCCGATCTACGCCAAGCTGGAAGGCAAGCGCATAGGCGTTGTCGCCAGTTCTGCGCATGAGCGGCTGCTACGCAGCTATTTTCCGGACGTGAAAGCGGTGACCTACGCCAAGCAGGAATGGCTGTTCGACGACCTCAAGGCCAACAAACTCGATGGTGCTTTCGGCGACGGCATGCGCTTTGGTTTCTGGCTGGCGGGTTCGGATGCCGCCAGCTGCTGCCGCTTTGCCGGCGGGCCTTATCTCGCACCGGAATATCTCGGCACCGGCCTCGCCATCGCCACCAAGGCCGACAATCCGCAACTGGCGGACGCCCTGAACTATGCGCTGCACGAAATATCGGTGAAGGGCACCTTCGCCGAATTGTATCTGCGCTATTTCCCGGTCAGCTTTTACTGAGCCTGCGTGATGATCTAAATGGCAAGGCCAGCAACCAGCCAAGCCTTACCGGCCGTTCATCGCGCCATTCCTCAAGGCCGATCGCCATGCCGTCGTGGCCGCGTTTCGGCTGACCGACATAGGTTTTGAACAGCCGGTCCCAGAATGAGAAGTTGAAACCATAGTTGGAATCGGTCTCGGGACGGTCCGTCGAATGGTGGACGCGGTGCATGTCCGGCGTGACGATCACCTTGCGCAGCCAGCGGTCCGCGCGCGGCCCAATTCGCACATTCGAGTGGCTGAACATCGCCGAACCGTTGAGCACGATCTCGAAAACCAGCACGGACAGCACCGGCGCGCCGAGTGCGACGACCACGCCGGCCTTCCAGACCATGGAAAGCAGTATCTCCAAGGGGTGAAAGCGCAGGCCGGTGGTGACGTCAAAGCCCGTATCGGCATGGTGGACGCGATGGATGCGCCACAGGACCGGCAGTTTGTGGCTGGCGACATGCTCCAGCCAGACTGCGAAATCGAGCGCGACGAAGGCGATGATGCCGCCGACCACCCCATCGAGGCCGGCAGCGCGCAAAAGCCCCCAGCCTTTCATCTCGGCAAAGGCTGCCGCACCGACGGCCGCGGCCGGAAAGGCCACACGCAGCATCAGCGACGAGACGACAAGCATCGAAAGATTGGCAAACCAGCGGCGCGATTTCAGCGCGCCGGCCATTTCCTGCCGTTCCAGGCGCGGCGACCATAGTTCGAACAGGGCCATGGCGAGGAAGATCGCCAGGAAGGCTACCGTGCGAACGAATGCCTCGGAAGCGGCTATCTCGCCCATCGCGTGCCGCCGCTCACGTCAGCATACGGTGACGCGCCTTGGTCGCCCATTCGATTGCCGAGATTATACTCGGCTCGACGCTCAGATGACGCCGCAGAAGCTGCAGCACGCGCACCTCCTCAAGACGCATCTCAAGGTCCACCGCCGCAACTTCAATCGCCGCCGCATAGGCAGTGTCGTGAAGGCGCTTTGGGATGGCCTTGGCGGCCGCCGAAAGCACCCCGTCCAGACCTTCCTGCTCATGCAGCAGCTTCTGGCAGTCCTGCGCGATACGGACGAGCTTCTGGTCGTTGAACCCCTCGAATACCGGCCAGGAGCGAACCACGTCGCCTATGCGAGCCAGTTCGAGATCGGTCATGTCGCGATCGGAGGCGGAAGTGACGACCATCAGGTAGATCAGGGCTTCATGGGCGGTTGGGCCGGGCATTTGCTGTCCTTGGGCTTGCGGTGGGCTTCGAAGTTAGGAAGGCACTACGCGGACCGCAAGGAAAAACGGCTGCAATCGTTGACGCTGGTTGCCGCGCGCCTTAGAGCAGGCATCGCCGGACTGTGCCGGCAAATTATGCAGGAATGGCGACATGACGGGATCAAACATCATCGATCTCAACCCCGAACTTCTGGCGGCCGCAGCCGAAAGCAAAGCCTGGCCGTTCGAGGAGGCGCGCAAGATCGTCGCGCGCTATAAAGGTCGCGCGTTCCCCGAAACCGTCCTGTTCGAAACCGGCTACGGCCCGTCCGGCCTGCCGCATATCGGCACCTTCGGCGAGGTGGCGCGCACCACCATGGTGCGCCACGCCTTCCGCATTCTGACTGAGGACAAGGTCAAGACCAGGCTGCTGTGCTTCTCCGACGACATGGACGGTATGCGCAAAATCCCGGACAATGTGCCGGATCGCGCCGCGCTCGAGCCCTATCTGCACATGCCGTTGACTGCCGTGCCCAACCCGTTCGGCGGCGACTATGCGAGCTTCGGCGACCACAACAACGCGATGCTGCGCCGCTTCCTCGACACGTTCGGCTTCGACTACGAATTCGCCAGCGCCACCGAATATTACAAGGCCGGCCGTTTCGACGCGATGCTGCTGCGCGCTGCCGAGCGTTATGACGACATCATGAAGGTCATGCTACCGACGCTGGGCGAAGAGCGGCAGGCGACCTACAGCCCGTTCCTGCCGATCTCGCCCAAGAGCGGCCGCGTGCTCTACGTGCCGATGAAGAATGTCGACGCCAAGGCCGGCACCATCACCTTCGACGACGAGGACGGCCAGGAAACCACCCTGCCGGTGACGGGCGGGCGCGTGAAGCTTCAGTGGAAGCCGGATTTCGGCATGCGCTGGGCCGCCCTCAATGTCGATTTCGAGATGTTCGGCAAGGACCACCAGACCAACCAGACGATTTACGACCGCATCTGCGTCATCCTTGGCGGTCGGGCGCCGGAGCATTTCGTCTACGAGCTGTTCCTGGACGAGAACGGCCAGAAAATCTCGAAGTCGAAGGGCAACGGCCTGACCATCGACGAATGGCTGACCTATGCGCCGACGGAAAGCCTCGGCCTCTACATGTTCCAGCGCCCGCGGCAGGCGAAAAAACTCTATTTCGACGTCATTCCCAAGGCGGTGGACGAATACTACGCCTTCCTTTCCGCCTATCCGAAGCAGGAGTGGAAGGAGCGGCTGGGCAACCCGGTCTGGCACATGCATGACGGCAACCCACCGGCGATCGACATGCCGGTGACGTTTGCGCTGCTGCTCAATCTCGTCAGCGCGTCGAACGCCGACAGCAAGGACGTGCTATGGGGCTTCATCTCGCGCCATGTGAAGGGCGTGACGCCGCAGTCGCATCCCGAACTCGACCGGCTGGCCGCCTATGCGGTGCGCTATTTCGACGATTTCGTGAAGCCGTCGAAATCCTTCCGGACCCCGGACGAGGTGGAGAACGCCGCACTTCAGGCGCTGTCGGACGCGCTCGGCCAGTTGCCTGCGGATGCCGGCAGCGAGGCGATCCAGAATGCTTCGCTCAATGTGGCCCGCAAGATCGAGCGCTATCAGGATCATTCCAAGCAGAGCCCGGAAGGCGGGCCCGGCGTTTCAGTCGCTTTCTTCCAGATGATCTATCAGGTGCTGATCGGCCAGGAACGCGGCCCGCGCTTCGGCTCATTCGCAGCGCTCTACGGCATCGCCGAGACGCGCGCGCTCATTGCAAAGGCGCTGACGGGCCAGTTGGCGGCGTAGGTGCGGGCGGGAAAGGTCCGGGAGCTACCGGAAGCGTTTGTGCCGGCTGCTCTGCCGGCGCAACCAGCAATTCGTCCGGCGGCGGAAGCGGCGCCGGTAAGGCGCTGGTGGTCGAGGGCGAAAGCGTCACGCTGACGCGGGCCGGCGGCGGACCGAATATGCCGACCTTGTCGGACCGGGCCTTTTCGCCAGCCTCCGCATAGGGTCCGCCAGCCGCAGCCCGCGCCCATCCGTTCGCCACCAGCCAAGCGCCGACATCCTCCTTGCCGACACGGCAATCGGCGGAAATAACAGTGCGGTCCGGCTCGGGCGGAACCGTGCAGGTGACGGCGCGGCCGCGCAGCCACGACCGGAAAGCAGTGCGCGCCCGCGCGCCGCACGGCCATGACGTGCCCTCGAAACTGCAATCCTCATTTGCCGCGACGGGATCGATGCCGGCAATGGCGATCGAATAGCCCTTGGCCTCGATCTGCCCGGCCGAACTCGCCACCGGCTGGTAGAGCGGCGTGCCTTTCCAGTCTTCGGGAGCCACCGGCTTGGGCGGTTTGGGGGGCAGCGCGAGACCGAGCTGGCTCAGCGGCTCGCGCGGCGCTATGCGTTCCAGTTCGCCGGATTTGTCCGAAGGTGCTGCACTGTCTTCCGGTGTGGGCGACGGCACTTCCGGAACGGCCGGCAGGACGCTGTCATCGGCGGGCGCGGTCTGTTGCGGATCGTCGTTCGGGGAGGCATCGTCATCCATCGGCGGAATATCGGTCTCGTCCGGAACCTCGATGCTCGACGGGTCGAAGCTTGCTTCGTTGGAGGTGATCGCGTGCCCGCCGGCAATGATGGCATAGCTCAAGCAGAAAAGTGCCGCCACCGTCAGCGCGAATATGCCCGGACGCATCAGGCGGCGCCTACTGGCTTGCCCAAACGATGCGGGCCAGCCAATCGACATCGCCCATCGCTATGTTGCGGACCGGATGCTCGGGATTGATCGACAGCAGCTCGATTTCCTGCGCGCTGCGGCGCACCAAAACCTTGGCCATGACCTCGCCGGACTGCGTCTTGACGACGACACGGTCGCCCTTGCGCACCGTCGCGCCCGGCTCGACGATCAGCACGTCGCCATTGCGATAGAGCGGCAGCATGGAATCGCCCTGCACCTGCAGCGCATAAGAGTTCTCGGTCGACTGCGCCGGCAGTTCTATCAGGTCCCAGCCCTGCCCGGCCGGAAAGCCGGCATCGTCGAAGAAGCCACCAGCGCCGGCCTGCGCAAAACCGAGCAGCGGCACCGAGGATTTCTGCACCGGCAGCGGCCGGTCGTCCTTCGAGCGCCCCTCGACCAGACCGAGAAACTCGTCCAGCGAGGAATTGGTCGCCTCGATGATCTTGGCCAGCGACTCGGTCGAAGGCCAGCGCGGCCGACCATCGGCGGAAGCCCGCTTGGACTTGTTGAAGGCGGTGGAATCCAACCCTGCCCGCTTCGCCAGCCCGGAAGCCGAGAGCGAATAGCGTTCGGCCAGCGCATCGATGGCGGCCCAGACCCGGTCGTGCGAAAGCATCGTCATGGTCCCGAAACAGGAAAAAATACCTCTATGTTCTAGCGCGGGTGCGAGAGGTTGTCCAGAAGCCGAAAGCCTGTCGAACAGGGATATCCTCGATCATCCGCGAAAAAGCGCGGCAATCTCAAGCGCCATAGCGCACTTTCAGTTCGTTAAAGACGGTATCGCCGTCAATCGTGTCACCGCTATCCAACTGGTTCAAGCCAATGGCGAGATCGTCGCGCAACGCCAGCCATTTGTGCACATAATGCAAGAGGTCGTCGCCAAGTTGTTCCCGAATTTCCTCGGGAAGCTTTTCGGCTTCATGAACCGCGCGCTCAAACTTGGTCATCGCATTCCCTTTCGCTTTCAAGATAGCGTCAGCTTCGCCTTTGCGAAAGAGGGTGCCGCCTCACCCCTTCTTCGCCAAAGCCCGCAGGCCGGCGTGGGATTGCATGAAGATGCGCTCGGCTTCGTTTGGCGGGCGGGCTTTTGCCTCGCTGCCGAGTGCCGCAATCACCTCGTCGATTTCAAGAAAGCGGCGGTTGCGCGCGTCGTAGACGCCGGCGGTGGTCAGCACCAGCGCTGCCGTCACGCCATTGTCGAGGATGAATTCGTGGCGGCCGATGACCTGCGTGCCCTCCCAGGTCTCGACGGTCGAGACGACGTCGAATTGCCTCCACAGCCTGATCTCGCGCACGAAGACCGACTGGAGCCCGCCCATCATCGGCGCCCAGCCATTCCTGCGCGCCAGCGCGATTACGCCGGCGCGCAGAAAAATATCGATGCGGCCGAGATCGGCCAGCATCATGTAGCGGGCATTGTTCAGATGCATGTTGGTGTCGATGTCGGTGGGCAGGCAGCGGAAGCTCAGCCTGCTTTCGTCACCCATGCGGTAAATGCCGCGGCGACGCGCCGTCACCGCGGTTTTCAGAAGACGTGCCCAGACGTACATGAGATGCTCCAACCTATCCTTCTCCCCGTTTACGGGGAGAAGGTGGCCCGAAGGGCCGGATGAGGGGCAGCGCCGGCATTCCGGCGTTAGTGCTGCCCCTCACCTGCCTGCCGGCTTCCTCTCCCCGTGAACGGGGAGAGGAAGGATGTCCGCTATGCCGCTTCCTTGATCTTGCCGGCATAAGGATCGAAGCGCTCGTAGAACGTCTCGCCCTTTTCGGCCATATCATGCAGAAGCTTCGGTGCCTTGAACTCGGCGCCGTATTTCTTCTGCAGCGACTTGGCGAGCTTGACGAATTTCTGCGCGCCCATGCCGTCGATATAGGACAGCGTGCCGCCGGTATAAGGCGCGAAGCCGAACGCGAGGATGGAGCCGACATCGGCCTCACGCGGGTCGGTGACGATCCGCTCTTCCATGACGCGCGCCGCCTCCAGCGCGATGACGACGAGGAAGCGCTGCTTCAGCTCCTCGAAGTCGATCTTGTCGGGGTTGCGCTGCTTGTAGAGGTCTTTCAGGCCCGGCCACAGCTTCTTCTTGGCGGGCTTTGCCGGATAATCGTAAAAGCCCTTGCCGTTCTTGCGGCCGAAGCGGCCATGCTCGTCGACCATGGTGTTGATGAGCTTCATCTGCTCCGGGTCTACGGCCTTTTCGCCGAGATCGCGGATGGTCTGCTTCATGATCTTCTGGGCAAGGTCGACGGCCGTCTCGTCAGTCAGCGCCAGCGGCCCGACCGGCATGCCGGCGGCGCGCGCGGCGTTCTCGATCATCGGTGCCGGCACGCCCTCGATCAGCATCTTGAAGGCTTCCGACATGTAGCGCAGCACGCAGCGGTTGACGTAGAAGCCGCGCGTGTCGTTGACGACGATCGGCGTCTTCTTGATGGCGCGGACATAGTCGATCGCGACCGCCAGCGCCTTGTCGCCGGTCTTCTTGCCGAGGATAATCTCGACCAGCAGCATCTTGTCGACGGGCGAGAAGAAATGCACGCCGATGAAATTCTTCGGACGCTTCGAATTCTGCGCCAGCGACGTGATCGGAATGGTCGAGGTGTTGGAGGCGAACACCGCCGAAGGCTTCAGCACGGCCTCGGCCTTCTCGGTCGCGCCCTTCTTGACCTCGGAATCCTCGAACACGGCTTCGACCACCAGATCGCAGCCGTCGAGATCGGCATAGTCGGCCGTCGGCGTGATCAGCGACAGAAGCTTGTCCTTTTCCTCCGGCTTGGCGCGGCCTTTCTTGACTTGATCGGAAATCAGGCTTTCGGAATGGGCCTTGCCCTTGGCGGCGGACTCCATATCGCGGTCGAGCAGCACCACCGGAATGCCGGCCTTGGCGGTGACATAGGCGATGCCCGCACCCATGAAGCCGGCGCCGAGAACGCCGATCTTCCTGAACTTGGTCGGGGCCACGCCCTCGGGGCGGCGCGCGCCCTTGTTGAGTTCCTGCAACGAGACGAACAGCGAGCGGATCATCATCGCCGCTTCCGTCGTCTGCATGATTTCGGTGAAATAGCGCTGCTCGATGCGAAGGCCGGTGTCGAACGGCACCAGCAGGCCTTCATAGACACATTTCAGGATCGCGCTGGCAGCCGGATAGTTGCCGTAGGTTTCGCGGCGCAGGATGGCGATTGCCGGCGGCCAGAGGTTGGCACCAGCCGCCGAATAGACCGGGCCGCCCGGCAGCTTGAAGCCCTTCTCGTCCCAGGGCTGGACCGGCTTCAGGCCGTTCTTGATCATCGCCTTGGCGGTTTCGATCAGATCTTCCGGCTCGGCGATTTCGTGGATCAGGCCCATGCCCTTCGCCTTCTGCGGCGAAAGGTTCTGGCCGGAGGTCAGCATCTGGAGAGCAGACTGCGGATCGGCCAGGCGCGGGACGCGCTGGGTGCCGCCGGCACCGGGGAAGATGCCGACCTTCACCTCGGGCAGCGCCATCTTCACCTTGTCCGAATTGGCGGCAACGCGGCCATGGCAGGCCAGCGACATTTCAAACGCACCGCCCATGCAGGTGCCGTTGATGGCCGAGACCCACGGCTTGCCGGAGGTTTCCAGCTTGCGGAACAGCGCGCCCATGCGGCCGGCAGTATCGAACAAAAGCTTTACCGCCTTGTCGTGGTCCTTGGCCTCTTCCTCGGCAAACAGCGTCAGCATGCGCTTCAGCATGGTCAGGTCGGCACCGCCCGAGAACGAGTCCTTGCCGGAGGTGATGACCGCGCCCTTGATCGCGGCATCGGAAGCGACTTTGTCTATGATCTTGTCGAGTGCGGCCATCACCTCCTCGGTTAAGACGTTCATCGATTTTTCCGGCATGTCCCAGGTGACGAGTGCGATGCCGTCGGCATCGGTTTCGACGGTGAAATTTGTATAGTCAGCCATTGGAGAAGTTCCTCCTTGAAAACGGTTTCGTCAGCGTGTTAACGCGACGGTGAAGCTGCTTTCCTCTCCCCGTTTACGGGGAGAGGATGCCGGCAGGCAGGTGAGGGGCGGAGCTAACTTTGCCAATAATGACGCTGCCCCTCATCCGGCCCTTTGGGCCACCTTCTCCCCGCAAGCGGGGAGAAGGAAGAGGCGTTAGACGCGCTCGATGATCGTGGCGGTGCCCATGCCGGCGCCGATGCACAGCGTCACCAGCGCGGTGTTGAGGTCGCGCCGCTCCAGCTCGTCGAGCACGGTGCCGAAGATCATGGCACCGGTAGCGCCCAGTGGGTGACCCATGGCGATGGCGCCGCCATTGACGTTGATCCTGTCGTGCGGAATGTCGAAGGCCTGCATGTAGCGCAGCACGACGGAGGCGAAAGCCTCGTTGAGCTCGAACAGGTCGATGTCCGAGAGCTTCATCTTGGCGCGCTTCAGAAGCTTCTCCGTCACGTCGACCGGGCCGGTCAGCATCAGCACCGGCTCCGAGCCGATGTTGGCGAAGGCGCGGATGCGGGCGCGCGGCTTGATGCCGAGCGACTTGCCGGCCTTCTTCGAACCGAGCAGCACAGCGGCCGCGCCGTCGACGATGCCGGACGAATTGCCGGCATGATGGACGTGGTTGACCTCTTCCACTTCCGGGTGCTTCTGTACGGCGACCGCGTCGAAGCCGCCCATTTCGCCGGGCATGACGAAGGACGGGTTGAGCGCGGCCAGCGACTGCATGTCGGTGGTCGGGCGCATATGCTCGTCATGGTCGAGGATGGTCAGGCCGTTCTGGTCCTTGATCGGAATGACCGACTTCTTAAACCAGCCCTTTTCCCAGGCGTGCGCCGCGCGCTTCTGGCTTTCGACAGCATAGGCGTCGACGTCATCGCGCGAAAAACCGTATTTCGTGGCAATGAGATCGGCCGAAATGCCCTGCGGCACGAACCAGCCGGGAAAACCGACCGACGGGTCCATGAACCAGGCCCCGCCCGACATGCCCATGCCGACGCGCGACATCGATTCCACACCGCCGGCAATGACGATGTCGTCCGCGCCCTGCGCGATCTTGGCCGCGCCGAAATTGATGGCATCGAGTCCGCTAGCGCAGAAGCGCGAAATCTGCATGCCGGGGGCCTTGGTGTCGTAGCCGGCCTCGAAGGCGGCGGCGCGCGGAATGACAGAACCCGCCTCGCCGACCGGATCGACGCAGCCGAAGATGATGTCGTCGACCGTGCCGGTGTCGAGATCGTTGCGGTCGCGCAGCGCTTCCAGCACCTTCGCGCCAAGCCTTACCGCCGGCACCTCATGCAGCGAACCGTCCTTCTTGCCGCGCCCGCGCGGTGTGCGCACGGCGTCATAGACATAAGCGTCAGCCATTTTCTTGCTCCCTTCGATTGGGTTGTCGCAACGGTGAGCCGTTTGCGAAACCTCTCAATTGGTTATGTTGCGCTCCGTCCAACACCCCTCATCCGACCCTTCGGGCCACCTTCTCCCACAAGGGGAGAAGGGAAGTGCTGCAACGGCATTCCTGCCAATCTCCAACGTGGACGATTGGCGATATCCTTTATGCGAAGCGCCTGCCTTCTCCCCTGTGGGAGAAGGTGGCCGAGCGAAGCGAGGTCGGATGAGGGGTGCTGGGCGGAACACCACGTAACCGACCAAGGGGCATTCCTTCCGTTTCCTACAAACTCCGCGCGATCAACAGTTTCATGATCTCGTTGGTGCCGCCATAGATGCGCTGCACGCGGGCATCGCGGTACATGCGGGCGATCGGATACTCGTTCATATAGCCATAGCCGCCATGCAATTGCAGGCATTCGTCGACGACCTTGCCCTGAAGATCGGAGAGCCAGTATTTCGCCATGGCCGTTACCGGATCGAGCCCGCCATTTATGTGACGCTCGACGCAGTTGTTGTAGAAGACGCGGCCAATGGTGACTTCGGTCTTCAGTTCGGCCAGCTTGAACTGGGTGTTCTGGAAATCGAGGATCGTCTTGCCGAACGCCTTGCGCTCCTTGACGTAGTCGATGGTCAGCGCCAGCGCCCGCTCGGCCATGGAGATCGCCGTCGTGCCGATCTGCAGGCGCTCCTGCGGCAGTTGCTGCATGAGCTGGACGAAGCCCTGCCCTTCCTCGTGACCCAACAGGTTTGAGGTCGGCACGCGGACATCGTTGAAGAACAGTTCCGACGTGTCGTTGGATTTCAGCCCGATCTTGTCGAGGTTGCGGCCGCGCTCGAAGCCTTCGACCTCGTCGGTCTCGACCACGATCAGCGACGTGCCCTTGGCGCCCTTCGACGGATCGGTCTTGGTGACGACGACGATCAGATTGGCAAGCTGGCCGTTGGTTATGAAGGTTTTTGAGCCATTGATGCGGTACTGGTTGCCATCCTTCTCGGCGCGCGTCTTGACGCCCTGGAGGTCGGACCCGGCACCCGGCTCCGTCATGGCGATGGCGCCGATCAGTTCGCCGCTCGCCATCTTCGGCAGCCATTTTTTCTTCTGCTCTTCCGAGCCGTAGTGGAGGATGTAGGGCGCGACGATGGAATTGTGGAGCGCAATGCCGAAACCATCGACGCCGACATGGCTGATCGCCTCGATGATCGCGCTCTCATGGGCGAACGTGCCGCCCGACCCGCCATATTCCTCCGGCATCGAAGCGCAGAGCAGGCCGTTCCCGCCGGCCTTCTGCCAGCTCTCGCGGTCGAACTTTTCCGCCTTCTCGAATTCGTCGTAGCGCGGCGCGATCTCGGCTTCGAGGAACTTCGACGCCATGTCGTAAAGCATGGAAACGTCTTCGCCGGCCCATTCAGGCTTCGGCAGGCCAAGCACTTCCGCGGGATTGGTGGTCATGAGTTCACTCCCTCGATAGCGCCAGCGTCCCCCTCCCCCTTGAGGGGAGGGTGGCCGCGAAGCGGTCGGGAGGGGTCGCCGACGAGATACTCGGCCTTCTCCTTCACCGCCTGCGCGACATGCCAGGCACTATTCATCACATCCGGCTCGTCGATCCTCAGAATCAAATAGCCGAGCGACTTAAGATATGCATCGCGATTTGCATCATGGTGCTTACCGGTTTCGGTCTCGTGGAGATCACCATCGACCTCGACAATCAGCTTGGCCGATGGGCAAAGGAAATCGACGATATAGGGCCCGATCGGCGCTTGTCGCCTGAACTTGAGATCATCCGCTCGCAACTCGCGCAGTTCGTACCAGAGCAACGATTCAGCCTTCGTTCCGTGGAGACGAAGCGAGCGCGCCTTTTGCCGCATTTCGAAACTGACACGGGTTCGGGGCACTTTACCAATTCTCCCAAAGTGCATTTTCAGACTTGAGGTCGGCGCGTGGCCGCTCTGACCCCTCCCGACCCTTCGGGCCACCCTCCCCTCAAGGGGGAGGGGAACGCCGGGCACCCTAGAACGCTTCCGCGTCCAGCGCCATCATCGTGTCGGCACCGCTGGAGATGCGGGCGAGGTGGGCTGCCGTTTCCGGCATGACCCGCTCCATGAAGTAGCGGCCGGTGACCAGCTTGTTCTCGTAGAAGGCCGAAGAGCCGTTGCCGAGCTTGCCCTGCGCGGTCCTGGCCATGCGCGCCCACATATAGCCGAGCGCGACGAGGCCGAAGAGATGCATATAGTCTGTCGAGGCCGCACCGGCATTGTCGGGCTTGGCCATGGCATTCTGCATCAGCCACATGGTGGCCGCCTGCAGGTCATTGAGGCCCTTCTTCAGCGCCTTGGTGTAGGACGCCATCTTCTCGTCGGCGCGGTTTTCCTCGCAGAATTCACCGACTTCCTTGAAGAAGGCCTGCACGGCGCGGCCGCCATTCATGGCAAGCTTACGGCCGACGAGATCGAGCGCCTGGATGCCGTTGGCGCCCTCATAGATCATGGCGATGCGGGCATCGCGCACGAACTGGCTCATGCCGTGTTCTTCGATATAGCCGTGGCCGCCGAACACCTGCTGCGCCATCACCGCATGGTCGAAACCCTTGTCGGTCAGCACGCCCTTCACGATCGGGGTCATCAGGCCCATGTGGTCGTCCGCCGTCTGGCGCTCGCCGTCGTCTCCCGAATTGTGGGCGACATCCGACTTCAGCGCCGTCCACAGCACCAGCGCGCGGCCGGCTTCGTTGAACGACTTCATCGTCATCAGGTTGCGGCGGATGTCCGGGTGGACGATGATAGGGTCGGCCTTCTTGTCAGGCGCTTTCGGACCCGACAGCGAGCGGCCCTGAATGCGCTCCTTGGCGTAGGTCACCGCGTTCTGGTAGGCGACTTCCGACATCGCCAGGCCCTGAAGGCCAACGCCGAGGCGGGCTTCGTTCATCATCGTGAACATCGCCTTGAGGCCGCCATTCTCGGCGCCCAGCAGCTTGCCGGTCGCCTCGTCGTAATTCATGACGCAGGTGGCGTTGCCGTGGATGCCCATCTTCTCCTCGATGGAGCCGCAGGAAACGCCATTGCGCTCACCGGGATTACCGTCGGCGTCGAGATGAAACTTCGGCACGATGAACAGCGAAATGCCCTTCACGCCTTCCGGCGCGCCCTCGATGCGGGCCAGCACCAGATGGACGATGTTGTCGGCCATGTCGTGTTCACCCGCCGAGATGAATATCTTCTGGCCGGAAATCTTGTAGGTGCCGTCGCCATTCGGCACGGCCTTGGTGCGCAGCAGACCGAGATCGGTGCCACAATGCGGCTCGGTCAGGTTCATGGTGCCGGTCCAGGCGCCCTCGACCAGCTTCGGCAGCCATGTGTTCTTCTGCTCGTCGGTTCCGTGAACCAGAATGGCCGCCATCGCGCCCTGGGTCAGGCCGGGATACATCATCAGCGCCATGTTGGCCGAGACCATGTATTCAGCAACCGCCGTGTGCAGCGAGTAAGGCAGGCCCTGGCCGCCATATTCGGCCGGAACGGCCAGGCCCATCCAGCCGCCTTCGCGATACTGGTCGTAGGCTTGCCTGAAGCCCGTGGGTGTCGTTACCGAGCCGTCGTCATGGCGCACGCAACCTTCGAGGTCGCCGGTGCGATTGGTCGGCTGGAGCACGTTTTCGGAAAGCTTCGCGCCCTCCGCCAAAATGGCTTCCAGCACGTCGGGCGTGGCGTCGGAAAATCCAGGAAGATTGCTGTAGCGCTCATAGCCGAGCACCTCGTTCAGCACGAAAAGCGTATCCTCGACCGGGGCCCGGTATGTCGGCATTTTGAATCCTCCGCCACAACACTATGCGATGCCCGACGCATGGGCTTCAAGCGTCAGGCCCGCCTTCTGGAAAGGCCATAGCAATAATTGACGTTTGCGTAAACGTCAATTATTTCATGGTTGTGATTTTTGTGCGGGAGTACGGCGGCAGGAGACCGCAAAGCTACCCGCAAGTCCACGTCGCCAATATGAAAAAAGCCACACAATGTCGTCGGACATCGTGTGGCTCGATTTTCGAAATGCCCGAGACCGAAACGGCTTTCGGGCATCAGCACCGGGTCAGCCGTTGGCGGCAACCGGCAGCGGACGCTCGGCAAGCATGCCGCGCACGACCGACATGGCCTTGCTGAGTTCGCCGATGGCGTCCTCGATCGCCTCGCGCTGCTTGTGCAGGCGGGCGAGCTGCTTGTCCGACTTGTCGAGAGCGAGCTTGAGTTGCTTGGCGTTGGTGCCCTTGGGATCGTAGAGATCCATCATCTGCTTGACGTCACGCAGCGAGAAACCAACCTTCCTGCCGAGCAGGATCAGCTTCAGCCTTGCCTCTTCGCGATGCGTGTAAAGACGCGTGCTGCCTTCCCGCTTCGGGTTCAGCAGGCCCTTGTCTTCATAGAAACGCAGCGTGCGCAGTGTCACGCCATATTTCTTGGCTATTTCGCCGATGCGGGAAAGGTCGGTTTCCGCCGCGTCGGTAACAGTTTCGGTCATGGCCGCCGTGTTGCCGGCCTTCATAAGCTTCATCGTCATGTTCTTTTGCTTCCCCGTTGGCCACCGCAGGGTTAACCGGCAGGGCCTGAATGGAAGCAAACGGGGTTTGTGCTTCCATTCGTGGTTTCAACGAATACTGCGCAAGGGGGCTCAAGCACCGCTTACGTTTACGTAAATGCTATACTCAGAGTGCCGTTACGTTGCAAGCGCCAACTGAATGAAACTGTTTTACGACTTTTCGTTGCATTCTTTGCCGCGCGGTAAGGTTGGTTAACAACTTGTTTACCACGTTGGGGGAAATGTGCGCATGTCGGTCCGCCGTGGATGATCATTATTCCGATTTGTTCACGTTTCTGGGGAAGCGCCGCCGCCGATGCGGCCGCATCCGTACCGATGGGGAAGTTGAAGAATCTGGCCGAAAGCCAGCAAGGGGCGAATGGGCGTTTCGATGAACAGCAAGCGGTCCTATCTCGACACACTCAATACCGGCAGGCAGCGCAAGCCTCACACCACGCTTGAGGAACTGAACCGCTCGCTGGAAAATCTCGAGCAGCGTCTCAGCAGGCCACAGGATGTCGGCCCGGACTTTGCACGTGAGCGCGACGACATGCGCCGCCAGCAGCGTTTCGCCGACCTGTCCTATGGACAACCGCGTGCAGACGATGCCCGCGCCTACGCCGCCGCCCCGCAGCCGGCACCGCGTCCGTCCTACGACCAGCCCTACCAGACGATCGCCCGCGACCTCGACCGCGTGCGCGCCCAGGAAGACGGCGTTGCCGCTTTCGGCAAGATCGCCGCGGAACTCAACGCGTTGCGCGAGGACCTGCGCCAGCAGGTGACCTCCGGCATGCGCCGCGAATTCGAGGCGGTGCGCGAGGACATCAGGCGCGCCTATGCTTCTGGTGCCGCCAAGGGCGGCGTCGATGAACTCGGCGTCGAATTCGAGCGTCTGTCGAGCGCCATCCACTCGCTTTCCGAACGCAGCGATGACAAGAGCATCAACATGCTCCGGCTGGAGCTGGAGCAGGTCAAAGGCGTGCTCGACTCGCTCGCCCGTGAAGAAACGGTGCGCTCGGTCGATCGCCGCTGGGACGACTTCAACAAGCGCTGGACCGATTTCGAGGACCGCATCTCGACCGGATCGCACGATCCGGCGATTTCCGCGCTGACCTCCCGGCTCGAGCAGATCAGCACCGCCGTCAACAACCTGCCCGAATCGCTGTCGCTGCGCTCGCTCGAAGAAAAGGTTCGCACGCTGGCCGGCGCGGTCGACCATTTCGCCCGCCAGCAGGAAAATGCCGACGCCAATACATTCGGCCAGATCGAGGAGCGGCTGGACGAGATTTCGCGCGCCATCGTCGCCTCGACCGCCGCAGCCACGCAGCCCAATTTCGATCCGGCGCCCTTCGAACGCATCGAGGCACGGATTTCCGCTCTCGCCCGCCAGATCGAGGAAGTCGCCGGCGACCAGCCGACGGGCAGCGAGGTCATGGAGCGCCTCGGTCTGCTCTCCAGCCGCGTCGACCAGATCACGCAGCAGATTCATCTGCCGGAAGCAGCAGTCGAGCGTCTCGGCAAGCAGATAGCCATCATCGCCGACAAGATCGACCGCGCACCGGCTAGCCCGGATGCGGACTATATTTTCCAGGGCATCGAGCAGCGTTTCGATCTCCTGTCCAACATGCTCGAACGCCGCCAGGGCGACGCTGCCGAACAGAGCAACACGCTGTTTCGCGATCTCGAGCGCCGGCTCGACGAAGTAGCCGACCGCCTCGACCAGCGTGCGCAGGCGCCGGCGCTCGACAACAGCGGCATCATGGACGCCATCGACGCGCGCTTCGCCACGCTTGCCGAACGTCTCGAGGCCCGCCAGCCTGAACCCGCCGACAACGCCGCCATCCGCAATCTCGAGGCGCGGCTCGAAAGCATTTCCAGCCGGCTCGATTCCTCGGTCAGCCAGTTCGCCAATATCGACCCTGACCTGATCCGCAATCTCGAAGCGCAGGTTTCCGGCCTGTCGCAACACCTCGCCCGCCCGTCGAGCCCGCTGCCGGAATTCGAGGATATCGGCCCGCGTCTCAACGACATCGAAAAATCGATCGCCGGCAGCCACGAGAGCATTCTGGAAGCCGCGCGTCAGGCCGCCGAAAGCGCGGTCCGTTCGCTGTCGGGGTCGCAGACGCACACAGTGGCGGTCACCGGCCTAGCCGACGACCTGAAGGCGCTGGAAGCGCTGACACGCCGCTCCGACGAGCGCAACACCAAGACTTTCGAGGCCATCCACGACACGCTGCTCAAGATCGTCGACCGGCTTGGTTCGCTGGAACAGGACGAGCGCCCGGTCGCCCAAGCCGAGCCAGAGCCGCTGAACACGCTGCGCAAGATGGCGCTGCAGGACACGCCGTCGCTCGATTTCGACGACACCTTGCCGCTGGTCGAGGGCGACGATCGCCCCTCGCCTTCGCGCGGCGGTGGCATCGGCAACGCGCTCTCGCCGGCCCAGGCAGCAGCAGCCGCAGCAAGTGCAGCACTTGATTCCGACACGATCGCCGAAGACGAGCCGGAGGCCGGTTCGCGCTCGATGTTCGGCGGCCTCGGCCGCGTGTTCAAGGGCCGCAAGGGGCAGGCGGCGAAAGCCGTGGCTGCCGAACCAGTGGACGCCGTAGCCAAGGACGAAGCGCCGAGCGTCGACCTGGACGAGCCGCTTGATCCCAAATTCGCCAACCGGCCCCTCGAACCCGGTTCCGGCGCGCCAGACCTCAACGCCATCATGCGGCGCGTGCGTGACGAGCGCGGCCAGCCGGCCAAGCCCGCCGAAACGGAAGCCGCCAAGGCCGACTTCATTGCGGCCGCCCGCCGCGCCGCCCAGGCAGCGGCAGCCGAGGCCGAAGCGCTGAAGCGCGATTCGAGCCTGAAAGGTCCGGTGAAGGCGCTGCGCATCGGCGATCTGCTCAAAGCGCGCCGCAAGCCAATCCTGATGGCCGCCGCCGCGATCATGATGGCGCTGGCCGGCCTGCAACTCGGCAAGGCCTTCATGGCAGGCGATGCGGAAGTGGCGGAAGTTACAGCGCCAGCAGCAATCGAGCAACCTGCCGAGCAGCCCGCTCAGACCGCGATGGCCGAAGCACCGCAAGCGCCCGCCCCCGTCCAGATGGACAGCCTGGCGGAGGCCCGCGACGAAGCTTCGGCTGCCCGCACAATCGATCTGCCGCAGGACGCCCTTGCCGCGTATCCTGAAACGACGCCTGAAGAGGCGACCGCTGCTATCACCGAACCGACCCATGCCCCGGCGCCCGAAACGACGGCATCGACGCCTCAGGCCGAGCAGCCGCTCGATAGTCAGGCGACAGTCATACACACCCCTGTCGAGCCTATGCTTGCCAACCCGGCAATGGCTTCTGCCAGTCCGGCAGCAACGACTGCAGCCACCGAGCCCGCTGCCACCACGGTTGCCCTCAGCGTGCCGACGGAAGCCGGCCCGGTGGCGCTGCGCGAGGCTGCCAGTTCCGGCGACACCAAGGCGATGTTCGAAATCGGCTCGCGCTATGCCGACGGACGCGGTGTCAAGGCCGACATGAAGGCCGCAGCCAGTTGGTACGAGCAATCGGCCGAAGCAGGATTTGCACCGGCGCAATACCGCATCGGCAATTTCTACGAAAAGGGCCTCGGCGTCGATCGCGACATCGACAAGGCCAAGACCTGGTATCAGCTGGCCGCCAGCCAGGGCAATGCCAGCGCCATGCACAATCTGGCCGTCCTGTTCGCCATGGGCGCCGACGGCACCGCCGACAATGAATCGGCTGCGCGCTGGTTCATCCAGGCGGCAGAACTCGGCGTCAAGGACAGCCAGTTCAATCTCGGCATCCTCGCCGCCAAGGGCGTCGGCATGCCGCAGAACCTCGAAGAATCCTACAAATGGTTCGCCCTCGTCGCCAAGACCGGCGACAAGGATGCTTCCGCCAAGCGCGACGAGATCGCCCACGCGCTGCGCCCCGAACAGCTCGAACGCGCCCGCGCCGCAACCGAACTGTGGAAAGCAAAACCGCTCGACACGGCATCGAACTCAGTCGACATCCCTGAGGCCTGGCAGGAAAGCCAGGGCACGACCGCCAGCGTCGACATGAAGAAGGCTGTCCGCAATATCCAGGCCATCCTCAACAAGAACGGCTACGATGCCGGCGGCGCCGACGGCATGATGGGCCAGAAGACCAAGAACGCCATCGCCGCCTTCCAGAAGGCCAACGGCATGGATGCGAATGGCGAGATCGACGAGAAGGTCGTGCGGGCACTGCTGGCGCTCAACAAATAATGGCAGTCGCCTACTTCGTCACGCACCCCGAGGTCATTATCGATCCCGTGGTGCCCGTGCCGCAGTGGGGCTTGTCCAGCCGGGGCCGCGAACGCCTCCACGCCTTTTGCGCGCGCCCGCTCCTGAATTCGGTAACGGACGTTTTCGTCAGCGACGAGCGCAAGGCGCTGGATTGTGCCGAGACGCTCAAATCTCTGCGCAACCTCGAATTCCGCATAGACCCTCGCCTCGGCGAAAACGACCGCTCGTCCACCGGCTACGTAGCGCCGCCGCGCTTCTGGGAGATCGTCGCGGAATTCTTCGCGCATCCTCATACAAGCGTATTGGGTTGGGAAACCGCAGCCGACGCGCAACACCGCGTAAAAACGGCAGTGACCGAATGCATCCGCGACCGAGCAGACAAGGGAGATGTGGTCATATTCTCCCATGGCGGGGTGGGCTCGCTGTTGTTATGCGATCTGTTAGGCGAGCCGATTTCGCAAAATAGAGGCCAGCCGATCAGCGGAGGCGGTTGCTATTTTGCCTTTGATGCCGACACACTATCCGTCGTTCATGCTTGGCAGGATATCGTACCGGACCTATCCTGAAATGTGCTCTGAACAGCGTGGGGTTCCGATGGTCAAGTTCGACTGGCACAGCAACCCGATCACTCGCGATACACCCGTGACGGCAAGCTACAAGAGCACGCAGAATGTCCGTCGGTTCATGACCGCGCAATGCGGCAAGGACTTCAAGTTCGACGTTAGCTTCATGCAGTGGATCAGGGACGGAACGGCTAAAACCATGGGCGATGTCGCGGACGAATGGATGCGGCGTCGCGCCGGCAAATAGCTTCCGGCCAAGATTTGCTGTTCGTCCTCCTCCCTGTGCGACGTTCCACGTTGACGACCCGCCTGTCGAAGCGTAATGATACAGACCTGTCTCACTCTATCGGGCCTGTATCATGTCCTCAAGCTACGGCAATACCGAAAAGCGCCAGCATATCGTGGAAACGGCTTATACGCTGTTCAAGCGCGAAGGCTTTCACGCCACCGGGATAGACCGGATCATCGCCGAGGCGGGCGTGGCGAAGATGACGATGTATCGCCATTTTCCCAGCAAGGATGGCTTGACGGTGGAAGTGCTTGCCTGGCGTGCGCAGCGCTTCGACGATCAACTCGATCAACTCGATCAGCTCGCCGAGCTTGACGCCACGCCCGAGCAGAAGATCCTGACAATCTTCGATTGCTACGGGCGCTGGTTCCAAAGCCCGGATTTCCACGGCTGCCTGTTCGCGCATGCGCTGGCGGAATTCGGCGATCCCGCCCATCCGGTTTTCAAGGCCGTGGCCGACCAGAAGAACGGCCTGAAAACGCGCATGCGCCGGATTCTCGAAGCGACTTTGCCCGAAGATCAGGCCGAGAGCATCGCGTCGGCTCTTTTGATGCTACTCGAGGGCGCCACCATTCTGGCTCAAATGGGTCAGGGAGACACCGCCATTCGAGATGCGAGAAACGCCGCTATCGGCCTGCTTGCCAA
>VFQQ010001467.1_pt1 | contig 32517 bp, 23 predicted proteins | sample 3512341 | NCBI WGS metagenome assembly VFQQ01 (sample SAMN10412373, study PRJNA504923) | tailings metagenome | isolation source: Relicate 2 Philex TSF1 revegetated site | place: Philippines: Tuba, Benguet | collected 2017-08-29
CGTCAAGGAGTTCTACCTCGGCATGGGCGGCGGTGAACGCAAGAGCTTCAAGGACATCAAGTCCTACAAAAGAAGAAAGCGGTGGCTCGCGTAGCGGGCCACCGCCTCATGCCTCGGGCCTGAAGCCCGCAACGTTCAGCCCACGCGCAGGGGCACGAACAGCGTGTTGCCGTCGCGCAGGAGCTGCAGCGCGATGGACTGTTTGGCCTCGCGCGCCTCGGCCTTGACCTGAGCCACCGTGCTCACCGGTTTGCCGTTGATGCCGATGAGCAGGTCGCCGGCCTGCACGCCCGCGAGTTCGGCGGCGCCCGTCACGTCCTCGATCAGCAGGCCCTGGCGCGCGCCGCTGGCGCGCCGCTCGGGCTCGCTCAGGGGCCGCAGCATGAGGCCCAGCTTGTGCTCGCTGCCAGCGGCCGAGGCGGTCTTGGCCGCGCCCGCGCGGTCGTCGCTGGCGCTGGCCAGCTCGACAGAGGCCTGGGCCTCGCGCCCGTCGCGCCAGTAGCCGATGTCCACGCGCTCGCCGGGCTGCGCCTGGCCCACCAGCAGCGGCAGGTCCGCGATGCGGTCCACCGGCTCCTTGCCCACGCGAAGAATCACGTCGCCCGAGCGAAGGCCGGCCTTGTCGGCGGGGCTGCCGGGCTCCACTTGCGCCACCAGCGCGCCGCGCGGCGCGTCCAGTCCGAAGGATTCGGCCAGCGGCTGGTTCACTTCCTGCGCCGCCACGCCCAGGCGCGCGTGCTGCGCCTGGCCGCTCTTCACGATCTGGTCCTTTACCTTCAAGGCGACGTCGATCGGGATGGAGAAGGACAGGCCCTGGTAGCCGCCGGTGTGGCTGAAGATCTGCGAGTTGATGCCGACCACCTGGCCGCGCGCGTTGAACAGCGGGCCACCGGAGTTGCCGGGGTTGATCGCCGCGTCGGTCTGGATGAAGGGCACGTAGCTTTCGTCGGGCAGCGATCGGCCCTTGGCGCTGACCACGCCCACGGTGGCGGTGTTCTCGAAGCCGTAGGGCGAGCCAATGGCCAGCACCCAATCGCCCACGCGCAGGTCCTTCTCGGTGCCGAGCGGCACGGTGGGCAGGTTCTTGGCCTCGATCTTGAGCACGGCCACGTCGGTCATGGGGTCGGTGCCGAGCACGCGGGCCTGGAACTCGCGCCGGTCGGGCAGCTTCACCGTGACGTGCGAGGCGCCGTCCACCACGTGCGCGTTGGTCAGCACCAGGCCGTCCTTGTCGACGATGAAGCCCGAGCCCTGGCCGCGCACGATGTCCTGGCGTGGGGCTTCGCCGCTTCCGTCGGGGAAGGGGAAGGGGAAGCCGAAGGGATTGGCGCCCTGGCGCGACGCGCCGTCGCCCGAGAGGCCCACGCGGCGCGTGCCGCTGACCGAGATGTTGACCACCGCCGCGCCATTGGCCTGCGCGATGGTGGCGAAGTCGACCGGGCCGCCGGCGGGCGCCGCCACCAACGCGGCGGTGCGCAGGAAGGCGGTCGGCGTGGTGGTGGCGGCGGCGGGTATGGAGGCCGGGTTGCCGTGGCGCGAGAGGCCCCAGCTCACGGCCAGGCCGCCCACGGCGCCCGACACCAGCATGGCCGTCACCAGCGGCAACAGGCGGTGGCGCAGGTAGCGCGCGCTCATCAGGGGTTTGTTCATGCTCGGCCTCCGTCCAGTCGCGCCATCAGCAGCGCGTCACCGGCCTGGCGCAGGGCCGACAGCGCGGACCACGGGTGGTGCAGCCGCAGGTGAAAGGCCGCCTCCTCCAGCAGGGACCAGGCCGCCATCGAGGCACCCGCCTGATCGCGCAGCAGTGAGCGGGCGTGCTCGATGCGGTGCGCGGCCTGCGCGTCGTGGTCGCAGTAGATGGCCACCATGGCGTCGCGCACGTCGTCGAGCAGCGGCACGAGGTTGGTGGTGGTCGCGCCAGGCGCGAGCGGACGGTGGTGACCGGCCGCGTGGATCAGCGAATCGATACCGGTCACCGACGATGGCAAGGGGTTCTGTTGCATGAACTTCTCCAGTCGTTGGGGCCGGCGCGGCGGCGGGATTGCCACGGCGCCGGCGTGGAAAAAATCATGCGCGCGGGAGGTTGCGGGCCGGCTACCGGCCGCGGCGCCCATGTTTCGTATGCAACGGAGAAGTGAGGATCGCCTGGCGGGCGGCGTCAGCGCGCGACGATGCCGCGCCAGCCGCCGCCGATGAGCGAGGCCAGGTCGAACAGCACGCCCGGCAGGGCCAGGCCGCCGGGCGCGGCCAGGTAGCGAGGCTGCCAGACCGGGTCGAACTTGGCCTTGTAGGCGCGCAGGCCCTGGAAGTTGTAGAAGTGCTCGCCGTTGTGGAACAGGGCGGTGCCCACGCGGTGCCACAGCGGCGCCAGCGGGTGCGTTTCCAGCCCGGCCAGTGGCGCCATGCCCAGGTTGAAGCGTTGAAAGCCGCGCGCCGCGCCCCAGCGCATGGTCTCCACGAAGAGGTAGTCCATCACGCCACCGGGCGCCGTGGGCAGGTGGCGCATGAGATCGATGGACAGTTCCGTGCGGCCGTCGCCGGTCCACAGGTTGGCGAAGGCCACCAGCTCATCGCCGCGCCACACCAGGGCGTGTGGGAAGTGGCGCAGGTAGGACTCGTCGAAGCGCCCCAGCGAGAAGCCCTTCTCGCGCGTGGTTTTGCCCTGCAGCCAGGCCTGCGACACGGCCCGCAGGCGCGGCAGCGCGGCGTCCACCGCCGCTGCGTCGATCACCTCGTAGCGCAGGCCCTCGCGCTCGGCCTTGCGGTGCGAGCGCCGCAGGTTGGCGCGGGCCGCGCCCTCCAGGCTGAAGCCGGCCAGCGGCACGATCGCCTCCTCGCCCAGCTTGGTGGCGGCCAGGCCCATGTCCAGGTAGAGCGGCAGCCGGTGCGCCTCGACCTGATAGAACGCCGCGCGCGCGCCGTGGCGGTCGGCCATTTCCAGCAGTTGCCAGGCCAGGCGGTCGCCCTCGGGCGCGGCGCCCACGGGGTCGCCCATGGCGATCCAGCTGCCGCCGTGCACCTGGTACATCACAAAGGCCAGGCCCTCGGGGTCGATCAGCAGGCGCTTGTCGCCCAGCAGGGCCAGGGCGGCATCGGTGCGGGGGGCCTCGGCTATCAGTCGCTGGGCCGTCTTCAGGCCGCTGGCCGTGGGCTCGGCGCTGCCCGGCGGTCGGGGCCGCACCGCCTGCCACAGCGCCAGCGTGGCGCAGGCCACCGACACCAGCAGGGTGGCGCGCAGGTAGCGTGGCGCGTTGCCGTGCAGCGCGACATGCCACCAGAGTTCGTTGCGGTACTCCACGTGCCGGTAGCTGAACAGGCCCACCCAGGCGCTGGCCAGCACCACCGCGCCGATGCCCAGCCAGGCCGCGGGGCCCAGGTCGGTGGGCTCCAGCCGCGCGGGGCGGTTGAACGCCGCGCGTCCCGCGTACAGCACACCCGCCGTCAGCAGCGCGATGGCGGATTCCTCCACGTCCAGGCCCTTCACCAGAGACGCCGCCGCGCCTGCGAGCAGCAGCAATACCGCCAGGCGGTGCGCGGCCGCGATGCGGCGCAGCAGCGCCTGCGACAGCACCAGCAGCGCCAGGCCGATGAGGCTGCCCGCAAGGTGCGAGACCTCCAGCAGCGGCAGGGGCAGCACGCCACCGAGCCAGTGCAGCCGCTCGCCGCGCGCCGGCAGGCTGCCGGAGACCAGCAGCACCGCGCCAGCGGCGAAGACCATGGCGCTGCCCACCCAGGGGGCCACCCAGGTGACCGCGGGCTGCGCGCGCCGCGCCAGGCGCCACCAGCGGCGCCCGTGCGCGCGCAGCAGCATGGCGCTGGCGATCAACGCCGTCAGTGCCAGGGGCAGCAGGTAGTAGATGGCGCGGTAGGCGAGGGCCGCGGCCAGCAGGTCCTGCGCGTTCGCCTGCGGCAGGCCCGCGATCAGCACCGCTTCGAACACGCCCAGCCCGCCGGGCACGTGGCTGGCGATGCCCACCAGCGCGGCCAGCACGAACAGGCCCAGGAAGCTTGGCCAGCCCACCGTGCCCGCGGGCAGCAGGCTCCACAGCACCAGGGAGGCGGCCGACAGGTCGATCACGGCCAGGGTGAGCGAGGCCAGGCCGGCCGTGGGTCGGGGCCGGGGGTAGGGCCACCAGGGCAAGGCCTGGCCGGGCCGGGCGCGGGCGAGCCAGGCCAGACCGGTCAGGGGCAGGGCGGCCAGCAGCAGGCCCACCCCGTGGCCCAGGGCCGCTGGCAGGCCCAAGGCGGCCAGCAGGGTCGGGGGCTCCAGGGCCAGTGCGAACCCGCCGCAGAACAGCAGGCCCATCGCCAGTCCCGCGGCGCCGAGTCCCATGACGGTGGCGACTTCGGCGGCCGACAGGCCCCAGGCGCCATACAGGCGCAGGCGCACCGCGCCCCCGCTGACCAGGGCAAAGCCCAGGTTATGCCCGACGGCCGTGGCCATGAAGGCGGTGGCGGCCACGCGAGGCGCCGGCAGCGGCCGCCCGATCAGGCGCAGGGCCAGGGCGTCCTGCCCCGCCAGGGCGGCGTAGCTGATGGCGGTGGCCGCCAGCGCCGCGAGCAGGGCCGAGGCGGGCAGGGCCGCGACGGCGTGGCGCACGTCGGCGGGGCGCAGGTGGGCGAGCTCGCGGTGCAGCCACCACAGCGCCAGCGCGAGCAGGGCCAGGCTCGCGAGGCTGAACAGCCAGCGCCAGGGCCAGGCCCGCCAGCGGGCCAGCGTGGCGAGGGAGGGGCGGGGCCAGGGGGTCGAGGGCATGGGGTGCGGGCAGGGGGTGTGCCGCCATGTTGCGGTAAAGGCGGGGCCCGTCGCGATTACCCGAGCGCGACGGCGCATAAAAAAGGCGGACCCGGAGGTCCGCCAAGGGGGCAAACGGCACGGGCCCGTCCAGCCGGCCGTCTGAAAACGGAGGGGTTTACTGCGCGGGTTTGGCGGCCGGCTTGTGGGTGGTCTTCTTCATCTTGTGGTCTTTCTTCGTGGCCTTGGCGTGTTTCTTCTCGGCCTTCTTCACGGCCGGCTTGGTCGCCATCTTGTCGGCGGCCGGCGGGGTGGCGGTCGGCATGGCGGCGGGTGCGGGGGTGGACGGCATGGCAGCGGGTGCGCTGGCCGGGACCGGCGGGGCCGGTTGCTTGAGCGCGCCGCTGGTGCTGCCTTGCGCCCAGGCACTGGCGCCCAGGGCGAGGATGGCGGCGGCGATGAGGGTGTTGCGCGTGTTCAGCATGAAAACTCCGTGGTCGCAGTGCTTGTGTGTCGCGGTCGATGCTGCGTGTCATCGACCACGGGGCGGATCGTGGCGGTGCTCGTGCATCGCGGCGTGTCGTCGCCCGGGTGGCGGCATTTCACTTGCAACAGAGCGCGGGCAAGGGGGCGCCCCCCGGGGCTTGAGGGGAGGGGATCAGCGCGGGGCGCGCAGCAGCCGCTGCAGGACGGTATCGAGCTCGCTCCAGCTCAGCGGCTTGGCCAGCACCGCCTGTACACCAGCGGCGCTGGCACGCGCGCCGAAGTCGGTGCCGCCGTAGGCCGTGGCGATGATGGTCACCACGCCGGGCGACAGGCGCCGGCAGCGCTCGATCAGCTCCAGCCCGCCCAGGCGCGGCATGGCCTGGTCGCTCAGCACGGCGGCGAACAGTCCCGGTTCGGCCTTGAACGCCTGCCAGGCCAACTCGGCGTCGCTGAAGCCGCGCGGCTCGAAGCCGCGTTCGGCCAGGTGCTCTTCCAGCAAGGCCACGAGCGCGGGTTCGTCGTCGACCACCAGCACCACCTCGCCCTGGCCGGACCACGCGGCCTCTTCGGCGCCGGGCGCCGTGGGCGCGGTGGCGGGCTCGGGCAGCGGCAGGTACAGGGTGATGGTGGTGCCCTCGCCGGGCGCGGTGCGCAGGTCGATCGCGCCGTGCGCGTCGCGCACCGCTGCATGCACCACGGCCAGGCCCAGGCCGGTGCCGCCCTGCGCGCTGCGCGTGCTGTAGAAGGGCTCGAGCAGGCGCGGCAGGTGCTCGGCGTCGATGCCGGGCCCGTCATCTTCCACCCGCAGACCCAGCCAGCGGCCCGGGCGCAGACTGCCTTGCCAGAGCACGCGCGGCTGGTCCACGGTTTCGCTGGACAGGCGCGCGCACAGCGTGCCGCGATCGCCCACCGCCTGCACCGCGTTGCGAAGGAGGTTGAGCGCGGCCTCGAAGAAGGCCACGCCATCGCCCACCAGCTCCGGGTCCTCGGCGTCAAGGTCGAGTCGCGCCTGCACGCCTTCCGGCACGCCCTGCACGGCCAGGGTCCAGGCTTCCTGCACCAGCGCGCGCGGGCGGTAGGGCTGGCGCAGGCCCTGCCCTGTGCGGCCGAAGGCCATCATGCGCGCGACCAGGGTCTTGCCGCGCTCGCCGGCACTGAGCATGTGCTGCACGTGGCCGGCCAGCGCGCTGCCCTCGGGCACCAGCGCGCGCGCGCGTTCGCCGAAACCCAGGATGGCCGCGAGCACGTTGTTGAAGTCGTGCGCCACGCCGCCGGCCAGCGCGCCCAGGGCCTCGAACTGGCGCGCGCGCTGCAGCTGTTCGTCGAGCCGGCGCGCGGCCTCCGACACCGCCACCTCGTCGGACACGTCGTAGGCGGTGCCGGCCAGCAGCAGCAACTGTTCGCGCGCGTCGCGCAGGCCCTGGCCGCGCAGGCGCACGTGGCGCGGCGGCTGGCCGGGCGGCATCACACGCAGGGTGACGGAGAAGTCGCGCGTGCGCTCGCGCACGTGCGCGTCGATCGCCTCGCGCAGGCGGCGGCGGTCGTCCTGGCTCACGCGATCGGGCCAGGACAGCGCGTGCGTGGCCGGCGGGGCGCCGGCGCTGGCGTCGAAGCCCAGCAGCTCGCGCATGCGCGGCGACAGGTAGTGGCGCTCGCTCGCCGGGTCCCATTCCCATAGGCCTTCGCGGGCGGCGGCGAAGGCGCGCGCGGCGCGTTCGCGCTGGCGCTGCAGGTCGCGCTGGCTGTGTTCGCGCCAGCGCTGTTCGCGCGCGTGGCGCAGGCTCAGCACGGTGGTGACCAGCAGCGCGGCGAGCGCGAAGCCGCCCACCAGCCAGGCCTGCAGGTGCCAGTCGGCCAGCACCACCTGCGTGTCGCGTGAGAGCACCACGGCCAGCGGGGCGCGCTGCATCGCATGGCCGGCCAGCAGCAGGTCGTGGCGCCGGCCGTCGTCGCCGGGACGGGACACGATTTGCGTCCAGGCGCTCACGCCGGCGGGCGGATGCAGCGTGCCGGCGCGCTCGGGCCAGCCGCTGGACGGATCGGATTCCAGCAGCGGCGTGCCGTCGATGCGCAGCACGCGCAGGCGAGCGTCGGGTGCGGGCGAGCGCCGCTCGAAGCCGCCGAGCAGCAGGGCCGTGTCGGCCGCCACCACGATCACCCCGCTGTGCCGCCCATGGGGCGTGGACCAGGGCATGGACAGCGGGATCCAGGGCGTGTCCTGCCCGGGCCACACGGTGGGCGCACCGATGTGGGCCGAGCCCGGCGCGGCGGCGAGCGCGCTGAGGAAGTAGTCGGCGCGCGCGTGCGGGGGCTCTTCCAGTTCCTCGTCGGCGGCCTGCAGCACATTGGCCTGGGCGTCGAGCAGCAGCATCTGGCGCGCGGCCGGCAGGGCGGCGGCGCGCGCGCGCAGCACGGCGCCGGCCACCACGGTGTCGGGCACCCAGGCGCCGCCCACGATTTCCTCGGCCGTGGCCTGCATCGCGGTCTGCGCGGCGGCCAGCGCGTTGTCGGCCTGGTCGGCCAGGGCAGCGGACAGGGCCGCGAGCATGCGCTCCTCGCTGTTGAGCACCTGCTGGCGCAGCGTGGCCAGGCCGACGCCCAGGCCGCCGGCGAGGCAGGCGGCGATCAGCACCGGCACGATGACGACCCGGTCGAACAGCAGCTCGCGCCAGCGCGGCGCGCGCGCGGCGGACGCGCCACCGTCGTCGAGCGAGAGCTCGCTGATCGGGGTGGGGGCTTGTTCGTAGGCCATGGGGCGGGGGTGGACGCTACCATCGACCATAGCGGATGCGGGCACGCGCCGCACCGTTCGCCACGACATTCCTCTGCCGCCGATGACCGACGACGCCCAGGCCAGTACCCACCCGCCGCACATTCTGGTGGTGGACGACGACCCCGCGCTGCGCGAGCTGCTGCAGGGTTACCTGGGCGAGGCCGACATGCGCGTGAGCGCGGTCGACAGCGGGCGGCGCCTGTTCGAGGTGTTCGACCAGGAGGCCATCGACCTGGTGGTGCTGGACCTGCGCCTGCCGGGCGAGGATGGGCTGGCTCTGGCGCGCCAGCTGCGCGAGCGCGCGCCGGTGCCGGTGATCCTGCTGACCGGCCGCGCCGAGGAGGCCGACCGCGTGATGGGCCTGGAACTCGGCGCCGACGACTACGTCACCAAGCCCTTTAGCCCGCGCGAGCTGCTGGCGCGCATCCGCGCCGTGCTGCGCCGCTACCAGCCGCGGGCGCCCGAGGAAGGCGTGCGCGAGGACCAGCGCCGCGCCTTCCGCTTCGCCGGCTGGGAGCTGAACCTGCGCACGCGCCGCCTCACCGGGCCCGACGGGCGCAAGGTGGAGCTGGGCAACAACGAGTTCAGCCTGCTGATGGCTTTCTGCGCCGCACCGCAGCGCGTGCTCAGCCGTGACCAGTTGCTGGAGCTGTCGCGCCTGCACAGCGCCGAGGTCTACGACCGCGCGATCGACGTGCAGGTGCTGCGCCTGCGCCGCAAGATCGAGGCCGACCACAGCAAGCCCCTGCTGATCGTGACCGAGCGCGGGGCGGGCTACCGGTTCAATGCCGCGGTGGAGACGCTCTATTGAACCGAGGGCCCCGCGCGGCGCTCAGCGCAGGCGCCGGCCCTGATCGTCCAGCACGGCCTCGCCGTCCGACTTGACGAAGGCCTTCTTCGGTGGCTCGGGCAGCAGGTCCAGCACCCGCTCCGACGGCCGGCACAGCCGCGTGCCCAGGGGCGTGACCACGATGGGGCGGTTCATCAGGATGGGGTGGGCCTCGATGAAGTCGAGCAGTTGCTCGTCGCTCCAGTGCGGCTGGTCCAGGCCCAGCTCGGCGTAGGGCGTGCCGCGCTCGCGCAGGATGTCGCGCACGCCCAGGCCCATGGCGGCGAGCAGCTCGCGCAGCTCCTGGCGCGTGGGCGGTGTGTTGAGGTATTCGATGACCTTTGGCTCGACGCCGCAGTGGCGCATCAGCGCCAGGGTGTTGCGCGAGGTGCCGCAGGCGGGGTTGTGGTAAATCTGGTGCCCGTTCATGATCTATAAAACTATCTTTTTCAAATAAAAGCTACTCAAATCAATCATTTTGGCTTGATGGCCTCAAAAAGCTAAGTTAAATTGGCTTTTCATAAAAAATGATCGCTTATATGAGCATTCTGGACGAGCTGGAAGCCGCTCGCAAGGCCAGCGGTCTGACGCAGGCCGAGCTCGCCGAGCGCGCCGGCGTGAACCGCATGACCGTGGGGCGGCTGGAGGCCGGGCTGGACCCCCGCCTGTCCACCCTGCAGGAACTCGCGCGCACGCTCGGGCTGGAGCTCATGCTGGTGCCGCGCGAGCTGCGCCCCGCCATCGACGACTTCGTGCGCGCGGGCGGCCGCCTGATGGCCCAGCCGGCCGGCGTGGGCGCGCCCAAGTCGGTGGTGGACCTGCTCGCGGTGCCCGAGCCCGCGCCGGGCAAGTCGCGCTGATGGCACCGCCCGGCCCGCCGAAAGGGTTCGCGCCGCCGCGCGCCGCGCGGAGGGCCGCCCTGTGAGCACCGCCATCCGCTACCTGCGCCTGTACCTGCACCTGCCGCAGGGTGGGCGGCGCGGCATCGGCCACCTCTCGCGCTACGGCGACATCCTGCGGGTGTCCTTCGACGAGGACTACATCGCCGACCCGCAGCGGCCCACGGTGTCCATGAGCCTGCGCGGGGTGAACGACGCGCAGACGCGCCAGATCCTGTCCGCGCCGCGCGACGAGCGCCTGGTGCGCGTCGACGGCCGCTGGCCGGTGTTCTTTCAGAACCTGCTGCCCGAGGGCCACAACCGCGAGCGCCTGGCGCGCCAGCGCGGCTGCGACGTGGACGACGAGTTCGAGCTGCTCGCCGCCGCCGGCCACGACCTCATGGGCGCGCTGGAGGTGGAGCCGCCGCCCGCGCACCAGGAGATACCCCAGGCCGTGCGCCACTGGCACACCGCGCTGGGGCTGGACGTGCTGGAGCCCGGCTTCGTCGAAGACCCGGTGGAGGACGCCACCGCCTTGCCCGGCGTGATCGCGAAGTTCTCCGCCGTGCAGGACGGCCGCCGCTACGTGGTGCGCCGCCACGGGGCGGCCGGCGAGTTCATCCTCAAGCTGCCGACCAGCCGCCACCCCGACCTGGTGCGCAACGAGGCCGCGGGCTACCGCCTGTGCGCCGCCCTGGGCCTGCGCACGGCCGAGGCGCGGGTGATCGCCCGCGCCGAAGCCGATCTGCCCGAGCAGGTCCCGTTCGAGGAGATCCTGGCCGTGCGGCGCTTCGACCGCCAGGACGGCCGGCGGGTGCACATGGAGGAGTTCGCGCAGGCCCTGGGCTACGCGCCGCGCGCCAAGTACGGCCGCGGCATCCGCGAGGACTACGGCCGCATGCTCGCCGTGCTCGACCGCTACTCCAGCGCGCCGGTGCCCGACGTACGCGAGTTCCTGCAGCGCTTCGTGGCCTTCGTCCTCATGGGCAACACCGACGCCCACCTGAAGAACTGGGCCCTGGTCTACCCCGACGGGCGAGAGCCCCGCCTGGCGCCGCTGTACGACCCGGTCTGCGTGAGCGCGCTGTTCGAGGCCGTGCCCGAGCCCGACTACGGCGTCAACCGCGGCATCGACGCCAGGCTGCGAGCCTTCGGCTGGGACGCGCTGCGCGAGCTGATCGCCGCCGCCGGCCTGCTGCGCCCCGGCGCGCTGCTGCGCGTGTGCCGCGACACCGTGCGCCGCGCCCAGGCCGACTGGCCCGCCCTGCTGGCCGAGGCGCCCGACAGCGTGCGGCGCAGCGTGAGCGAGCGCCTGCAGGGCGGCGTGGCGCTCACGCGCGAATCGCCCGGCTCTGCCTGAACGCCCCGGCCGCGGCCGTCACCGCGGCGTCGCCCGGACGTCACGCCACTGTCGCCTGACCTTCATAGCCTGTTCGCTTCGCCACCACGCGCGGCAGGCCCATGACCCAGGTCGATCTCATCTACTTCAACGCCGGCGGCGGCCACCGCGCCTCCGCCCTGGCCCTGCAGGGCGTGCTGAACGAACTGCAGCTGCCCTGGACCGTGCGCCTGGTCAACCTGTTCGAGGTGCTGGACCCCTCGCAGAGCTTTCGCCGCCTCACCGGCAGCGCACCCGAGGACTGGTACAACCGCCGCCTCGCGCGCGGCTGGACCCTGGGCATGTCGCAGGAACTGAAGCTGCTGCAGGCCGTGATCCGCCTGGCCCACCCGACCCTGGTGCGCCGGCTGCGCGCGCATTGGGCCGCCACCCAGCCCGACCTGGTGGTCTCGCTCATCCCCAACTTCAACCGAGCGCTCTACCAAAGCCTGGCACTGGCGCGCCCCGGCGTGCCCTACGCCACCGTGCTCACCGACCTGGCCGACCACCCGCCGCGCTTCTGGATCGAGCGCGGCCAGCCGCAGCATTTCATCTGCGGCACGCCGCGCGCGCGGGCCCAGGCCCTGGCGGCCGGCCACGCGCCCTCGCGCGTGCACGCCACCAGCGGCATGATCCTGCGCCCCGGCTTCTACGGCCCGCCCGTGGCTGACCGCGCGGCCGAACGCGCGCGCCTGGGCCTGGACCCGCATCGGCCCACTGGCCTGGTGCTGTTCGGCGGCCACGGCTCGCGCGCCATGCTGGGCATCGCGCGGCGCCTGCCGGACGTGCCGCTGATCCTGATGTGCGGCCACAACCAGGCCCTGGCGCGGGCCCTGGCCGGGCTGCCGGCGCGCGCGCCGCGCCACATCGTGGGCTTCACCCCGGAGGTGACGCGCTACATGGACCTGGCCGACTTCTTCATCGGCAAGCCCGGCCCCGGCAGCGTGAGCGAGGCCCTGCAGCGCGGCCTGCCGGTGGTCGTTGCCGACAACGCCTGGACCATGCCGCAGGAGCGCTACAACGCCACCTGGATCCGCGAGCAGGGCGTGGGCCTGGTCTACCGACGCGCCGCCGGCCTGGCGCCGGCCGTGGGCGCACTGCTGGCCGACCTGCCGGCCTGGCGCGAGCGCGTGCGCGGCCACCACAACCGCGCCTTGTACGAAGTGCCACAGATCCTGGCCGGCATCCTGGGGCGCGCCCCCGCGAGGCCCCGGCCCGCCGAGCGCGGCGCGGCGGGCCCTGCGTCTGCCGCCGCCCGCTGATGTGGCCGCGCGGAAAGCGGGCGCTCACATGGCGGTGCCTCGACGCCATGGCGCCCTGAGCCCGTGGCGGGCCAGGCCGCGCGCGGCGCGCCATCCCGACCTCCCGATCCACTGGGGTGTTCGGGCCGCGCATTGTGTACGCCCTGACGCGGCGCTTACAGTTGCGGTTGTTTCCCGTTCGTGCCCCCTTGGAGATTCGATGCCCCGCCGCGTGATGATGGTCGACGACAGCGACAGCGATCTGCTGTTCACCCGGCTGGCGCTGCAGCGCTGCGGCGTGCCGTGCGAGGTGCTGGGCTTCGAGCGCGCGCAGGACGCGCTGGACCACCTGGCCGTCTCGCCCGACCACGGCGTCGACCTGATCCTGCTGGACATCAACATGCCCGTGATGGACGGTTTCGCCTTCCTGGAGGCCTTCGAGGCGCTACCGCCCGCGCACCGGGGCAGCGCCGTGGTGGCCATGCTCTCGTCCTCCTCCGATCCGGCCGACCGCGCGCGCGCCGGCGGCTTCCACAGCGTCAAGGGCTACCTCACCAAGCCGCTGGGCAAGGCCGAAGCGGCGGCCGTGCTGCAGGACGTCGCGGCCTGAGCCCGCGGCCGGCCGGGCGCGCCGCCGGGCGAATTGCCCCGGGGAATCCCTTCATTTCGCGCGCCGGGCGCCGACATCCCTCGTTAGCATGCTTTGCGTGCGCCCCCCGCGTGGGCGCCGCAGGCTGACAACACCGCCACCGCCAGCGCCAGGGCCCGCCGGGTCCTCACGCGGGCGGTTTGCGCAACAGGGCCCATGGCCCGAAGGACACCGGATTTGGACAAGGTCGCTCACGACGCGCCGCACCGCTGGGCTTGGGGGCTGTGGATTGCCGGTGTGCTGCTGTGCGCGGCCGTCGCCGCCGCCTGGACGCAGGCCGAGCGCGCCGAGAGCGTGCAGGAGCGCCTGCGCGAGGAGGCGGGCCAGCTCACGCAACGCCTGCAGGACCGCCTGAGCCGGATCGAATACGGCCTGCGCGGCGCGCGCGGCGCCGTCATGGCCGCGGGGGGCGATGCGATCACCCGCCGCGGCTTCGAGGCCTACATGGCCACACGCGACCTTCCGCACGAATTCCCGGGCGCGTTCGGTTTCGGCTTCGTGCGCCGCGTCGGCGTGGACCAGAGGGACGACTTCCTCGCCCAGGCGCGCGCCGAGGGGCCGGCGGACTTCCAGGTGCGCGAGCTCGGGCCCAACCCGGGCGAGGCCTACGTGACGCAGTACGTCTACCCGATGCCCGCGAACGCGCACGCCATGGGCCTGGACCTCGCCTCGGAGCCGCTGCGCCGCGCCGCCGCCGAGGCCGCCGCGCGCGAAGGCCGGGCGCTGCTGAGCGCGCCGCTCAGCCTGAAGCAGCCCGGCGGCCAGCCCGACCACGGCCTGCTGTTCCTGCTGCCGGTCTACCGCGGCCTTGACCCCGGGACCGGCGACCGCGAGCGCCGCTGGCGCGACACCGTCGGCTGGGTGGTCGCGCCCCTGGTGATCAAGGAGCTGGTGGCCGAGCTGATGCCGGCGTCGCGCGACATCGCCGTCACGCTCGCGGACGGCGGCGACCCCTCGCCGCTCTTCGACGCGCGCGACCCCACCGGCGGCGCCACCGTCGCCAGCCTGGACAGCGGCTTCGACGCCCACGGCCGCCGCTGGACGCTGCGGCTGCAGGCCACGCAAGCGCTGCAGGCCCACCTGCCCGGGCCCACGCCCGTCGGGGCGGCGGCCATCGTCGCCTTGATCGGCGCCGGGCTCGGCGGCCTGGTGCTGGCGCTGCGGCGCTCGCGCCGGGCCATGGACTGGATCGCCGCGCCCGGCCGCTCCGGGGCGCGCGCGCCGCGGGGGCCGATGGATTTCGTGCGCAGTCCCTTGTTGCGCCGCGGCGCCCTGATCGGCGCCGTGCTGGCCCTGATCAGCCTGGCGGTGAGCTACCACGCCGATTTCAACCAGGCCATGGACCAGTCGCAGCGCCAGCTCGAGGCGGCGGCGCGGGGCTTCGCCGACAACACCCAGGCCCAGCGCGCGTTCCGCCGCAAGTCGGTGCAGTTCCTGGGCGGCTCGCCGCCGCTGCAGGGGCTGGTGCGTGCGCGGGAGAACGGGGGCATCGACCCCGAGGACGCCTCGACCGAAGACCAGTGGAGGGTGCGCCTGCAGGAGACCTTCGAGCGCTACATCGACACCTCGGCCGATGTGTTCCGCGTCAGCCTGCTGCTGGCCGGGCCGAACCCGCGCGAGCTGGTGCGCGTGGAGCGCAATGGCCTGGGCGTGGAGGCGGTGCCGCCCGAGCGCCTGACGGATGCGCTCGACGAGCGAGAACTGGGCGACACGCGCTGGGTCGCGCCCGGCATGGTGTTCGTGCACGACATGGCCTTGCACCGCGAGAACGGCGCGGTGGTGTTGCCACGCCGCCCGGTGGCGCGCTACGCCACGCCGGTGTTCGATGGGCGCGGGCAGCTCTTCGGCCTGGTCGTCATCCACGTCGACCTGGATCGCGCCGTGATGCAGTTCCCCTCGCGCTCGCCCGAGGGCGCCTTCTTCGTGCTCACCAACGCCGCCGGCGACTACCTGCGCCACCCGCAGCGCGACCGCGAGTACGGCTTCGACACCGGCCAGCGCCAGCGTTGGCAGGACGAGTACGCGGCCGTCAACCCCTACCGCGCCGGCGGGCCGCCGCGCTGGCAGGGACCCCAGGGCCTCATGCTGGTGGGCCAGGCCGAATTGCGCGGCAACCCCAACAGCGACGTCGGCCTGCTGCGCTTCCTGGTGGTGATGCCGCAGGAGCACGTGGCCGAGGAAGCGCGCCTGGCCGCGGTGCGGCAGTTGCCCCTGGTGCTGCTGGCGCTGCTCGTCGGCCTGGCGCTGATCTACCTCTACTGGGTCAACGGCAGCCGCAGCGATGAGGTGCGGCGCCAGCGCCTGCGCTTGGCGGCCATCGTCGAGCAGACGCGCGACGCCATCATCGGCCTCGATCCGGAAGGCCGCGTGACCTCCTGGAACCGCGGTGCGCAGGCGCTGTTCGGTTACAGCGCCGAGGAGGCCGCCGGCGCCACCATCGAATCGCTGCTGGTGCCCACCGACGACGACGGCGCGCAGGTGCAGGCCCAGGGCGAGGACGGCGCCGGGGACACGCCGCGCATGGAGCGCTGGTTGCGAACCCGCAGCGGCCAGCGCGTGGAAGTTTCCATCACGCTGTCGCCGATCCTCGATGCCGGCGGCGAGCCGGTGGGTACCGCCGCCATCGTGCGCGACATCACCGATGAGCGCGCGGCGCAGCGCGAGGTGGTGGAGCTCAACACCAGCCTGGAACAGCTGGTGCGCGAGCGCACCGCCAGCCTGTCGCGCGAGCGCGAGCGGCTGCAGAACATCCTGCGCGGCACCAACGCCGGTACCTGGGAGTGGAACGTGCAGACCGGCGAGCGCCTGTACAACGCGCGCTGGGCCGAGATGGTCGGCCTCACGCTGGACGAGCTCAACACCATGGGCCCGGGCGCCTGGCAGCAGCTGATCCACCCCGACGATATCGATCGCGCGCGCGACATGCTGCGCCGCCACTTCCTGGGCGAGATCGCGCAGTACGAGTGCGAGGTGCGGCTGCGGCACCGCAACGGCTACTGGGTGTGGATCCTCGACCGCGGGCGCGTGAACAGCTGGACGCCCGAGGGCGAGCCGCTGTGGATGTACGGCACGCACCGCGACATCACCGCCGCCAAGGAATCGCAGCAGCGCCTGGCCGCCAGCGAAGCCCTGCTCAACCGCACGGGCCGCGTGGCCGGCGTGGGCGGCTGGCAGTACGACGTGGTCGACGGCACGGTGGTCTGGACACCGCAGATGTACGCCATCCACGAGGTCGGCATCGAGTTCGCGCTGGACCCGGCGACGCCCCTGAGCTTCTACGAAGGCGAGGCCAAGCGCGAGCTGCTCGACGCGCTGCGCGCCGCGCGCCGGCGCGCCGAACCGTTCGATATCGAGCTGCCGTTCCGCTCAGCCAAGGGCCGCGAGTTGCGCGTGCGCGTGGTGGGCGAGCCGGTGCAGGACTTCGACGGCAAGGTGGTGCAGATCGTCGGCGCCATGCAGGACGTGACCGATCGCCACCTGATGCAGGCCGAGCTGATGCGCGTGAACGCGCTGCAGCACAGCATCCTGGAGAACATGCCCTGCGCGATCAGCGCCTTCGACGCCGAGCTGCGGCTGGTGGCCTGGAACAGCGAGTTCGTGCGCCTGCTCGAACTCGACGCCCTGTTCGCGCGCGGCGTGCCGGGCTTCGAGGACATCGTGCGCTTCAACGCGCGCCGCGGCGAGTACGGCGAGATCGACGTCGAGCCCACCATCGAGCGCCTGCTGGCCAACGCGCGCAGTCCCGTGCCACACCGCTTCGAGCGCGTGCGTCCCGACGGCACGCCGCTGGAGATCCGCGGCACCCCCATGCCGGGCGGTGGTTTCGTCACCACCTACATGGACATGAGCGAGCGCAAGCGCGCCGAGCAGAGCATCGCGCGCACCGAGGCCCTGCTGCGCGGCGCCATCGACTCCGTGGACGAGGCCTTCGTGCTCTACGACCTGGAGGACCGCTTGCTGCTGTGCAACGAGAAGTACCACCGCCTGTTCGCGCATGTGGGCGACCTGCTGCAACCCGGCACGCCGTTCGAAACCATCATCCGCGCCAGCTTCGAGCGCGGCCAGGTGCTCGACACCGGCGATGACCGGGAGAAGTGGGTGGCGCAGCGCATGGCCCATCACCGCGCGGGCAACAGCGTGTTCCTGCAGCGCCTGCGCAGCGGGCGCGTGGTGCGCATGATCGAGAACCGCATGCCCGACGGCCACATCGCCGGCTTCTGCATCGACATCACCGACCTCGTGCACGCCACCGAGGCGGCCGAGGCCGCCTCACGCGCCAAGGGCGAGTTCCTGGCCAACATGAGCCACGAGATCCGCACGCCGCTGCACGCGGTGATCGGCCTGTCGCACCTGCTGGCCGACACGCCGCTCACCGTGCGCCAGCAGCAGCTGCTGGCCAAGTCGCAGATGGCCAGCCAGTCGCTGCTGGGCATCGTCAACGACGTGCTGGACATGGCCAAGATCGAGGCCGGTGCTTTCACGCTCGAAGAAGCGCCTTTCAGCCCCTCCGTGCTGTTGGCCGAGCTGGACGCGGTGTTCCGCCAGCAGGCCGAGGCCAAGCGGCTCGCGCTCACCGTGCGCGCCGCGCCCGATCTGCCGGCGCGGGTGAGCGGCGACGCGCTGCGCCTGCGCCAGGTCTTCACCAACCTGCTGGGCAACGCGCTGAAGTTCACCGCCGAGGGCGGGGTCGAGGTGGGCCTGGGGCTGGTCTCGTCCGGCGGCGGCACCGTGCGCCTGCGCGGCGAGGTGCGCGACAGCGGCGAGGGCATCGCGCCCGAGGTGCAGGAGCGCCTGTTCACCCCGTTCTCGCAGGCCGACGCCTCCACCTCGCGCCGCTACGGCGGCACCGGCCTGGGCCTGTCCATCGTGCGCCACCTGGTCGAGATGATGGGCGGGCGCATCGGCGTGCAGAGCGCGCCCGGCCAGGGCAGCCTGTTCTGGTTCGAGGTGAACCTGCGCGAGGCAGAGGCCACGCCCTCGGCGCTGGCGCCGCTCAGCGCCCCCAGCGGCGCGCTGGAGGTGCTGGTGGTCGACGACGTGCCGGCCGAGCGCCAGGCCCTGGTGGACATGGCGCGCGCCTTCGGCTGGCGCACCGAGTCCTGCGAATCGGGCGAGGCCATGCTGCACTGGATCGAGGGCCGCCTGGCCGCCGGCCAGCCGCTGCCCGACGCCCTGCTGGTGGACTGGCAGCTGCCCGGCATGAACGGTCTGCAGTCGCTGGCCGCGCTGGCCGAACGGCACGGCCTGCTGCGCCTGCCGGCCGCGCTCATGGTGTCGGCCAGCGACCGCGAGCGCGTCGCGCGCGAGGACCACCTGCGCCTGGCCGACGACATCCTCACCAAGCCGGTCAACGCGTCCGTGCTGTTCAACGCCGTCAACCAGGGCGTGGTGGCGCGCCACGGCCACAGCCGGCGCGTGCTGGACGCGCAGCGCCACACCGCGCCCGAGACCGTGCAGCGCCTGGCCGGCACGCGCGTGCTGGTGGTGGACGACAGCGAGATCAACCAGGAGATCGCGCAGCACATGCTGGAGCGCGAGGGCGCCAGCGTGTACCTGGCCAGCAATGGCCGCGAGGCCCTGGCCCTGCTGCGCGACGGGCCGCACTTCGACGTGGTGCTCATGGACGTGCAGATGCCCGAGATGGACGGCCTGCAGGCCACGCGCGAGATGCGCGCCGATCCGAACCTGCGCCAGTTGCCGGTGGTGGCGCTGACGGCTGGCGCGCTGGCCGAGGAGCGCCGCCGCGCGCTGGACGCCGGCATGGACCGCTTCCTCACCAAGCCCATCGACCCCGACCAGCTGCTGGAGGTCGTGGCGCAGGCGCTGGCGGGCCCGGACGGGGCCGTGGCCCCCCCGAGCGCGCCGGCGCCGCTGGCGGCCGTGGCCGATCACTGGCCCGAGATCGACGGCATCGACGGCGCGCAGGCGCACCGCCGCCTGGGCGGCGACGTGGCGCTGCTGCGCCGCAGCCTGCGCCGTCTGTTCGACGAGTTCGCGCCGCTGGCCGAGGAGCCCCTGCCCGCCGCCCTCGCGCCCGACGCGCGCCAGGGGCTGGCCGCGCGCGTGCACAAGCTGCGCGGGGCGGCCGGCCTGGTCGACGCCCTGGCCCTGCACCGCCATGCGGGCGTGGTGGAAAACGCGCTGCGCGACGGCCAGCCCGCGCAGTCCCTGCAGGCGCCCTGGCGCGAGCTGCAGGCCAGCCTGCGCCGCCTGCGCCTGGCGGCGGGGGCCTGGCTGTCGCAGGCCGGGGCCGCCGCGCCCGGCGACAGCGCCGAGCCGCCCGCCAGCGACGAGGCGCTGCGCCGCCTGCACGAGCTGCTCGCGCGCCACGACCTCGACGCCCTGAGCCTGTTCGACACCCAGGGCGCCGCGCTGCGCCGCCGCCTGGGCGAGGCACGGGCCTCGGAACTGGAAAACCACATCGGCGCGCTCGACTTCGCGGCCGCCGCCGAGCTGCTGCAGCGGGAGCTGGCCACATGAACGACGCACGGCCGCCCGAAGGCGTTCGCACCGCAGCGCGCCGCGCGGAGGTTTTTGTATGAACGATGCACGGCCGCCCGAAGGCGTTCGCACCGCAGCGCGCCGCGCGGAGGTTCTGTTATGAACGACGCCATGAACGACGCCGCGCTGCCCGACATCCTGATCGTCGACGACGACCCCGGCATGGTGCAGGTGCTGGCCAAGGCGCTGCGGCCCCTGGGCCGGCTGCGCTTCGCCATGCACGGGCAGGACGCGCTCGAGCGCATCGCCAGCGCCGTGCCCGACATCGTGCTGCTGGACGCCCAGATGCCCGGCCTCTCCGGCTTCGACGTGCTCGACGCCATCAAGGCCAACCCGGCGCTGGTCGACCTGCCGGTGATCATGGTCACCAGCCACGCCGAGGCCGATTTCGAACAGGCCGGCCTGGAGCGCGGCGCGGCCGACTTCATCGCCAAGCCCATCCACCCACCGGTGGTGCAGGCGCGCGTGCGCACCCAGCTGCGCCTGAAGCAGGCCAACGACCAGCTCCGGCAGATGTCGGCCGCCGACCGCCAGAACCTCGCGGTGGCGATGGTGGAGCTGCGCGAAAGCCACGCCAGCCTGCAGCGCACCGCCGACGAGCTGCGCCAGGCCAACGACAGCCTGGTGCAGTTCGTGCGCATCGCCTCGCACGACCTGCGCGAGCCGCTCAACACCATCGCCCAGTTCGTGGGCCTGATCGACGAGGACCACAGCGCCCAGCTGCCGCCCGAGGCGCAGCGCTACATGCGCCTGGTGCTGCGCGCCAGCGCGCGCATGCGCACCCTGCTCGATGACGTGGTGCGCTACGCGCGCCTGCAGGCCGGCGAGACCGACGAGCCCACCCTGGTGCCGCTGGACCGCGTGATGGCCGAGCTGCGCGACGCCCTGGCCGCGCGCATCGCCGAGACCGGCGCCGAGCTCCACATCGACCCGCTGCCCGTGGTGCCGGGGCACGCCAGCCTGCTCTCGCTGCTGTTCCAGAACCTGCTGACCAACGCGCTGAAGTTCGTGCCGCGCAACCGCGCGCCCCGGGTGAGCGTGAGCGCCTGCCTGTCGGACGGCCGCGTGAAGGTCTCGGTCGGTGACAACGGCATCGGCATCGCGCCCGAGCACGCGGGCCGCCTGTTCCAGCCCTTCCAGCGGCTGAACCTCAAGAGCGAGTACGAGGGCACCGGCCTCGGGTTGGCGGTGGCGCGCCAGGTGGCCGAGGCCCACGGCGGCACGATCGCCGTGCGCCCGAACGCGGGTCAGGGCGCGGTGTTCGAGGTGCTGCTGCCGCTGCCGCCGGCCTGACCAGGGCCACGCGGGCGTCGGTGGAAAGTACTCGCGTCGGGCGCCCGCGACGCCTGCGTATCTTCCCTAGCGAGATTTGTTTCAGAAAGTGACAGGCTCGGCCGACAATGCGGGCTGATACGGAAGCGGGGCATGAACGATCAGGGTGGCCGACACACGAAAACCTGGCTGGCGCGCATGGGGCGCGCCGCTGGCTGCGCCGTTCTCCTGCTGCTGGCGGGCTGCATGGAGGTTCCCCAGCCGCCCCTGGCCGTGGGCACGAACATGCGCGTGGGCGCCGACCCGCTGGTGCTCGCGAGCGAGCGGGGCCTGGTGGACCCGGGGCGCGTCAAGGTGGTGGAGCTGGCCTCGGGTTCGGAGGTCCAGCGCGCGCTCAATAACGGCCTGCTCGACGCGGCCGCGCTCACGCTGGACGAGACCCTGCGCCTGGTGGACGCGGGCGTGGACCTGCGCATCGTGGCCTTGCTCAACGCCTCGCAGGGCGCCGACGTGGTGGTCGCGCGGCGCGACATCCAGTCGCCGCGCGACCTGCGCGGCGAAATGGTGGCCGTGGAGGACACCTCGGTGGGGGCCTTCATGCTGCAGCGCATGCTGGGCAAGACCGGGCTCACGCGCGCCGAGGTCCGGGTGGTCAACCTGGAGGCCAACGCCCACCTGGACGCCCTGCGCGACGGCCGCGTGGCGGCGGCGGTGAGCCATGCCCCGCTGTCGGGCGCGCTGATCGCCGCCGGCTACCGACCCATTTTCAGCAGCCGCGCCATCTCGGGCGAGGTGGTCGACGTGATGGTGGTGCGCGCCAGCGTGCTGCGCGCGCGCCCGGAGGCGGTGGATGGGCTCCTTCGGGCCTGGGCCGCCGGGCTGGCCGAGGTGCACGCCGATGCCACGCGCGCCGCCGCCGCGCTGTCGCCCGGCACTGGCCTGAGCACCCTCGAGTACGTGGGCGCGCTGCGGGACGTGGCCTTCATGCCGCTGGACGTGTCGCTGGAGCAGCTCACCGGCCCCTCGGTGGCGCTGGAGGCGCGGGCGCGCTCGGTGGGCGGCGCGCTCATGGACGTGGGCCTGCTGCGCCGCATGCCGCTGCTGGTGGATCTGGTCGACACCTCGGCCCTGCGGCGCGTGGTGGGGCACCCGTGATCGGACAGGCCGGTCGCTGGATGCCGCAGGGCCGCTGGCTGGTGCCGCTGCTGCTGGCGCTGGTCGCGCTGCTGACGGCCGGCACCAAGTACGTGGTCGGCATGCGCCAGGTCGAGGCCGAGGTGACCGAGGCCGAGACGCGGCGCCTGCGCGAGCGGCTCACCGTGGAACAGAGCCGGCTGAACCTGCAGGCCGATCCGTCCAGCCTGCCGTTCGCGCGCGGCGTGGTCGGCGGCATGGGCCTGTATAAGGGCATGCGCGCGGCCTGGCTGCTGCGGCCCGACGGCCAGGTGCTGGCCTCGCTCACGCGCGCCGACGTCGGCCGCGATTTCGCCGAGGTGGCCGCCGCCCGGCCCGAACTGCTCTACCTGGACACCCTGCCGCGCGGCGCGCTCGACCCGCTGGCCATCGTGCCGCGCTACTGGGTCGGTGGCCAGGAACTGGTGGGCGCGGTGCCGCTGAGCAATGGGCGCCGGCTGGTGGTGCTGGTCGACATCACCGTGCCGATGGCGCAGCGCCACGCGGCCCTGCGCGAGGCGATGCTGCGCGAAACCCTGCTGCTGCTGGCGCTGGCCGGCGCGCTGGGCCTGGTGCTGCACTTCGCGTGGTTCCGCCGCGCCGAGCACCTGGCCCGCTCGCTCACCGACATGGGCGAGGGGCGCCTGCAGGCGCGCGCCGGCCTGCAGGGCTTCGACGAGTTGGCCTTGATCGGCGCCGCCGCCGACCGCATGGCCGAGCGCCTGGAGAGCGACCAGGCGCGGCTGCAGCACCTGCACGCCCTGGTGGACCGCTCCCCGGTGGTCGTCATCGAATGGGCCAATCAGCCTGGCTGGCCCATGACCTACCTCAGCCGCGCCGTGGCGCAATGGGGCTACGAGGCCCAGGACCTGCTGAGCGGGACCATCGACTGGGACGACCTCGTGCACCCGGACGACGTCGAGCGCATGAACACCGAGATCGCGGCGCACTGGGCGGCCGGCCGGCACGAGTACCGCCAGGAATACCGGCTGCGCCGCGCCGACGGCGTCTACGCCTGGATCGACGACCGCACCTCGATCACGCGCCGCCCCGACGGGGAGATCGACAGCATCAGCGGCATCCTGCTCGACATCACCGCGCAGAAGGAGGCCCAGCTGGCGCTGCGCGAGCAAAGCGAGGTGCAGCGCCTGTTCTACGAGCTGCCCTTCATCGGCATGGCGATCTCCGACCCCGACAGCAAGCGCTGGCTGCAGGTGAACGACCGCCTGTGCGAAATCCTGGGCCGCCCGCGCGAGGAAGTGCTGCGCATGAGCTGGGCCGAGATGACACCGCAGCCCGACCGGGAACGCAACATCGAGCGGTTCGAGGCCCTGCGCGCCGGCCACATCGACAGCTACCAGCTGCAGAAACGCTTCGTGCGCGGCGACGGCGGCATCGTGCACGTGGAGCTCGACGTGCGCCCCCTGCGCCTGGCCGACGGCACGCTGCACCGCCTGTTCGCCACCATCCAGGACGTGACCGGCCGGCTGCGCGCCAGCGAGGCGCTGAACGAGCAGAAGGGCCTGCTGGAACAGGCCGAGGGCCTGGCCGGCCTGGGCAGCTGGCGCTTCGACATGGCCGACGGCCGGGTGTGGTGGTCGGAGCAGATGTTCCGCAACATCGGGCGCGACCCGGCCCTCGGCCCGCTGCCCACGCTGGACGCCTACCTGGACTGCATGCACCCTGAGGACCGCGACCGGGTGCGCGGCTTCATGCAATCGCCGGCCGAGGGCGACGGTGTGGCCCACGCCGAATTCCGCCGCCACCCGGGGCTGGGCGAAGAGCGCTGGTTCCGCGCCAGCGTGGCGCGCCACCGCGCGCCCGAGGGCAGTGGCTGGCGCTACTCGGGCACGCTGCTGGACATCACCGCCCTCAAGCGGGCCCAGCTCGACCTGCAGCGCACCAACGCCGAGCTGGAGCACCGCGTGCGCGAGCGCACCGAGCAGCTCAGCGCGGCCAACCGCGAGCTCGAGGCCTTCACCTACACCGTCTCGCACGACCTCAAGGCGCCGCTGCGCGGCATCGACGGCTACAGCCAGTTGCTCGAAGAGGAATACGGCCCCACACTCAACGACGAAGCGCGTGGCTTCATCGTGCGCATCCGGCGCGGGGTGGAACAGATGAGCGCGCTCATCAACGACCTGTTGGCCTACTCACGCATGGAACGCCGCACCCTGGACATGCAAGCCGTCGACGTCGACGCCACGGTGAACCGCGTGCTCGACGAGTACGCGGCCGACATCGAGCGCACCGGCGCGCAGGTCGACGTGCAGATGCCTGCCGCGCTCTCGCTCACGCTCGACCGCGAGGGCCTGACGGTGGTGCTGCGCAACCTGGTGGGCAACGCACTGAAGTTCGCGCGGCCCGGGCAGGCACCGCAGGTGCAGATCGGCGCGCAGCGCGAAGCGGGCCGCCACCTGATGTGGGTGCGCGATCACGGCGTGGGCTTCGACATGAAGTACCACGACCGCATCTTCGGCATCTTCCAGCGCCTGCAGCGCGCCGAGGACTACCCGGGCACCGGCGTCGGCCTGGCCCTGGTGGCCAAGGCCGTGCAGCGCATGGGCGGCCGCGTCTGGGCCGAGAGCGTGCCAGGCCAGGGCACCACCTTTTTCCTGGAGTTCCCCGCATGAACAAGGACCCCCACGCTCCGCCGTTTCACGGGTCGCTGCCCCCCGAGGGGGCTGAGCCGCCGGGGGGCGGCCCGGCGGCGGCTCGCACCCTCAAGCGCCCCGGTCCTCTGCCGCCCATCCTGCTGGTCGAGGACAACCCCATGGACCTGGACCTCACGCTGCGGGCCTTCAGCAAGCGCCAGTTCGCCAACCAGATCCAGGTGGCGCGCGATGGCGAGGAGGCGATGGCCTGGCTGCCGCGCTGGGAGGCCGGCGAGCCCATGCCCGCCGTCATGCTGCTCGACATCAACCTGCCGCGCATGACCGGACTGGAGGTGCTGCAGGCCTTCAAGCGGCACGAACTGGCGCGCCGCATCCCGGTGGTGGTGCTCACGTCCTCGCGGGATGACCGCGACCTCGGGAAGGCCTACGATCTGGGCGTGAACTCTTACATCGAAAAGCCAGTCAGCTTCAACAAGTTCATCGAGGTCGCCGGGCACATCGAGCTGTACTGGTGCGTATTCAACGAGCGCCCCTACCGGCCCTGAGGCCGGCCGGTGCCAGCAAGGAGACGGTCATGTTGCGCATCCTCATTCCCATCGACGGTTCGCCCGCTGCCATGGCGGCCGTGCGCCATGTGCTGTTGCTGGTGGGCCGGGGCCTGCGCGCGCGCTGCGTGCTGGCCAATGTGCAGGCCGGCGCCAATCTGTACGAGATGGTGGTGGCGCGCGACCCCGGTGTGCTGGACCGCGTGGCCGAGGAGGCCGGGCGCGACCTGATCAAACCCGCGCAGCAGCTGCTGGGCGCGGCCGGCGTGGCCGTGGACGTGGAGGTGGTGCACCAGGGCGACGTGGGGCCGGCCCTGCTGGACCTGGCCGAGCGCCACGGCGTGGACGCCATCGTGGTGGGCGCCGGCGCGCCGGGCCTGGCCGACCGCGTGCTGGGCTCGGTCACGCTGGACCTGGTGCAGAACGCGCGCGTGCCGGTCACGGTGGTGCGGGTCGAGGGCTGAGGCCGGGCCGCGCACCGCCTGTCGCGGCGCGGCCGATCGCTCGAAAAGCCCCTCAAGTCACCCCCAATTCCGCCGATAGGGTGTTCAGAACGCCGGGCTTGTCTGCGCCCGGCGACCGAATCATTGGGGGTGCCCATGATCCCGTCCCAACCGACTTCTTCCGTTTCCTGGTCCAGCACGGCCGCGCCGGTGGCCGCCTCGGTGCCCGCCGTGGTGGCGGTGGCGCCGTCGGCGCCGGCCGCGCGCGACACGCAGGCCAGCCTGCAGCAGGGCCCGGGCCGCCAGCCGCCCCGGGCCTCGGCGCGCGCGCCGGCGGTGGACACCGCGCCTGGCGAGCCGGTGCGCCAGGCCACCGAACTGGCCCTCAAGCGCGAGGCCGAGGCGCAGCTGCGCGCCCAGGAGCTGGAGCGTGCGCGCCTGCGCCAGGAGGCGCAGCGCGACACCGTCGAACAACTGCGCCAGACCCTGCGCCAGGTCTGGGACGCCAGCGCCACCGTGGTGGAGCAGGCGCTGCAGCGCGAGGCCGACGCGGCGCGCGCCCCGGAGGCCGCGGGCGCGGCGCGCTCGAAATCGCTCGATGCCTACGAAGGCCCCGCCGTGGCGCGCGACCCGGCCGGCAGCCACGTGAACCGGCGGGTCTAGCACCGCCCGGCGCGCGCGGGCCGTGCCCGGCCGCGGCGCCGTTGGGCCGCCGCCCCTCCGCCTTCCCCCCGCCACCGCGCTTGCGCGCCCGGCTTCAGCGGGTGGCGAGTTCCTCGGTCTCGGTGGGGGGGAAGGCGTGCAGGGCCGCCTGGGTGTCGCGCACGTCCTCGTCCAGTGTCTCGCGCAGGGCCCCCAGGGCGCGCACGTCGCCTGCCGTCCCGGCCTTCTCCAGGCGCGCGGCCACGTTCGCCAGGGCCTTCAGGCCCAGCAGCATGGCCGAGCCTTTCAGCCGGTGCGCGTGGTAGACGACCTGGGCCACGTCCTCCGCATTCAGCGCGGCCTGCAGTTCGGGCACTGTGGCCTCCTCCCCTTCGAACAGCATGTCCAGCAGTTCCAGAAGGGTTTCGCGCGGCATCATGGCGGCCAGTTGGCCGTACATGTCGGCATCGATCAGCTGATGCGGTTCACGTCCCGCGCGCGGCAGGGGCATCAGCGGAGCGGCCTGGGTGTCGGCGGCCTCGCCGAGCAGGCCGCAGCGGCGCAGGGCGCGCCGCAGATCGGCCTCTTGCAGGGGCTTGGGCGCGAACTGTGTGACGCCGGCCTCGGCCGCGAGCTTGCGTGTGTCGTTGACCACATCGGCCGTCACCATGATCACGGGCACCTGCCCGGCCTCGCCAGGCAGCAGGCGGATTTCGCGCGTGGTGGCGATGCCGTCGAGCACCGGCATGTGGTAGTCGAGCACCACGGCATCGAAGCGCTCGTTGTGCAGCAGCTGAAGGGCCTCGAAGCCGTTCTCGCAGAACACCGCTTCATGGCCCATGCGCTCGACCAGCAGATTGAGGTACTTCAGATTGACCGGGTGGTCTTCCGCCACCAGCAGCCGCAGGCGGCGAATGGGGGCGCGGCGGCGGATGTCCCACGCCTCATCGTCCTCGAACGGCACGCCGCGGGCGGCCTCGGCCGGGGCCTCGGTGCGCGGCAGGCTGAGCGTGACCACGAAGACCGACCCTTGGCCGGGCGTGCTGCGGACCGTGATGTCGCCACCCATCATGCGCGCGAGCGTGCGGGAGATCTCCAGGCCCAGGCCCGAGCCGCCCACGCGGCGGCGCAGCGAGTTGTCGGCCTGGTAGAAGCGGGTGAAGAGCTGGGCCACCGTGGCCTCGTCCATGCCGATGCCGGTGTCCTGCACCGTCATGCGGATGCCGTCGGGCAGCGAAGCGTCGGGCTCCAGGATGGCCTCGATGCTGCCCTGGGCCGTGAACTTCACCGAGTTGTTGACGAGGTTGAGCAGGATCTGGCGCACGCGCGTGGCGTCGGCCGTGACCCAGGGGGGCAGGCGCTCGTCGCACAGGCAGCTCAGGGCCACGCCCTTGTCGCGCGCCAGGGGCTCCAGCAGGCTCACGACCTCGTCGGCCATGGCCGGCAGGTTCACCGCCGTGGGCGACAGCTTGAGCGTGCCCGATTCGATGGTGGACACGTCCAGGATGTCGTTGACCACGCTCAGCAGGTGCAGGGCCGAGTCCGAGGCCGTTTGCACGAAGTCGCGCTGCTGGCCGCTCAGGCGGGTGTCCTCCAGCAGCTTGAGCATGCCCAGCACGCCCTGGAAGGGGGTGCGGATCTCGTGGCTCATGTTGGCCAGGAACACGCTCTTGGCGTGGTTGGCCGCCTCGGCCTGGTCGCGCGCCGTGGCGAGCTCTTGGCTCAACTGTTGCAGGCGCGCGAACTGGCGGGACTGTTGGCGGATGTGGCGCACCAGCAGCGCCACGAACAGCAGCATCACGCCCACCTGCAGCCCGGCCAGGGCAATGAGCAACAGGCTCTGGTGGCGCAGCTGCTGGTTGCGCTCGTCCACGAAGCGGGCCACCGCGCGGTTGGCCGCCTGCGTCAGCTCGTTCAGCAAGGGACTGAGGGCGGTCGCCTGGGTGTGCAGGCGGTCGAGCGCGGCGCTGTCCTTGAGCAGGGCGTTGGGGTCCTTGAACGCGGGCTCCGCTTCGCGCTGGAAGCCCTCGATCGCGTGCAGCACCGCGCTAAAGCCGGGCCAGGCGTCGAGAAGGTCGCGACGGGGAATGTCGCTGAGCAGCCGGATGCGGCTGAGAAACACCTCGTAGCGCTCGCTCAGGTCGTCGGGCAGCACCGCGGGTGAGCCGTCCATGGCTTCCAGCAGCACGCCATCGAGCCGGGACAGCTCGCGTTCGAGTTGGTAGGCCTGCCACATGATGGAGTCGACCTGGCGCGTGTCCGTGTCCTGCAGCATCTGCCACTGGCGCCACTGGATGAGGCCCAGGGGGATGAGCGTGAGCGCGAGCAGGGCGATGACCACCAGGCTCCATTGCCGCATGCCCCAGGCGGCAAAGCCCTTGGGCGGGCTGTTCATTCGATGCTCATGCGCTTGAGTTGCCAGATCGAGCGCTCGTAGTAGGTGGAGGTGCGCAGCTCGGCCTTGTTGTCGAATGGGTAGACCACGAACAGCGGCCCCTTGTCCCGCACCGCCATGGGCTGGTCGTCGAGCAGGCGGGCCACGATGGCGCCCTGTTCCTTCGCATCCGCGACCGGAATGCGGATGGTGTAGTCGTTGATCGCGGTCGCGCTAACCGTGCCGCCCTGGGCCTTCACCGCGTCCAGCAGGTCGGACAGCAGCGGGCCGGTGAACTTCACGGGCCGGTCGTACCAGGGCGTGCGGGTGGTGAAGCTGTGCTGGGGCAGCGCTTCGAGCATGGCCATGTCGAACACCGCGTCCTTGCCCTTGTTGGGCTGACCGATGTGGCCGCTGATGGTGAGGATCACCCGGCCCTTGGGCTCGGGCAGGCCGTCGGCGCTGGCCAGCGGCGAGAGGGTGGTCAGCGCGGCCGCCAGGCCGAGCCCGAGCGCCAGGCGGCGCGAGCAGGAGGTGAAACGGAACATGGGGGCTCCAGGGTATGCATTGGCATCAGATGCGATGACGCACACCGGCTGGTGCGTTCGCGAGGCGGGCCAATACCGCCGGCGCGATCTGGTTGAGCGGCAGCACCTCGTGCGCCGCGCCGTGCTGAATGGCCATACGCGGCATGCCGAAGACCACGCAGCTGGCCTCGTCCTGCACGTAGTTGTAGCTGCCCGCGTCCTTCATTTCGCGCATGGCGCTGGCGCCGTCGGCGCCCATGCCGGTGAGCATGATGCCGATGGCGTTCGGCCCGATCACGCGCGCGGCGGACTTGAACAGCACCTCCACCGAGGGCCGGTGGCGGTTCACCGGTTCGGTGTCTTCCACCACGGCCACGTAGTTTGAGCCGCTGCGGTCGATGCGCAGGTGGCGTCCGCCTGGCGCGATGTAGGCGTGGCCGGGCAGGATGCGCTGGCCGTCGCGCGCCTCGGCCACGCTGATCTTGCACAGACCGTCCAGCCGGGTGGCGAAGCTGGTGGTGAAGCCCGGCGGCATGTGCTGGGTGATGACGATGGCGGGCGCGTCGGCCGGCATCGGCACCAGCACTTCGCGGATGGCCTCGGTGCCGCCGGTGGAGGCGCCGATGCAGATGATTTTCTCGGTCGACAGACGCGGCAGCGGCACGCCCGGGCGCGCAGGGGCGGCGGCGCCAGCGCCGGTGGTGTTCGGCGCGGTGGGCGCGGGCGCGCTCAGGCGGCGCACTTGCGCGGCGGCGGCCACGCGGATCTTGTCCACGATGTCGCCCGCGAGCTCGCTCAGGCCCTGGCTCACGCCGATGCGCGGCTTGGCCACGAAATCCACCGCGCCCATCTCCAGCGCGCGCAGCGTGATCTCCGCGCCCTGTTCGGTCAGCGTGGACACCATCACCACCGGCATGGGGCGCAGGCGCATCAGGCGGGAGAGGAACTCCAGCCCGTCCATGCGAGGCATCTCCACGTCCAGCGTGATGACGTCGGGGTTGAGCTCGCGGATCATCTCGCGCGCCACCAGCGGGTCGCTCGCGGCGCCCACGCATTGCATGTCGTGTTGGCGGTTGATGATCTCGGCCAGCAGGCTTCGCACCAGCGCCGAATCGTCCACCACCACCACTCTCGTCTTGGCCATCTCAAACTTCCTCTCGAAGACCGGTACCTGGCCCAGGGGCACCGAGGAACCGGCTTTGCCGGGCCTCGGGTGTCGCCCCTTTGAGGGGGGACGCGCGAAGCGCGGCGGGGGTGCGTGTCAAAAAAGATCGATGGAGCCGCCGGCGGTGCTCTTGACCACGGCGGCCGCGCTGCCCTTGCGTTCCTGCGTTTCCAGCGTCTCGGGCTGGGCGTGGGCCAGTCGCTTGACCATGGCCTTGCCCGTCACCGGGAAGAAGCAGACCTTGCGCGGGTGGATGTCCAGCACGTCCTTGGATACCACGGCGATGCGTTCGGTCTGCAGGTAGTCGAGCACGAATTTGGTGTTGCGCTCGCCCACGTTCATGGTGGTGAAGCTGCTCATCACCTGGCCGCCGCCGAACACCTTGGCCTGCATGGTTTCGCGGCGCGCGCCCTGCTTCATCAGTTCGTTGATCAGCAGTTCCATCGCGTAGGAGCCGTAGCGCCCGCCCGAATCGCTGCCGCCTTCGGGCAGCATGAAGTGGTTCATGCCGCCCACGCGCACGCGCGGGTCCCAGATGCAGGCGGCGATGCAGGAGCCCAGCACCGTCATCACCACCAGGTCGTCCGAGGTCACGAAATACTCACCCGGCAGCACCTTCACGGCGTCGTGCTTGAAATGATGGTCGTGGTAGAAAAAACTGGCCTCGCCCGGCCTGGGCTTGCGGGCCCTCAGGGCTTCCAGGCGCGACACGCCCGGGCGGGCCACCACGGCGTCAGAGGCGCTCATAGACGGTCTTTCCTCGCAGCGCGAACAGGTTGCGTGCGTCGCTGAAGTTCTCCGCGTGGCCCACGAAGAGCATGCCGCCGGGCTTCATCACGCGGTGGATGCGCTCCAGCACGGCGCGCTGCGTGGCGGCGTCGAAGTAGATCATCACGTTGCGGCAGAACACCACGTCGAAGGGATCGCGGAACGGCAGGCTCTCGATCAGGTTGACGCTGAGGAACTCCATGTGCTTCTGCAGCTCGGGCTTGACGCGCATCAGGCCGGCGTTGCCGGCCTTGCCGCGCATGAAGAAGCGCTGCAGGCGCTCGGGGCTCAGGCCCTTGACGCCGTCGGCCTTGTAGATGCCGCGCTGGGCGGTGGCCAGCACCTTGGTGTCGATGTCGCTGTTGACGATCTGGAAGCTGCCCGAGGCGCCCAGCGCCTCGGTGGCCGTCATGGCGATGGAGTAGGGCTCCTCGCCGGTGGAGGCGGCCGAGCACCAGATGCGCCAGGGCTGCGAGCGCGCCGCCGCCATCAGGTCGGCCAGGATGCCGAAATGGTGCTGCTCGCGGAAGAACGCGGTGAGGTTGGTGGTCAGCGCGTTGATGAATTCCTGCCACTCGCCGCCGTCGTGGTTTTCCAGCCAGTCCAGGTAGGTTTTGAAGCTGTCATGGCCGGTTTCGCGCAGGCGGCGCGAAATGCGGCTGTACACCATGGCGTGTTTGCCGTCGTGCAGGCTGATGCCGGCCTTCTTGTAGATCAGCGACTTGATGCGCGCGAAATCCGCGTCCGTCCAGACGAACTCGCGGCCTTCGGCCAGGGGGCCGTTCGCCGAAACACGTGTGGTGGCGCCCGGAAGCAGCGCCGCGGTGGTGTTCATCTTCAGTGTCTCGAACGCCGCACCAAACCAGATGTGTCAAGAATCAGCGCGACCTTGCCGTCGCCCAGGATCGTGGCGCCCGAGATGTTGGGCACCTTGCGGTAGTTCGACTCCAGGTTCTTGATCACCACCTGCTGCTGGCCCATGAGTTCGTCGACCATCAGGGCCACGCGCGAACCATCGGCTTCCACCACCACCATGATGGGGCTGGCGGCGTTGTGTTCGAAGCGCGGCACGTCGAACACACGTTCGAGTTCGATCACCGGCATGTATTCCTCGCGCACCTTCACCACCTGCGCGCCTTGCGCCAGGGTGTTGATGTCGGTGGGCTTGACCTGGAAGGACTCGACCACGCTGGACAGCGGCAGGATGTAGACCTCGTCGCTCACCCGCACCGACATGCCGTCCATGATGGCCAGCGTGAGCGGCAGGCGCACCGAGACGCGCATGCCGTAGCCTTCGGCCGAATCGATCTCCACCGTGCCGTTGAGCGCGGTGATGTTCTTTTTCACCACATCCATGCCCACTCCGCGGCCGGAGACGTCGGTGACGGTGTCGGCGGTGGAGAAGCCGGGCGCGAAGATGAGGTTCCAGACCTCGGCATCGGTCATCGAATCCGGCGCCTCGATGCCCTTCTCGCGCGCCTTCTTCAGCAGCTTCTCGCGCGAGAGGCCCTTGCCGTCGTCGC
>VFQQ010001468.1_pt1 | contig 32513 bp, 18 predicted proteins | sample 3512341 | NCBI WGS metagenome assembly VFQQ01 (sample SAMN10412373, study PRJNA504923) | tailings metagenome | isolation source: Relicate 2 Philex TSF1 revegetated site | place: Philippines: Tuba, Benguet | collected 2017-08-29
AAGGTGCCACCACCACTGAATTACAGGCACTTGTAGCTTAACTAAACGACATTGAATTGCGAATTGCGAATACCGAATGCGAATTGCCGCCAGCTTGGGTCACAGATGGCGCCCCTACAGGGCTCCAAAATTGGGGGGATGCTTTGGTGCTACGCACATATGGCCCCGACGGGGCCGCTCTAGCGCTACCCAGATAGGGCCCCGATGGGGCCGCTTTGGTGCTACGCACGTATGGCCCCGATGGGGCCGCTTGGCGCTACCCAGATTTGGCCCCTACAGGGCCGCTCTGGCATTGGACTTCGGTTGCAGCTGCGCAGCAACCCTCTTTGAACCCCGCATTGCGGGATTTCGCTTCGCTCAACTTGAACTTTGAACCTTGAACCTTGAACCTAAAAATCGCCTTGGCGGGGGATGATGACCGTGGAGACCAGGCGGGAGTTTTAGTTTTCTTGCTGCTTTGGAATAGCTATGGTTGGTGCCGCGCGTGGTATTTCTGATGTACGGCTTTCGAAACGCGGATCCATGCGCTTGGCTTCGAGCCAGCAAGAATCGGCGCGGGCCGGACTGCCTTGCACTTCGTATACACTGCCCAACAACATCAAAGCATCGGGCGTAGGGTACCATCGCAGGGTTTGCAGCAGCAGTTTTTCGGCTTCGGCATAACGCCCATCGTAGGCAGCCTGCTGGGCACGCACCATGTTGTTGATGATGAGGTTGGTTAAAAAGCTGTATTGCTCGGCTTTGAGCAAGGTTACCTCTTTGCTGAGGGTGTCTTTTTTGGGCTCAGGTTTAACCGAATCTTTGGCAGCCTCTATGTTCTCCTTGCGACTTTTTTCCTTTTTATAGGTACGTATACGCATGCCCGTTCTGGAGCAACCTACCAAGAGCGTTACCACCACCAACAACAAAACCAACTCCCTCCGGTACTTCATGCTTAGGTGGTTTTTTCGAGCAAGGCGTTTAACTGACGGCACAAATTTAAGAACTTCTTGCGCTCCATTTCGGTAGCCTCGGGCGAATAAGCACCTTGGGCTATGAGGTCGCGTACCAAGGCCTGTTCACGGGCCGGACGCAGCGGCAACAGTTTCTTCTCTAAGGCCTCGTCTTTGGCCACAATGGCTGCCAAGGCTTCGCTGTCGAGGCCGGTCATGGCATCACGCAGTACACTTTCGGGCATTTCTGCCACATCGCTCCAAAGGGTAATGCGCTCGCGAATGAAGCGGTACATCTCTTCGTTTGAATCGCGGAGGTTTTCCACCATTTCTTCTTGCTGGGCCATGCTCTGCTGTTCGATGGTGGCCAATACCTGCTCGAAGGCCTTTTCGTTGCGCTTGCTGCGCTCGCGTACTTCCTTGAGTTTGGTAAAGAGGCGGGTCGACAAATCGGCATAATCGCCAAAACGCTTCTCCGACAATTCGGGGAAGGAGGCCAAAATCAAAGCCGTTTTTTCGGTACCCAGCATGTTTAACAGGTTCGATTTGCGGTTGCTGTTCAAACCATTTACTACCATCAAACACTCTAAAGGCTCTTCGTCTTTCAACAAATCAACAATTTCGCGGTCTTTGAGGTGGATGATGAAGGGGAAGTGACCAAACTGGCGCTGGTTCTTCATGGCCAATACCAATTCGTCCATGGTACGTTGGCGGCTGGCCGAATCGTTGTCGTTGGGCTTCCAGGTCATCCAAGCAGCTTCGAGCTGGTCGACCGACTCGGCTCCCATTTGCTCACAAATCATTTCAAAGAAGCTGTGGCCGTAAGGATACAATAACAAAATGATTTTGTGTACGCCCGATGGGCCCATTTCGCGCAACCAACGCTCGAAAGCAAAAGCCAGGTTTTCTTTGTCGTTTACCAACCAGTTCATGAGCGGATCGCTCTGGTTGAGCTCCATTTGCTGGCTGTCTTGGCTCATCACCATTTCGGTTTGCATGCGCATGGTTCCTCCATTCATGTTCATCATTCCCCCGCCCATCATACTAGCCATGTTGGCCATGGCTTGTTCGCTGAGGCCAGCACCACCGGGGTTGAGTTCTTGGCCCAAGTTGCGAGCATCTTTGCCCTTAACCGACAATTCCGATTTTTGACGGCCACGCCATACCAAACCAATAAAAATAAGCAAACCCAACACCGCCATGGCTACCAAAATTTGGAGGGTAAGGTCTTTGGTAAGCTGGGCAATAAAGCCCTTCATTTCTACATTTTGGTCGTTATTGGGGGCTATTTGGGCATTTACCACCACCGGCGGGCCTTGGGTAGCATCGGTTTCATCGGAACGCGGGAAAGCAGCATTCGATATTAAAATTTCGTCACCCCGTTTGCTGTCTAAACGCAGGGCCGAGGTAATGAGTCCTTTGTAGAAATTGGCCGACTCGGGCGTAATGGCCGTGTCGAGCACAAAAATAACGCGTATCTTATCAATTTGAGGACCGGTTACGAGTGCCGAGCCACCCAAATTCACCGGCTTATTGCCTTGGTCTTTTACCTCTGGATTTTCAACTTCCACTGGCGCACGCAAGCGTGAACTGAAAAAGGGCAAAGCAGGAAGCATCTCCACCGTTTTGTCTTCGCCGCTCGATTCACTGGGTTTGCCCTTGACCGCACTCGGCGCACTGGCTGTGCCTTGTACTGGCGCCGCTGCACTTACCATTCGGCCTTCGATCTGCACGCTGATTGCAAAAAGGTTCGATTTGAGGTAACGGCTCATCATGTTTTGCAGCTGGTTGCTGATGCCAGCTTCGTACGAAAAACGCTCGTAAGTGTTGAATGGACGGATTTTGGCCTGCTGCGGACCAGCCACCTCTTCTACTTCGGTGCCTTCTTGGACAGCATCGTCTTGCGCCAAAGCTGGAGTAGCCAGCAGGCCAAATACAAACGCCAAGCTCAACAGCAAGAAGCGCGTTCGTTTAACGGTTGGATATGAGTTTTTTGCGTGCATTTCGTTCAGGTGCTTCAGCAATAGGTGTAGTAAGACGATCTAGGACTTCAATATCAGGCATGGTAATAATGGGGTTTCGGGCTTTCGCTTCATACCAATATTGCCATGCCTCATTTTTTCTGCCTAAAATATAAACAATAGATCCTTTTAATGCAAGTGCATGATCACTTACATAATAGGACAAAGAGCTATCGATGGATGACAATGCATCATCGAACTTTAATCTGTAAAAATTCTCTTGAGATTCAACGAAAAAGCTAACCGACTTGCGCAGTTGTTCACCTAGTCCAGCTTCCAATTCAGCCAACAAGGCGCTATCAAGTGGAGCTATGGTGTCGGCAGGAGTTGTGGCCTTGGGTATGGATACCAATGAATCGGGCAGTACCGCCTTGACCTTCAATCTAATGCGCGAGGTATCGGGTATAGGTACAAAAGGATTGCGTTCACGGGCATCGGCCCACAAACGCGTTGCTGCAACTTTGTCACCCTCCATAAAAGCAATAGAGCCTTTCATGGCAATGGCAAAGTCACTCGGGAATTCACGCAGCGAACTATCGGCCATCATACGCGCTTGATCAAACTTACCGCGGTAAAACAGCTCTTGCGACTCACTGAAAGCTTTGACCGCAGTACGCAATTTTTGACCCAACATACGTTCAAGCTGTGCCAAAGTTAAAGGCTCGTCTTTCTTTAACGAATCGGGCTGGCGCGGACGAAGAATGATTTGCAGCGTGTCTATCCAATCGCCTTCTGCCGTAGGCCTAATTGTGAATTTAACCGTATCGGGAAATTGAGCCACCTGCATAAAGGCCAGCTGACCCGAATCTACCATCAAGGTGTAGTTGCCAGGGATGAGGCCGTAGTGAAAAAATGTGCCGTCACTAAACGTACGAAGCACTTGGGGTTTATCGTCTCCCTCTCGCTTTAAGAATAATCTCAAACCCGGCTGTGGTTCTAACAAATCAATACCCTTCTGATTGTAAGCTATTCCTTCGATTGTCCCTGTCTTATAAAGCGGAATGTCAATTTGTTTGTATCTGTTGGGATCAGCTACAAAAGAAAAAGTGCCTTGAGCTGGCGCTAAGGTGGCATCAGGCAATTGTGCCACATCAACTGTTAAACGATATGTCCAATAACTTTGTAACTGCGACAACCTGAGCATACCATCTTTATGAATGGTAATATTGGCCGATTGGTCTAATTTCACTGCCCGTGAAGGTATCGTAACTTCGTTTTCATCGAATACCCCGTTCATGTTTTCATCAATGAAAAGACGGATGGTCGCACCTGCGCGACTTACTTGGTCCCGATTTGTTGGATAGATCACGCCATTTTTAAAATCCGCAGCAAAAGAACCGCTAAAGTTTTGGGTATAAAACGGATCTACTTGCCTGCCTTTCGAGCGAATGATAGATTGCGTGGAGCTCCTGAAAGCGTTAAAATCCATTAGAAAACCAATTTGAAATTGATTCACCTGAGCGAAAACATCACGATCATAGTTAAATGTTAAACGCCCCGTTTTAAAAATGGTCTGTGAGAATTGAAATGAACCAATAGCATTAGCATCAAATCGCTGCATATTGTGTCTAAGCTGCGCTCTAAAAAAAATACCTTGAACGAAAACAGGAATTCCAGGGGTTCTCGGTATGGTGTAAGTAAATGAGGCAGTGAGTAACCGCTGGTTTGGGGTTTGAAAATCACCCCTTCTTGATATTTCCTCTCTGTAGTTCAATCGCGAAACCAAAGGGCCAATACGCGTATTAACATCCATTTGATAGCGCAACTCCTCTCCATTGCTAAACCAATCCCTTTCCAATCCAAACCGTAACCCAGAGGCTCTCTTTGCGAGCATGAAGGGAATAAAATAGTTTACATCTAACTCCCTGGTTACATTAGTGAAATTTAACGCGCTTTGACCCAAAAATTCGGTGTACTGAAAATTCAGCGAGGTATTATTAGCATAAAAAACACTGGCATTTAAACGAGCCAACGCATCAGGTTGATAATCCGCATTCAGCAAATACTGATCAAAAACCCGAGCAGAAATACTTGCAAATGGTGTTATGCCAACACCAGTAGAATCAAGACCCCTTGTAGCTCCTGCTCGAATTGTGATACTGTTTGTAAGGCCATAAGTCACATTACCCTGTCCGATGAGATTGGTACCAACACTGTCGGCAAATGCGAACTCCTGAAAACCTGCCTGTACATTGTAGGTAGCAATACCCCTTGGTAGAAATGTAAAGGGAATCTGCAATTGTCTTTCTTCCGTAATCACCTCTCCCTGAGGGGTGTAAATTCTTAATCCTATTCGCACAGTTCCAAAACTCAAGGGTGTTGTAAATCTGTAATAACCCATATCGTCCGCTCGAACGAAGTCAACCAACTGACCTGCTATCAACAATTCAACCTCAGAGTCGGGAGTGGTAAAGCCTTCAATCGCAAATAAATCAAGCACTCTACGAGGCACTACCGGATTGTTGGTTAAGGATATTCCTCTGAAACCTACGGCTTGGGGCCCGGCCATAAGAAGTTGCCCTGCTGTTAACTCACTGAACATAGAGTTACCAATCGGGTCAATACCTTTATTACTTACATATCTCCAGCGTACTCCAGAAAATCGGTTTACCTGTGAAACCGCACTTCTAAAACCAGCTACATTCATTTGAAAGTCGCCACCTAGAACCTCGAGCCCTAAATTGGTGGCGTAATTCATTTGTGAAAAACCAACTCCACCTCCAATTCCAATATTGTAATCCAACATTCCTAGTGCTAAAAGCTTGCGATTACGCGGATACAACATCGGATATGATGCTAATAAGTCAGCTGGGGCCTGCGTTTTTAATTGGGCTCTTATTAATTCTCGCTTTCTACGTTCTTCAACAGGCAAAGCCCTGGTACTTACAAGGGATACTGATAGGGCAAAAAGATTAACTGTTACATCCAAATCAAATACCTCTTTTAATATTGCGGGCGATAAAAAAAGATCGGTTTCACCCACAAAAAAATCACTTGCGTCCAGTTTTCTTCGTTGCGATTTTGTCATCACAATAAAATTCACTGGATCAATTTCCCATCTATCCTTAGGGCTAGGATAAGCTCCTCTTAATCCAAGTCTGTTGTCAGTCCTGTCAAATGGAATAAAAAGATAACTTAATAATTCCGTGGCCCCAATCAAAGGTTGTTCACCGCGAAAAACAGTTGTTAGGTACACTTGGCCAACTGCCGGATATGCAAACGTCATTACCACTTCATCCACCTGTTGTGCCTTTACTTTAGCGCAAAGCGCAGACAACAAGAGTATTCCCATGATAAATGACTTAAAATGCATGACTTATGTACCTTACGGGTCGTCATTTGACCTGCAAACTGGTTTTAACTGTACTAGGCTTTGCCTTTACCAAATCTTCTGCCGGAATATCACCGCGAGTAGTTTCAAAAGTAAATTCCACATCGTAACGGCCAGGCAATAAAGGAGTACCTAGAGGAATTTCGATTTTTCGTTTGCCAGAATAATAGTATGCAATGGTTTGATTTATTTCGGCCACTACCTCACCTGAGGACTTTTTTATCGTTGATTTAACCTTTCCCAAATAAGGAGAATTTCCTGTGGTACGGTAATCAAGTGTAAACATAACCCTGTTACTATCTACATTCGATACAATATTATCTACGGCCACACCGGTAGTTACCTCACCGGCCTTGTAAAACACAGCAACCACTTGTTCAAAACGAACATTAACCCGAGTTACAACGCCATTGTTACTCGTTTCCACACCTACATCCGAAACTTGAGCTGCAGTTGCCACTTTTAGACGACTGAAATAAACCCCTGGCTTTAAATCTTTGGGCGGACGCACATTAAACCTTACCAATTGCTGCTGGCGAGGTGGTAGAATAAATGTCCTTGGAAAGATCTTCAGCATGGCGTCTACTCCATTTTCTTTGGCGCGTACAGTGTCGCCATAAATCATGGCTAGTCCACCTTCTGCATTCATCATCGGATAACCAAATTCAGTAGAAATAGAAACTTCTTGAGGAATGTCCGAGGAATTCGTTAAATACAACGTTCCCACCCCGGTCTTATCAATAAAAACAGCGGTAGGCGCTAGGGAAACTTGAGCTTTAGCAGTATACATTGATACCACCGAAAGCAAAACCAAAACTATTTTTTTCATGTGCAAAATTTAACCGGCGAGCTTTAAGGCTCGCCGGTTGTCTATTTTAAAGCGTGTAATAAGAAGCAGTAACAGTGAGTGTACCAACGTAGGTACCAGTGTTCTGCGAAGATGGAATAATTACGGTAGTTGAACCATCAGCACGCAAACGGCCACCTACAAACATGGTTGCCCAGCCAGTAGTTCCAGTACGATAGTATACGGTTCCATTACCAACACCATTTGGTGCGTTTTGGTCACCGGTAATATCGCCGGTAGGCGCGGTTAATACTTCTCTGCTTAGTAAAAAATCAGCTGCATTCGGTGCTTGGCCTGCAGCTGCAGTTTGGTCTGCCGCAGCCTTAATTGTTACTGCTGGGATGAAATTGATACGGTCGTCTGAAGTTGGATTGGAAACAGGGTTCGCTAAGTTGTTTGGATCCCTACGGGTCAAAGTAACATCTGAAGGAATTACCAATTCCAAAACTTCGTTATCACTTGCAACAATGGTAAAACGACCCAGGGCAGCACGTGTTCCCACGAAGCTGTTGTTTGTTTGGGCCTTAGGGTCCAAATAAATGTCACGCTGAGCTTCCACAGCACCAAAGTTCAAATTGGTAACGTTTGCGATTTGAATTTGGCGCAGAATCCTCGCACGAGCTTCCATAGACTCACTTGCGTTTAAAGATTGTGCTTGTGCACTGTTGTTGAAGGCGATTGCCGTGAATGCAGCAATGGCTGCAACTTTGATGAGATTTTTCATGTAATTGTTTTTTTTATTGGTTAAGTGTTGTTTTTGAATTTTTCTTTTAAGCGGGTTAACGACCCTGGGCGCATGCTTGTTAGGTCAGTTACCTTGTAACCTCTCCTAAGTTTTCATCACATTATCGACCTTTCTTTCGATCCATTTCTGTTAATGATAGTTTATGGTTAAAATGCCGTTTATATCTTCAGGTAAACCAACCCAAGCGCTGGTATACAAGCTAAACTTACTGTCGTCTTCTCTATCTGCAAACTTTGAAACAAAACTATATTCACCGGGTGGCACTGCCTTCGCCCTGCTAAAGTTAGATGAACCATCGTTCAACAAAAATATAGGTTTACGACTTACAGTAGAAATACCAGTATGCCGCATACTCATAACATACGTCACCGATTCATTGGCCCTTAATTCAATCCAACGGATGCCTTGGCTCCTGTTGCCCAAAAAATTTGCTTCTGACGGTATGGGCTCCAAGATCGTGGCTGCATTGGCTACATCGCGCAACTCAAAACCTGCAGGAACATTAATATTAATACGGATAACCTGTGCAAAACCAGCACTCCCTAGTAAACCGATAAATAAAACGAGTATTAAAAACCTGAACATAACTACAAAGTATTATCGGTGTAACTTAGGTTAAGGTTTATGTCGCCAAGGTAGGTTCCTGAAGGAATTCCATTTGGAATTGGCCCCAAAGTACCGTAGAGATAAAAATACGCCTTTCCACGTGGTCTCACAAAACCACCATGTTCAGGTGTTGGGGGTGGACCGGGGGCTCCACTAACACGACGCCTCACTGGCAGAGTTATATTTGAGAAACCAATTGGCACTTCAACAGCATTCATTCTGCGTTGCACATCACTCAACTCACCCGTATTATTGTAGGCAATACGTACAAGCAAAGGGACAAAAATACCAGTATCTGCTCCTCCCAAACTCAAGCCTTTATCGAAGGTTAGTTCACAGTTTATATCAAATTCAATAGGTGCATCCACCTCCACCACTACGGTTTGCAGATCTGTCAAAGAAACATTCACTGTTGTAGGATCGCCGACGATAATTACACGTTGTTTGTTATTGAAGTTAAGACCTGCTTGATTATCTACAATGGTGAGATTTATAGCGTCAGAAACAAACGATCCGAAAGAAAGCCTCTGAGCTTGTAATGAACCCACACTCGCAAGAATAAAGGAGAATAAAGCCAATAATTTCATTAGTTCCCCTCCAATTCAATGATGAACTCCGAAACATAAACTCCAGGGAGTGCTTTGTTCAAATCAAGCCTTGCTCCTAACCAAATAAAATACACTCCGTCTTTACCAATGCGCACATTCGCTTCACCCACATCGAGCAAAACGCTGGCAGCTTGGTTATCCGACTCAAAACCACTTATCCTATAGTTAGCCTTAATAAGACCGCCTGACCCATTTTGATCCAACAAAGTTTCACTTGACAAGTAAGTAATGCGAACCAATTTACCAGGTCGACCGTTTATGCGCATTAAGCCAGAAAAAGAACTTGTATTCGGCACAATGGTTATATAACCATCAACGGTGGCAGGGTCATTTAAATTTACATCACGAATGGTTGTTAGGCTCAGATTATCTACAATACTAGCAGTGGTTTGCATGCTAAACTGCCTCTGATAAGGCACGTAGCCTTCAGGCGTTTGAGCAGTAGCGTATGTAAACAACTGTGTCATAATCATTAAAACAATCAACCTTAAACGACTCACCGTATTTTTACTCCCTTCTGCGTACTTACAAAGTCGCTGGTCACGAGTCGGATGGCATAGGTGCCTGCTTTGAGGTGTGCCGTGGTCCACATTACTTCGTGGGTGCCTGCGGCAAATTCCTGTTGTGCTAAGCGACTTACCATGCGTCCGTACATATCGGTTACTTCTAAGGTTACCTGTGCCGCCACTGGCAAATAGAAGGCCAATTTTGTTTCTTCGTTAAAAGGATTGGGTGTGGGCGGGTATAAATACGGATGATCGGGCCGGTATTTTATGGGTTCACCCGTATAATTGGGTATCACTACGAGCGTAAACGGGCGCTTGGGAGCGGCCTGTTGGCGGAAAATGGGCAGGTTAGGGTCGGATGGTTTTTGATGTAAAACCGCCCCAGGAACCCTAAATTCGTCGTTTTCGCCGCTTACACGTCCTTGAGGTTGCACGGGTGCAGCGTAAGTAAACTCGTGTTTGCTGCGCTGGTCCAAAATAATTACCTCTTCTTTGTAATGGTCCATGAGTGCCAAGCCCCAATGGGCAGGCCAGTTGGCAGAAACTTTCCAAGAAAGGGAATAATTTCCTGAGATTGGAGCCCTTGCCTTGGCAGCACTCAGGTGCAGCGGCACGGCCAGCTCTTCGTTGAACTGGTCGGGCAGGTGGTTTATCACCAAAGGTTTGCGGTGGCGGGGCGAGCTGTTAGAGTAAAGCATCAACCAATCGTCGTTATACGATTCGAGCTGGTAGCCATCGTAACGGTCGGGGCCGGTAATGCCCTCCCAACCAAAGCTTACAAAGCTGTTGGCCTGCATGCCATGGCCGTTTACCGTAAAAGCTACATGGGGTGGTTGGCCTTGGGTGCGGCTGTAAAAACGTTGTGAGTTGTTGCTTTTGGCAGCGTTGTTCACACGCAATTGGGGGTTGGCCGCATTGGCATGTACCCAAAACGATTGCCAAGGTGCCAAAAATCCGGTTTCAAGGGTAGTATCGTTGATGTTGCCCACCGTGCCGTTCCAATATCGGTAACCACCCACTCCGCTCAATGCCGGATCCCAGATGTAAAAGGTGTTGTTGAGATTGGTCATGGTCCAAGCTCCTCCTGTTTCATCCCAATTGAGCACACTGGCGGTGGGGTTGCCCAGCAAGTTCCAGCCGGCATCGGCCACATTTTCGTCGAGGAAGAAGCGGTTGCCACCCACGGTGTCGGCCACTGTGCTCAGCGTTCTTTCGGTGAAGGTGAGTTCGGGGAAAGTAAAATCGGTACTCAGGTTGGGTTCGAAACCGGTGGCGGTAAGGGTTACTGGCAAGGTATCGCGGTAGTTGCCTCCCCCCGTAACCCGGGCAGGGTAAGCGGCCCCATCGAACACATACACAAAATGGCCACGGCCAACCAAAACCGAATCGGTGGCATTGGCCGGCTTGCGCCAGCTTTGGTTGCTGGTACCGGTATCGGTTTCGGCCCACCACAATACATTGGGCTGCAGGCTGTCGTATTTGGCACCGGCATATCCTTGGGTTTCGAGGCTGTCGAGGAAATCGGCATAGGTGGTGCGCACCGGAGCGGTAAGTTGGCGCCAGCCTTTTACTCCTGTAAGGCGCTGCCGCGATTCCAAGCGCGGGTTGCTGGCGCTCAAATTCACATAGCGGGCATTGGGCTCAATGATGATTTTGCTGTTATCGCCCCGGGTAGTTACTTCGGCTCCACTTTCGATGCGGAAGAGCGGGCCATCGGCCGCGCTGCCCCCGGTGGTACCGCTGTCGATGGTGAGGGTTGCGTCTTCGAGCAAGTTCATCCAGCCTTCGTCGGCCAAAACAAACGTATTCAAGGCAGGCGTAATGCTGCGTTGTAGTCGTGGCTGATTTGGTCTATTAAGAATAATGATTTTGGACGTATCGCGTGGGCTCATTTGCGAACTCCAGTTGGCTGCGGTTTTCCAATCGTTGGCATTGCCCGGTGCGCCGCCCAACCAACCGTCGTAAATAACGCCATCGATACCACGGCTGAAGGTGGTGAGGGCGGTATCGCCTCTTCCATTTCCACCTCCATAAATCAAGTACACATCAAATGGATCGCTTACAGAAGTGTCAACAACAGGCGATGAAAGTGCCTCTACACCTAAGCGGTAGGCATTTCCGGCCAGCGAAACGCTTGCATTATCAAACACCACCTTTCCGCCTGTAAAACTACGGCGAAGCGTACCACCCAATGCGGCACCCGTCGGATTGTTAAAAAACGACAACACTGCCGTATCGACCCCAAAAGGCACCAAGCGGTTATCGGCCGAAAGCAGCTGGGCCGAAAGGCGGAAGGGTTCATTGGCCAGCTGATCGCCCGGGCCGGGTTCAAAGCGCAAACGTGCAGGTATAGGCTCTACGCCATCGAGGAAAAGCGTATCGCCTTGCAACTGGTTATCGCCCCGGCCATTGCCACCAAAATAGTTTTGTCCTTTAATGGTGGCAAAACCGCTGGGGCCATCGCTCAAACTGCTCACATACTGTAAAATGTCGGCGCCCGATAAAAAGAGGTTGTTTACCAACACCACCCGGTTTTCACCAATGGCAGGTGAAATAAAGCGGTAGTTTACTGAATCGAGGAATACATTCGGGAATTCAGGTGCCAAACCTCTTAGCGTTAGGGCTGAACTCAAGACCCCTGTACCGCCCAAATTGGTAGTGCCATCATACACCTTGCCTTGGGCCACAAAGGTGCCTCCAATACGCAAGGCGAATTGGCCTTTGAGGTTTTGCTCTCGGGCCACATGTCCTTCGTGTCCGTCGCCATTTCCCCCAAAGTACAGGTTTTCGAAGATGTCGAACGAAAGTGAATTTGCCGTGAGGCCGTATGGCGGTAAGCTGGCTTGCATCACGTAACTGCCGCCATTGGGTAAAGATATGATTGGAAATGCAACATCTCCACTTACTTCGGTCACGGTGGTGGTACCATTGAGCGTACCAAACGGTATCAGCGACAAGCTCACCTGGTTGGTATCGGTCCACATTTTATTGTCGAGCGAGTCGAAAATCTGGATGGTTACCGGAGGTATAAAAATGTTGTCGACCGCCGTGGTATAAGGCTGGAATCGATACGCCAATCTAAAAGGTGGGCCGGGTATAAAGTACACCCTGGCCGAATCTCCAAAGGGTTCATCGTCGTCTACTTGCACAATGGCTTTGAAGTCGATAGAATCGGCCACGGTCGCCTTTACACTAAAAATAGCAATACCATTCACATTCGACAAGCCTGCATTTAAGGCCGTAATGGTGGCCAATTTGCCCGGCGGTTGGGTTACAAATACTTCTTCGTTGATGATTTTGTTCTCGTCGATGTCTTGAATGAGTACGGTAATGAGGGCCGAATCGCGCCCATTGGCAATGGCCGTATCAACGCTAAATATCACGCTCGATTTGCTGGGGTCGATAGGGCCCGGCGAGAGGGTGAGGTTGGGGCTTTCTATGGCCGGGGTTACCAAGCTATCTACAATAAAGGCGATGCGGTAGAAAAAGCCCACAATACCACCCAAGCGCAGGCTGTCGAAACGCACAGAGTCAACCACCATGTTTTCAACACTGTCGCCCCTGAGTATGCCCCTGCCCAGGGTATCGGTTTGCGACAAAAAGGCACGAACCGGAATGGTATTTTGAGCGTTCGAAATGAGCAAGCCTGTTGAATCGCGCACTTGAATTACCGGAGCGGTGGCCAGCAGCAAACTGCTTCGGCCACCTGCCGGGTTGGTGCGAAATTCGAGGTAGCCTTTTAGGCCCAGTAGGCCGGTGCTGCCCGGTGTAAAGCGTGTATTGTCTTGGAATTGGGCCGTTGAAGCCGTGCTGCCATACAGGCGAGGGGCTTGCCGTACCCCACTAAAAGCCATAGAAAGAGCAAAAGAAGTATCGTCGAGCGGGTTTACTTGACCCACCGCATTCAAATTGATGATACGCACCTGTTGTCGGCCTTCGAGCACCAACTGTCCGCTATCGATGTTGAGGGTGGTTTGCAAGGTACCGTTGTTGCCGTTGAGCCACAACTGTCCGCCACCCAATTGGTTGAAAATGGTGCCTGAGAGTGTAGTTAGTACGGTGCCATTCAGCTGGCCCAAAATGCCTTGTCCGCGGTGATTTACCACCACCCCCCCAGCACTTACATTGTAGGTTGGCCAGCTTACCCGGGCAAAGGGGCGGGTGAGGTAGTTATAGGTGCGGCTTCCGGTATTTTGGGTGAGGGCGGTCATGCTCAAAATACCCAAGGCGGTACCTGTGATGTTGTCGCCACGTTGCACTTCCAATTCGAGGTTATTGGCATTCCAACTGAGGTTGGTGAGCGTGTGCGTTACTTCAGAGGCATCTGGCGTAAGCCTATCGATGCGAATAATTTGGCTGGTGCCCCTCAACAATACACTGGTACCATTAAAGGTGGTGTTGGCATCGCCTGCCAACTCGAGCACGCTACCACTGTCGAGGTTAAGGGTACCTGTGCCCGATGAAATGCTGTTGGTAAGCTCAATGCGCAAACTGCCTTCGGTTACGGTGGTAGCAGCCGTTCGGGTGCCGGTAACCGCACCTGTAACACGGGTTTGTCCCAAACCCCGTTTCGTAAGCGTATGGTTGCCCGACATGCTGGTAACACTCAGCAGGGCATTGGTATCAATGACGTGGGTGGTAGCGGCGATGGTGGTAAGGGTAGCCACACCAACGCCTGCAAATCCGCTTGTAACATTGGGGCCTGCATCAATCAAAACGCTATCGGTACCGCTGTTTTGCAGGGTAAGGTTGCCCATGATGTGGGTAACCCCTGGTCCGGGAGTGAGCCTACCGCTTTCAATCCATCCCAAGTCGTTTTGTTTGAGGATAACGCGACCAAAATTCACCGGTGCGTCGCCTTGGAGTCGCAGCCTTCCACCTCGGAGCAAAATGGTAGCGGTACCCAGGGCGCCTGCATTTTCGGAGGCAATGAGCAAGCCGCTTTGCAAGCTAATGCGGTCGAACAGGGCATTTGCCTGATTCAGGGTAAGGCTACCGGTACCATTGTAGGTAATAGCACTGTCGTTGGCGGCGGTGGCAATGGTCCAAACCCCGCTTTGTACCACTTCGCCATTGCCGTTGAAAAAGGTGCGGAAGCCAGCACCTGTGAGGGTTCCTATGCTCAAGCGGGTGGTACCTCCGCCAGCCGGATTGGTAACGGTATAGGTAGGTGTACCCGTATGGGTTACTGCCCCAAAGGCGATGGCTGCGGTGCCGCTGTTTACATTGGCACCTCCTTGGATGGTAATGGTGTTGGCCCCCACACTCAAGCTTCCGAGGGTAAAGGTGGTGCCAGCCCCGGTGGCATTTACATTGGAAATAAAGGTGGTATTGGCACTTACTTCTATGGCATTGGCCAGGGTAAGGGTACCGGCAGAGGTACGGCTGAGCTCAACCGTGGGTGTGGTGCCGCTGATGGTAAGGGTGCCGCTGCCTAGCGCACTGGCATTGTCGAGCACGCGCAGGGTTCCTGCAGTTAAACTCACCCCATTGGCAAAAGTATTGGTTCCCGAGAGGGTTTGGGTAGAAGCGCCCGATTTGACCAAGGAAATGCCCCCTACTCCGTTGTTAATGACGCCCGAAAAGGTACCGGCACCACTGGCAGCTTCTATGTTGATGATGGTGGGGAAACCGAGTGAATTGGTGAGGGTACCTGTACCTTCCAACAAGCCACAACGGAAATTTTTGCCTCGGAAGTCGATGGTGCCCGTGCTGCTGTTCACCAGCGAGCCAGTGAGGTAAACCGGGTTGGCTACGCTGGTTTGGAAACGTACCGTACCCGTACCCAAATATTCTACCCGGGCAAAATCGGGATCAACGCCATTGGGGCGGGCAATGACCCGGGTAATACCTGTGGTACGACGCAATACCACCGTAGAGTTGTTGGGAATGAGGGCGCCGTTGTTAAAAATTTCGAGGTACACATTAAGCGTACTGCTGCCCTGTAAGGTGAGGTTGGCACCGGGCAAGATGATGAGGTTGCCACAATTGCCCGTGCCATTTAGTACAGGCGCATTGATGCTCATGTCTTCTAACACTACCTCGGTGGTAGTGGTGGGCACAATATTGTCGTGCCAGTTGCCCGGCGTAAACCAGTCGGAACTTACCGTGCCCAGCCAATAACCTTCGCGGCGGCCGTCGTTGATAAAGATGGTACCTGTGGAGGCAGCTGTAAAATAGGTATTGTTTTTATTGAGGGCTGCCGAAGCCGTGCTGCCCCAAGTACCACCTACTTGACGGGTGCTGTTAAAGGAGATAAAGGGAGCCGAGGAGTTATAAACGCCACAATCAAAACGGGTTCCAGTAGTGGTATCTACAATGATAAGGGTACCTGCAAAATCAATATCGGCTCCGGCCCGCAATACCCCGGCCCGCACGCGGGTAAAGCCTTCGTATTCGGGACTGTTGGTGAGCACAAATATACCTGAACCCTGTTTTTGAATACCGCCGGCTAAACCATCGCCTAAAATGCGGCCGCCGTAAGTATAGGTATCGGTATTGCGCGTAAGGGTTAGCAAGGCCGTACCCAAAACCACCGTACCCCCCGCAGGGCCACCCCCTTCAATGGTTTGCAGCGACATATCGTAACCCGTCATGTCGAGCTCCACCCCGGCCACATTGGCCAGGTTGTGGCGCGAATTGGGGCTAAATGCCCCTGAGCTGTTGGCGCGTAAAACCCCTCCATTGATGTTGGTAGATCCACTGTAGGAATTGTTTCCGCTAAATACCTGGGTGTAGGTTCCGTCTTTCGTAACAGCCACTCCTCCGCTAATGCTGCCCACATAGTTAAGGGTATCGCTACCGGTACGGCTGATGGTAAAAACAGGATTTCCACTTGCCGTAGTCACCGAACCGCCTGTGGTGCTTGAAATGCCCGCTACCGTTACGGCAATATTATTCATCTGAAGCGTGCCTTCATTGATTAACCGCGACACAGGGGGAATGGCAGCGAGAACTCCAATCCTCAAAGTACCCTGACTGATAGTAGTAGTTCCCGTATAAGAACTAGCGATATCGATATTGAGTTGGCGACTGCCGGTTTTAACCACATTTCCGCTGCCCAAGCTAATGGGATTGGTATTTACCACTATCACGCAACTCGATCCACCGCTCGTATTAAAAGTAACGGTTCCTCCGCTGCTGGTAACGCCACCTTGCAAAGTAAGGGTGGCATTACCCGACATTTCGATGGTGCCAGTGCCGATTATTTGAAAAGCCCTGTTGGTGGTACGTGCTGTACCACCACTGTAAGTAAATGTACCACCGCCTTCAAGCACAATGGCAGGTGAACTGGTACCTCTACCTATGGAGCTGTTGGTTCCGCTGTTGAGGATGCTGTTAGAGGCAATCAAGCGGCCTCCGCCGATGTAGGTTTGCCCGGTATAATTGCTGCTGCTGTAGCCTAAAGTTTGGTCGCCCGTACCTAGCTTCCGAACGGTAATTACACCCGAACCATCGTTGATTTGGCCATTATATGTCCTGGCAGCGGTATTATTAATGATCAATGAGCAAGTGCCTGCTGCGCTTGAGGTGATGATTGAGGCCGTGCTGGTACCTGCAATGCCATTGACGGTTTGTGAAAAGCCGTTTAAATCGAAGGTGGTCCCTGCATTGTTGATTTGCAAAAGCGAAGCAGGATCGAAGCGGTTATTGCCTCCCAGTACTATGCGGCCATCAGAAATGGTGGTGGTACCGGTGGTGAACTTGGAGCCATTCATGAACAAGGTGCCACTGCCTTCTTTGGTTAAGGCTCCTGTGGTTCCTATAAAATTGCTGCCATTCGGAACCACATGGTTACCAGCGCCTTGGAAAGTAACTGTTCTGGAGCTGTGGTCGAATGCCGGGGTGCCAGCATAGGTAAGCTGTGAACCTGTTTCCACCTGAATGCGGTGGGTTGTATTGGCTGTAGCGGTGATGGTACCGCCAATGGTATTGTTACCCGACATGGAGCGGATAGCCCCTGTACTGGGAGGTGCTCCTGCAAGCGTTATGTTCTGGTTTAGCGTGATGCCACCTTCCATTTCCAAGGCTGCACTGGCTGAAATGCTCACAGTTCCGGCAGCACCCAATGCACCTCCGTCTTGAATCAAAAGGGTACCCGCTGCGATGGTGCTGTTTCCAGTATTGGTTTTGGCATTGGGGAGTACCCACCTGCCCGCATCGGCTTTGGTTAAGGAAGTTACGCCCGTTGGACCATTGGGAATATTTGCATTAAAAATATTGTCGGCCGTATTGTTACCGCCTAACGTAAAGGTCTTGTTGCCCGACCCGCTGGCAGTCATGGCGCCATTCCAAACCAAGGCCCCGCTGCCATTGTTAACGATCCCACCACCACCTGATGTACCGGCAAGTTCCAAATCGCGGCCGCAAGTAAAGGCGGCTCCCAAATAGCGCAGTGTACCGGTACTACCTCCCGAACCCAATCGGATGGTAGCATTTGCAGCCGAGCTGGGCGAGCCCAGATTGCTGGTAGCGCTTGGCGAAGGCCAGGTGTTGATGGTGGTAGCTTCGAGAATGCCGTTTTGAATCCAAACTTGTCCGGTAAAACTGTTGTTTCCCGTTAATGTAACTGTGCCTGTGTTTGATTTAGTGAGACCAACGTCGCCACCCAAATTGATACTGATGGTACCTGATTGAAATGCATAGTCGCCTTGTGCATAAATGGTGCCTGTGCCCGTAACCGTACCGCCGGTAACCGAAAACACGGCAACGGTGTCGTTGAAGGTTTGTATATTAAGGGTACCCCCGGTAACAGTGAGGTTGCCCGTGGCAACAATGTTGTTGGCCCCATAAATGAGCGTTCCACCGCTTACCGTTGTGGTGCCCGTGTATTCATTGGGTACGTTGAGGGTAACTGTTCCACCGTCGACTTTGGTTAAACCACCGGTGGTGGTGGTGATGGCCCGGTTGAAAATCATGTTGCCTGCGCCACCGAGGGTTAGGGTTTGGTTGGTTCCGGTGAGTTCGTTGGCATTGCTAAAGGTGAGTGTGCTGGCATCGGCATTGATGCGGGAGTTGGCGGTAAGGGTGATAAGGCCCGACAAAGTAACGTTGCTTGTAACCAATCGGATGCCACCTACTGCCACGTTGCTGCCCAAATTGATCTGCTTTGCAAAAGTCATGGCATTCTGAAACTGCAGGGTACCATTGCTGGTAATTACCACAGTGCCCGCAGAACCAAGTGCGTTGGCCACTACTGGAATAATAGCCCCAGCCGAAATATTGGTATTGCCGGTGAATGTATTGGCCACACTGATGGTTGCTGCACCGTTGCCATCCTTGTTTAAGGCACCGCTGCCAATGGTGAGGGTACCCGATACGGTAATGTTGCCATTGCCGCCCAAGGTAAGGGCTTGGTTGGTGGAGGTTACCGAATTGGCTGCCGAAAGGGTGAGGGTACCAGCATCGCTGTTAATTCGGGCTGCGCTGCCCAGGGTAATGGTTGAAGAAATGACGTTTGTACCACTTACACTACGAATGGCACCGGTGTTGCTTCCATCACCGCTGCCGTTGATTGTGATAGGCCGTGCAAAGGTGATGTTGTTTTGCAGTTGCAAGGTGCCGCCACTGTTCACGGTAATGGTGCCACTTGTACCAAGGGCCCCGGCATTTTGGATGTTGATGGCACCATCGCTGATGCTGGTACCACCCGTAAACGTATTCACCGCTGTAAGCGTTGCTGTTCCACCATTCAGCTTGGTAAGCGAACCTGTGCCCAGTGCTATTGCCCCCGAAACATTGATGTTGCCGGCTCCGCCAAAGGTTAAATTCTGGTTGGTAGCAGTAACAGCCGTCGATGCCGATAAAGTAAGGGTTCCGGCATCGCTGTTAATGCGGCTGGCACCCGTGAGGGTTATTAATCCCGATAAGGTATTCGTGCCTGAAACATTTCTGATGGCCCCGCCACTCGAAATGCCGGTACCGGTGATGCTAATGGGCCTGGCAAAGTTAATTCCACCTTGTATTTCTAAGGCTGCACCGTTGTTAACCGTAATGGCACCTGCCGAGCCCAAAGCCCCGGCATTTTGTACATTGATGGCCCCTGCACTGATGACTTTATCTCCCGAAAAACTGTTGGCGCTCGAAAGCGTGAGTACACCTGCCCCGGTTTTAGTAAACTCCCCCGAACCCGCAATGCCACCACTGATGGTAGCTGCCCCCGGGTTGTTAAAAGTGAGCGCAAAGGTACTCATGTTGATGGCTGCGGCATTGGTGAGACTCAGCGTTCCTGAGGCGACCGAAATACTGGCGGCACTGGCCAAGGTAATGGTACCCGATAGGATATTGGTGCCAGCTTCGTTTAAAAGCGCACCATTACCTCCCACGCCGGTGCCGTTGAGGGTCACATTGCGGTCGGTAGTGAACCCACCCGATACCATGAGGGTGGCACCGCTGCTTACGGTTACCAAGCTGGTGGCACCAAGCGAGCTGTTGTTCACCACCCTGAGGGTGCCTTGCTGCACCTGGGTGGCGCCAGTGTAGGCACTGGTACCCGAAATGGTTAAAACCTCAGTGCCTATTTTGGCCAGGGTAACAGCACCATTGATTGCACCTGCAAAAGTGTTTGCCGAGCTCTTGCTGCCCACGGTAAGGGTAGCTGCGCCAGCCGAAGTAATGGTGCCGGTGCCATCGAGGTCGCCAATGTTAAAGGCGAAACCCGCCAGGTTCATGATGCCATTTACCCGTACCAATTCGGCATGGGTAATGGGGCCCGTGAGGGTAACGGTATGTGCGGGGTTGATTACGGTAAGCACGGTGCCATCGGGCACGCCAGCAGGCGACCAGATGGCCGGATTGTTCCAATTGCCCGAGGCAATACTGTTTTTGGATTGCCCCTGCGCAGCCTCAGCCATGAGCATCAAAACGACAGCGAGTAGCAGGCATTTACCCAATACAGGAGCGGCAAAAAAACGACGGAAAAAATGGCTTAAAAACACTTGCATAGGATAACGCGCACGGGTAGCAACAATCTTTCCATTCTAGAGGCCATGATAGAACATTCGCTGTGATCGCCAACGAATGTTTCAAATACAGCTACAAATAACGGAAAACAGGGCTAATTGCCAAATTTTGGTGGCAGCTTAAAAAGGATTGGACTTTAAATGAGCAGCCAAAATTTTTTGGATGAGAGGACCAAAATGGAAAGGGATTCCCAAAAACGGAAGAGGGTGGATTTGTGATTTGGATTTGTGATTTGGATTTGTGATTCCTGATGGCGGAAGAAGGGCTCGCCTGCGGCTCGGGTGGAGGGGAAACGCGACGGCGCGACGGGATGCGCAACGAACGCGAAGGGAATTCGGGATTCCTGCCAGTAGTATGGCTCGCCTGCGGCTCGGTCGGAGAGGAAACGCGACGACGCGACGGGGTGCGCAACGAACGCGAAGGGAATTCGGGATTTGGGATACCTGCCGGTGGCGAGGCTCGCCTGCGGCTCGGGTGGAGGGGAAACGCGACGACGCGACGGAAAGCGACGCACACAGATGTTGCCCTAGCGGGGCTTTAAAAAGAAAGGGTGCCATCATGAGTTGCCCAGATTAGGCCCATACAGGGCCGCTTTTGAGCTGGCCTTAAGTTGCAGCTGCGCTGCAACACCAATTCCGAATAACGAATCTCGAATCAATGTCGTTTAGTTAAGCATGAAAGACCCGAAAGCACACATGATTACCCGCTTTTACCGCAGATTACGCCGAAAACGCAGATAGATCGAACGACATTAAAAAGCAATTACCTTACTGTGCTGTAGTTGGCATAGTTTCATAGGATTTTAACCGCTTTTGCTGCGCAAGGCGCGTTTTCAACCCCGACCCTAGCGTCGGGGGGATTACGCAGAAATGACCGTCACAAACAGGGCATGCCTATTCAATCAATGAATCGTTAACTAAACGACATTGAATGGCGAATTCCGAATTTCGAATGCAACAGCTCATACCGTAGCTCGCGGTGCCGCAGTTCACCTATTGCACGTAATTGTTGCATTTCAAATGCTCAATCCCATATCTTTATGAAAAACATATTTATGCGCCTGTTGATACTTGGTATTATTGTTTTGCTGTCGGCTCCTTCGGCTTTTGCCCAGCGATTTCTACAACCAGTTTTTGCCACTACCCAAAGTCAAAGTAACATTGCCTATGGCGCTGCTCCGGCTTGGGATGGAACAAACACCCCTTTGGCCATGGATATGTATCAACCGGCGGGCGACAGTGTGGCTTTGCGGCCGTTCATCTTGTTCTTTCACGGAGGTTCGTTTACCAGCGGGGTGCGGAACGACGTGGTGATGACCACCTTGTGTACCGAATTTGCCAAGCGGGGTTACGTGACGGCCACGGCGAGTTACCGTTTGGGCGTGAATTTGGCCAATTTGCCGCAATTGAATATCGAATTCATCAGGGCAGCGATTCGTGGCATGCAAGATGCGCGGGCTGCAGTGCGCTTTATCCGTCGCAGTGTGGCCGAGCAGGGCAATCCCTATGGCATCGACACCAATCGCATTTATATAGGTGGCTATTCGGCAGGTGCTATTGCCGCCATTCACGTGGCCTACCTCAACGACACCAGCAATGCTTCGGTAACGTTGCGCAACGAGTTACGTGGTTTGGGTGGCTTGGAAGGCAATTCGGGAAATGCTGGTTTCAGCTCGAAAGTGCATGGTGTGTTTAACATGGCTGGTGCGGTCATAGATACAACTTTGCTGGGCACCCAAGTGCCAACGGCCATTCACTTTCACGGTACCACCGACAATGTGGTGCCTTTTGGTAGGGGCTTTGTACAGGCCAATGGCTTTCCGGTAACGCAGGTCGACGGCAGCGCTCTGTTACATGCCCGTTTGCAAAACCGGGGCAGCTATAGCGAACTCTTTGCTTTTGAAGGGGTGGGCCACGATTTGGTGAGCGACCCGAGCCGCTGGAATTTTTTGGTATTGCAAACAGCTCGTTTCTTCTACAACCTACAAAACAACAGTGTATCGGTAGCCAACCAAAGTTTGCCAAGTATGCGGCTGTATCCAAATCCGGCCCCGGGCTGGATGCAGTTGGAAAGCCCTTCCAACGAGCCGGCTATTGTTTCCTTGGTAGACTTATCGGGGAAAATGGTGTAATCGTCGGAAATTAAGCCTGCCGAACGAATTTATTTGGGAGAAATTCCCACTGGAGTCTATATTGCGCGCATATTTTCCCAGAACGGGATGTACACACAACGCATAATACTTACCCATGAACGGTAAAAGTTTAATTGCAGGTTTAATAGGCCTGTTCCTCTGCTTTGAAAGTGAGGCTCAAGAGCTCAATCGCTCACAGCAGTGGTACCATCTCGACAAAAAAGCAGATCAAATTCCGGGCATCTCTTCGAATCGTTTTTACCTCGAACGACTGCAAGGCACCACGCCATTTGAGGTGATTGTGGCTGTAATTGACGGGGGAGTTGACATCAATCACGAAGACCTCATAGATGTGTTGTGGGTAAATGAAGACGAAATACCCGGCAACGGCATCGACGATGATGGTAACGGTTATGTAGACGACATTCATGGCTGGAGTTTCATTAGTGGTCAAGCAGGTGAAGTACATTACGACACCTATGAAATGACCCGCGAATTGGTGCGCTTACGTAATAAGCGAACACAGCAAGGTCTAACCAAAGAAGAAAGCGCCTACCTTAAACGGGTAGAAAAGGCCTACAATAAGGAGCGCAAAGAAATGGGCAGTGCTTTTAAAAGTTTGAGCCAAATCAAAGCAGCCAGCGACGAATTGCTGGCGGCGGTAGGAAGAGAAAATCCGAGTGTAGCCGCCATCAGAGCTTTTAATGGCAAAGCCAAACAAGCCAAATTGATCAAGGGCTATTATGCACGTAGTTTAGAGCAAGGTGCTACGGTTGCACAAGTAGAACAATCGCTTTTGGAATCGTATGAGCAGGTGAATGGCCGCTACAATTATGGCCTCAATACCGCTTTTGACCCCCGTCATTTGGTAGGCGATACTTATGCCGATACCCAGAATAGATTTTATGGCGATAACCGGGTGAGCGGGCCCGATGCCGACCACGGCACCCATGTGGCTGGGATCATTGCTGCCACGCGCAACAACGACAAAGGCATGAACGGGGTGGCGGTGAATGCACGCATTATGGTATTGCGTGCGGTTCCTAGTGGTGATGAGCGCGACAAAGACATCGCCAATGCCATCCGTTACGCGGTTGATAATGGCGCCAAAGTAATCAATATGAGTTTTGGTAAGAGCTTTTCGCCTCAGCCTGAGTTGGTGCGCGAAGCCGTAGAATATGCCCGCAGTAAAGATGTATTGCTGGTACATGCGGCTGGTAACGATGCCAGCAATATCGACAAGAACAACAATTTCCCCCAGCCGTTCGATGCCCAAGGCAATCGCTACGAGCATTGGATTGAAGTAGGTGCTTCGAGTTTTCAGCAAGGCCGCAATATCACGGCTTCGTTCTCGAATTACGGTCCTAAGTCGGTTGACGTATTTGCCCCAGGCGACTATATATACGCCACCATGCCGGGCAGCAAGTACGATTTTAACAGCGGTACCAGCATGGCTGCACCTGTGGTGGCTGGTATGGCGGCCATGATCAGGGGCATGTACCCTGAGTTAACCGCCCGTCAGGTGCGCGACATTATCCGGCGATCGGTACAGCCTGTTGAAGGAAAAGTGAATCGGCCGGGCAGTAAAAAGAGGGTAGCCTTTACCACCCTGGCCGCTACCAATGGCATTGTGAACTTAGAAGCTTGCTTTGAAGTGATAGAGAAGCTTGATTTTCTGCAGGAGCCCCTTTTTAAGGACTAAGTATGGTAAGTATTTGTCTTTTTTTTTAAGGCCTATTGGATATACAGATTAGAATCGCTTACCTTTGCAGTCCTCAACCAGCGGTGATGTAGCTCAGTTGGTAGAGCAAAGGACTGAAAATCCTTGTGTCGGCGGTTCGATTCCGTCCATCACCACCAGCCCCGGTACAGCAGTATCGGGGTTTTTTTATGGCAGCCACGAACGAGTTGGGCAATTCGTGATTGCGATGCCTTCAGCTGGTGGAGGAACCGCTACAAAGCGACGATTAAGCGCAACGGGGGCAACGAAACCATATGTCGCCCTTCATGGTGGCTACCCAGATTTGGCCCCGGCTTGGTCACTTTTGCACGCGATTTCGATTTAAACAGCGCTGTAACCCCAATTGCAAATAGCAAAATTCAAATGCGCTGTGATGGTGTAAGAACCGCTGCGGCGCGACGAATGAGAAGAGAATTCATGTTGCCGCAAAAACAAATTGCAAATTGCACATAATGATAGCGGTGGCCAAGGAGCCGCAGCAGCGATTTTAGATTTTGGGTTTGAACCACAATTTCCATTCTTCAGCCGATGATCAGAAACCATTTTTGAACTATCTTGCTCACCTAAAGCTTATACCTCTAAATAAACATCCATATCCATGGCATTAGAATTAACCGACAGCAATTTTGAGGAGCTTGTATTGAAGAGCGACAAGCCCGTTTTGGTAGACTTTTGGGCAGAATGGTGTGGCCCTTGCCGCATGGTAGGCCCCATTGTAGAAGAACTGGCCGGCGAATACGACGGCAAAGCCGTAGTGGGCAAGGTAGATGTAGACAGTAATCCTGGCATTTCGATGAAATTCGGTATCCGCAACATCCCTACCCTGCTTGTTTTCAAAAATGGCGAAATTGTAGACAAGCAAGTGGGTGCAGTACCCAAGCACATCCTCAAAGGCAAGCTCGACGCGCAGTTGAGCTAATCACGGCGCAACGACATAAGGCCCTGCTTCGGCGGGGCTTTTTTTTGCCGTATAGGCGCAAAGGGATATGTTGCGGTTCTAGTTGCAGCATGCCATTGCAACAAAATGCGTGCGTTCAGCAGCTATTTTTGGGTGAAGGAACCGGCTGCAGCTGGCGTCGAGGCAGCGGAGTCTTTTACCGGTGTTCGCTTCGCGCTTCCAGCTGAGCGCGCAGAGCGCATGGCTGTTGCAGCCAAAAGACCCTACTTCGGCAGGGCTATTTTTTAACCCTCACGAGCCCTGCGAAGCACTGCATGCAAGCGCGACTGCATGTAGCATTCATTGCACAAAGAGCATCGGCCGATCAACCGACAAGCCTTGAAAGGGCAAAATACCGGGCGATCAGTCGGTTTTATAGCCCAAATGCGTCGAGCAAGCTCCCGGCCCAGCAATACAAGGAGGATGTTTTGACGGGTTTACCACCATCAGATCGTGGGTTTAAATACCCACCATCTTTGGTTTTTGGGCATTTTTTATTGTTTTCGCGGCTAATTTCTCAAACGTTTGGCAGGCCTTGCCCCTCCTTTTTATTTTTGATGAGAGGCCGCTTTTGCGTAGGCAGTTTTGCACGAGGAAGGCGCCTCCAAAGCCCTTGAGTGATGGAAAAGACGCCTTTACATGTGAGTCCGCCCATACGCCTGCAGCGTGTAACGCACCGCAAGCAAAGCTGGTGGAAATTGCAGTTCGATTATCATCCGCCCCTCATGGCGCTCATCAAGGCCCAGCCGGGTTACCATTGGAGCACCACCCTGCGCGCCTGGTTGTTGCCCTATGCGCAATATACCGAAGCGCAATTGGGGCAGTTGCTGCGCGGTTATACGGTGGTGCGTGAGGGCTCGCCGGGGGTGAAGCCGGGTGCCGAAAAGCTGGATGCGCCCCTCCCCACGCATTTGGAGGCACTCGAAGCTTTTAGGCGGTGGATGCGCAGCCAGCGTTACAGCGACAATACGGTAAAAACCTACAGCGAAGCTTTGGAGGTTTACTTGCGCTATTTTAAAGAGGTGGCGCCTGCAGATCTCCACGCCAGCCATTTGCAGGCCTTCAACCACGACTATATTCTAAAAAACCGCTATTCGCACAGCTATCAGAACCAAGTAATTAATGCCATTAAGCTGTATTACGGCAAGGTGTTGGGACGACAACTAGAAACCGACCAAATAGAACGACCGCGCCGTCCTCAACGGTTGCCCCATGTACTCAGCAAACAGGAAGTAAAAAAAATACTGCTGGCTCCAACCAATATCAAACACCGATGTATGTTGGCCATCATTTATGGGTGTGGCTTAAGGCGATCGGAATTGCTTGGTCTAAAATTAGATGACATTGACGCAGAACGCCACATATTATGGGTACGTGGTGGTAAAGGCGCCAAAGACCGCCGGGTACCACTCAGTGCCCGACTCATTGAGCAAATTGCGTACTACCGCCAAGCCTATCCAACCCAAACCTGGCTGTTCGAAGGTCAACAACCTGGTATGCCCTATGATGAACAAAGTTTACAGGCTGTTTTCAAACGGGCGGTTCAAAAAGCTGGGGTGCATCAGAACGCCAGCCTGCATTGGCTACGTCATTCATATGCTACGCACTTACTTGAAACTGGCACCGATTTACGTTATATACAAGTACTGCTCGGCCATAAAAGCAGCAAAACCACCGAGTTGTATACTTGGGTAACGCAACCGGCATTCGACAAATTAAAGAGCCCATTGGACGACTTGTGGAATGAGTAAAAAAATGTTGCCCATTCAGATAACTTAATTAAATTTGTATCAAATGCAAGGAACAAAATATCGGACCATTGTATTTTACGAAAGCTACTTTACCAGCTTTTACGCCCAACAGAGCTTAAAAGTTAGAGATAAGATTCTTTGGACCTTTAGACTGATTGAAACGCAAGCAAGAATTCCAGCTGAGCTGTTTAAACACTTAGAAGGAACTCATGGGTTGTACGAAATAAGGGTTCAGTACGCAAGTGATCAATTCAGAATTTTTTGCTTTTTTGACGAAGGTAAATTGGTAGTGCTGGCTAATGGCTTTCACAAAAAATCGCAGAAAACACCAAGTCTAGAAATCAAAAAAGCATTAAAAATAAAAGCAGCCTATGAGCACTCAAAAACAAACCATAAGCCTCGATGAATTTATAGATGAACAATACGGCCCACCTGGCAACCCGAAACGAGATGCCTTTGAGACTGGCTATAGAAATTTTGAGTTAGGTTACCTCATTCAACAAGCAAGACTCAAAAAGGGACTTACCCAGGCAGAACTGGCTGCTCGTTGTGGCACCAATAAGGGCTATATTTCCAAAATTGAAAACAACGCTAAAGAGGCGCGCATATCCACTTTGCAACGCATTGTTCGCGATGGCTTAGGAGGCAAACTTGAAATGTCGATCAAGTTGTAGCAAACCAAGCTAAAACCAATTCTATTTATGGCTGTACGAATGAGTTCACTTTGCTGTACAGTGAAAAACGAAAAGTATTATATTTACATACTTTAGGTCGAGCATACGCATCATAACGATGTCTTTTGCAAGCCTATAAACAAGTTACCACACATTGTAAAAAGACAGACCGTAACATGACAGACAATAACGATAAAATAAACCAACTCCTTGACAAATTGGAATCACTCTTGAAAAGACAGGATGACTTTTCAAGAGAAATTAATAGTTTGCGAACAGAAATTAACCAACTGAAAATTTCCGAAACAGAGCAGACAACTAAAAATGAAGAAGTTAAACTAGACCGTCCTGTATTTGCTACAGACTTTGAAATAAAAAAGGAAAATATTACTGCTGATTACCAAGCAACTCAAAAACAAACCCCAAAAGAACAACCTAAGCAGACCTTTACGCCAATTAACAAACCTCCAAAAGGAAAATCTGACCTTGAAAAATTTATTGGAGAAAATTTAATCAACAAAATTGGTATTGCAATTACTGTTATTGGTGTTGCCATTGGTGCTAAGTATTCCATTGAAAATGATTTAATAAGTCCATTAACAAGAATAATTCTTGGCTATATGTTTGGGCTCGGACTATTAGGCTTTGGTATTAAATTAAAAGTAAAGTATGAAAACTATAGCGCTGTACTTGTAAGTGGTGCAATGGCTATTATGTACTTTATAACCTACTCTGCTTATGGTTTCTATAATTTGATTCCACAAATAATGGCATTTGCCCTTATGTTAATTTTCACTGTGTTTACAGTTGTTGCAGCCATAAATTATAATCGACAAATAATCGCACATATTGGACTAGTTGGCGCATACGCTGTTCCTTTCTTATTAAGTGAAGGTTCAGGAAAAGTGGCTGTTTTATTTACCTATATGGCAATTATAAACATTGGTATTCTTGTAATTGCATTTAAAAAATATTGGAAGCCACTCTACTTTGTTTCATTTGGTTTGACATGGCTCATTTTCATGTCATGGTATGTTACAAAATATCAAACCAATGAGCATTTTGGATTGGCTTTAATATTTATTTCTTTGTTCTTTGTCATATTCTATTTAACATTCCTTGCATACAAACTACTTCAGAAAGAGAAATTCGTAATTGATGACATCATTCTGTTAATGATTAATTCATTTGTTTTTTATGGAATTGGTTACTCCATCCTAGATAATCATCAAATAGGAAGTCAGCTATTGGGATTATTTACGTTAATTAATGCTGTTGTTCATTTTGTAGCAAGTGTTATCATATATAGACAAAAATTAGCTGACCGAAACATTCATTATTTGATTGCAGGACTGGTACTTATATTCATTACCATTGCGATTCCTGTTCAACTTGATGGCAATTGGGTTACATTGATGTGGGCAGGAGAAGCTGCATTATTATTCTGGATAGGAAGAACTAAAAATGTTTCGTTCTATGAAAAACTTTCATACCCATTAATGCTATTGGCTTTTTTTAGTATTTTACAAGATTGGGGCTATGTTTATGACACTTACAATACTGAAAACCCCACATCAAGAATAACAGCAATTATTAATGTAAATTTTCTCACCTCAACATTATTTATTGCTGCATTTGCTTTAATCAATATTCTGAATCAGAATAAGAATTACCCATCTTATTTAGAAACTCAAAAAGGAATATTTAAAGCTTTTCATTTCGCTATCCCAGCTATTCTAATTTTTACTATTTATTACGCACTTAGAATGGAAATTGCTACTTATTGGAATCAGCTCTATACAGATTCAGCGATAAAAATTAATTCGGATAATCAGCAATACCCGGATTATTACTGGAATAATGATTTACTATGGTTTAAATCAATTTGGATAATAAATTACTCTCTGCTTTTTGTTTCAATTTTATCCTTTGTAAACCTTAAAAAATTAAAGCATCAACAATTGGGACTGATAAATCTTGGCTTAATTGTATTTGCCCTTGTTGTTTTTTTGACCCAAGGACTATATAATTTAAGCGAACTTCGTGAAAACTATTTGGAACAAACTTTATCTCAATTTTATAAAAGGGGATCAGTTAATTTGTGGATGAGATACATCTCATTTTCATTTGTTACACTTACCCTTTATTCTAGTTACAAATACATCAAAGAAGAGTTTACTAAAAGCAATTTTAAGGTGGCATTTGAACTTCTTTTACATACGACTATATTGTGGATTGCTAGCAGTGAATTAATAAACTGGATGGACATTTTCAAATCAGAACAATCATATAAACTTGGATTGAGTATTCTGTGGGGTATATACTCACTATTCTTAATTGCTTTTGGAATTTGGAAAAAGAATAAGCCTATGCGAATTGGAGCAATTGCCTTGTTTGGCATTACTCTTATCAAGCTGTTTTTCTACGATATTTCACACCTTAATACTATTGCAAAGACAATCGTATTTGTATCATTAGGTGTATTGCTTTTAATCATCTCATTTTTATATAACAAGTACAAACACTTAATATCAGATGATGAAGCCGATAATTAAAATACTTAGTATTCTGTTAATTCTGCAATATTCTTTTTCCTATGGACAAATAGAGCAATACAACTTTAAGCGTGAGCTAAAAGGAATTTCAGAGCAATGGCACAAAATTATTCTTCCTAACGAAGTTTTCGGAAAAGTTTCACAGGAACTAACCGACATTAGAATTTTCGGAATAACGACAAGCAATGATACAGTTGAGGTTCCTTATTTACTTAGATTAGCAAGTGAGAAAACATTCATCAAAGACGTTACTTTTAATACTCTTAACACTTCTCAAAATGAAAAGGGATACTATTTCACTTTTGAAATCCCAACAACAGAACCAATCAACCAAATCAAACTCGATTTTAAACAGAAAAATTTTGACTGGCGAGTTAAAGTTGAAGGAAGTCAAAATCAGAGTGAATGGTTTACAATAATTGAGAATTATCGAATTTTATCAATAAAAAACGAAATAACGGACTTTCAATTCACCAAGTTAACTTTTCCTAGTTCTAAATATCGTTTTTTCAGACTGTTCATTGACAGCAAAGAAAAGCCTGAATTGACTTCTGCAAGTATTGTACAACAAGAAATCACAAACGGAACATTCAGAAATTATGGCATAAAGAAATTTGGTATAAAAGAAAACAGGGAAACGAAACAAACCGAAATTGATATTGAATTACAAATGCCTGTTCCGATAAGTTATTTAAAAATAAATATTAAAGATTCATTCGACTACTACCGGCCAATAACAATTAAGTATCTTAACGACAGTACCAAAACAGAACAAGGATGGAAGTATAATTATAACACATTGGCATCTGGGACACTAAATTCAGTTGAAAAAAATGAATTTAAGTTCAGTAGTAAGACTTTGCAGAAATTAAAAATACTCATTCACAATCAAGACAATCAACCCTTGACTATTGACACATTAAACGTAATGGGATATGAACATGAAATACTTGCTCGATTTACTGACCATGCCACTTACTTTTTGACATACGGAAATAAAATAGCTGCAAGACCTAACTACGATATTGACCGTTTTACCGACAAAGTTCCATTGACACTAACAACATTAGAAATAGGTAACGAATTGATAATAGAAAAAGAACAGATTTCTGAAACAGTCCCACTTTTTAAAAACAAAACCTGGCTATGGGGAATCATAAGTTTGACAATTTTAGTACTAGGCTGGTTTACGACAAAAATGATGAGAAAAGAATAACAACGTATGGTAACACGGGTTTTGTATCAGGCGGGGTGATATGCAAATTTGGTCCCAATTGTTATCGGGATTGTGCTTCTATTCAAGTTCAGTGCTGGTAGACAGTTTTGTGCCTTGAAATCCCGCACGAACGCCAAGCGCCAAACCGTTAGCAATTTAACACCAAAACCAGTTACGCTTTTTCCTTTATGTTGTTTGAACCATACCGTAGTTATGCCAATAGCAATAAGGCGTTTTTTAACGGTTTTTTAATTTGTTTACAGAAATTTTTTGCATTTATTTGTGTTGCAATAGCCTTATAAAAAAACACATATTGGATACTTGACGAAAGTTAGGTGCTTATATATGATAGTTGGCGGCAATAATTTAAACCGGCGTCAACCACTCAGGCGCGAGTATTATTTTTTAAATTTCTGCTTTTACAATCGTTGTTTGACACTAATGTTTGCTGACGTTTAAAAACACTTGCTTTTGCTTTATTTATTTTGCTGTTAACAAACTTTTCGTTGACACTTTACAATTAAAAATCTAGCTGCTTTTGCTCTAATATGCTCGGTTTTTTATCGGTTTTCGGTCGACAAAGAACTTCTTTGGTTTGTTTAAAGTTGTTAGTCGTTGACACATTAACTTTAAAAATTTGCCAATAAAAACACCGTTCTTAAAGGCTTATTTTGACGTTCTAATAAAGTTTTTTGTTAAAGCATGTTTCGGCTTGACAGTTTTTTTAAAAAGTGAAATTTGGAGTTTAAAATCAAATTTGGAGTTTTGGGTTTAGGACAAAATTGCAACTTAGATTTGACACGCAAACTTCTCGGAAAAGTATTACTGCCGCCAACACACGTTTGGCAAAATGGGGGCTATATTTTTAAATTTAAAAATCCGGGTATTTTGCTACTTTTGTACTGCTTGACGATTACGTTTTCAATATCCCCCACTTCGCCAAGCGTGGG
>VFQQ010001470.1_pt1 | contig 32507 bp, 55 predicted proteins | sample 3512341 | NCBI WGS metagenome assembly VFQQ01 (sample SAMN10412373, study PRJNA504923) | tailings metagenome | isolation source: Relicate 2 Philex TSF1 revegetated site | place: Philippines: Tuba, Benguet | collected 2017-08-29
ATCCGGAATGTCGGGACACCACGACAGATGGGCAGGGCATCCGGGGCAGGGGGCACAAGAACTTGGGCTTGGGTCACAGCAGGGAAAAGACGTGAGGGGATCACGGGCATAGGGTCAGGCAGGGGCGGGGGGTCACGGCATGGGTTGGGATGTTTTCACGTTGGGGAGTTCACGTAGGTTAGCAGGTGGCAGTGCTCCAAGGGTGCACTTCCAGTTGAGGAGCTCTTGTAGCGAGGCCTCTTGCAAGCCTTGCCTTGGTGCTCCTAGGAGCAGCCGAGGTGGAGGCCTCCAAGAGGAGCAGCGGTGCGAGGCACCGGTGCACAGTCAGGGCGTGGCGCGCTGCTTGCTCAGCAGGCGCTTGCGAGGGAGCGCTGCTTGCTCAGCAGGCGTAAATAGTGCCAAGCTGATAGCTTAGCAGCGGGAGCAGCGTGCAGTCCAGTGCTTGGTGTAGCACTTGTGGCTGGGGTGGTACCCTGCAAGTGTGGTTGTCGGAAGCAAGGGAGGGTGGTTGCTGCAATGTACGGAGAGTGCGAGGGTGCCAGGCAATGCAGTGTAGTGGCCATGCAATGCCATGCGCGGCAGTGCTGCGCAGGTGTGCCGGCACGCTGACTGCTAGATGCCCTAGGCCTGCTTCACCCCTCATAACCCGATATCTGAATACCAGGCCCTGAATACTCACAGTGGTCGATCTCCCAGGTGTCACCGGCGTGGAAGTTGACGCAGGCAAAGTAGCACCTGTTGGCATGGAAGGAAGGGGGAATCGGGGTTGGTCGGCGAGCCACAAATCACTTGGGGGCGCACACCAAACGCTACCCAGCAAGCTTGCACGCGAACAAAGCTAGGCCTTGCCTGTTCGGGAACCCAATATGCTTATGCGAGTGAGGGTCCACGCCGCACACGGCGGTGGTGCCCTTGGTCCAGCACTTGCGAGACTTCACGCAGTCGCGCACCGTCCGGTTGGCCTCCCAAGGCGCGCCGGCGCTGCAGGGGGTGGGGAGGGCGGGGGGATACCAGGGCAGGGTCAGTTTACTGAGGCTGCTGTTCAATGGGAGAATAGAAGGTTGGGGAGAAACTGAAGGGGCGGCGCAGAGCCAGGTTTTGATGGGTGGCGGGAGGGGCACGGGGCGAGGGGGCGTAAGGGTAACGTGCGGAAAGGGGCGGGAGTGGGAGCTGGAGAGCGGCAGGGGTCCTAGCACTGGGTCACAACTTTTCGTGGCCCTGCACAGCCCCCAAGATCGGCGGCATGCAACAGTCTAGTGTTGCAATGCGTCGGCCGCATGCACTTTGCGGGAGCGGCGGTGGCGCAAGGCAGCTGCCACCGGGTGGGAGCCCTAGCCGTGCACGCCTGCCCCCGGCCAAATGCCCGCTTCCCCGCGGCCCGCATGGGCCGCAGGGCATGCATGCAAGCTTTGGGGGCGGTTTTGGGGGCCAAGTCCCACAAGTCCCGACCGGAGCTACAGCGTCCCAAAGCCCCGCACCACAGCAAGCCCTGCCCACGCCCAAATAGCGCGAGACAAGTGTCGGGGTGGGGCCGCGATCACTAGGGCACGCGGGAGGGCCCGCGCCCCACCACAGGCGAGCGGCACAGGCCTCCCGGCGCCCCGATCATGCCTCCCGCGGCGCGGCATTGCTAATGGGAGTGCCAATTGGCGGCCACCAAGCCCGCAAGGCTCAAGCAAAACCACTTACAGGGCCAGCTGCGCCAGGGCCAGCACAGCCAGCACAATAGCCAAGAACTTCTTCATGGTGGGCTGGGAGGCGGTTTGGAGCTGGCGAACAAGTGTGGCGAAATCGCCGCGTTGGGCCACCTCCATGCCCAGCCGCGCTGCGCTGAGCGCAGCGTCGGCAGATCCCGGTGCCCTGGCGCATCCATGCTCTCGTCCCATTTGGTTTGGCTGCCAGGGCATACCACCCTGCTGGCTACCATGTTGGAGTGTGACCTGACCCATGGGAACAGCGGGGCTGCCCTCCGACTGCACCGCCTGCTCCGCCCGACAGACCCGCCCGGCAGCCACAGCTTCCATGCAAGCCGCCAGCTGGAGCCGCAGGGGGGAGGAGGCGGGCCCAGCTGGCCCTGCAGCACCCTACCACCTGGCAACACGGTGCACAGCAGAGGCGCACAGACCTGCGTGGGCCACTCCAGCTGCCAGATACCGTGCATTTTGCAGCCATGCACGTGCGTCGGGTGTTCACAGAGACGCGCCCTCGCTGCATGATCGAGCCGCATGCTGGTGGCGCATGCACCCAGAGGCACCCGCCACCCAGATTCCCACTCAGCGGCTGCCCAGCCGTGTGCGCAGCGGCTCCACGCTCGAGATGTAGGCCCACCTTACACTGGGCACCCAGGTTCCGTGCCACCACCGGCTGCCGAATCAGGTCGCACTGCTGCTCCAGCTCAACAGTGTTCAGTACAGCGCATCACCTGTGGGCGCACGGCCCCCCATCCAGAGGTGCAGCCCTGGAGCACCTGATGCGTGTGAGGAGCCTGGTACGCTGCTACACAGTCGCAAGCATGCCCGACCGCCGCTGCTCTGGCTGCAGCTGTGCAGCCCTGTGTACCAGCGGGGTGGTTGCTGCCTCTGTGCGAGCGGCATGCCTGGGGAGGGATGCCGAACAGCACATTCCTTCGGCATGCGCACCGTCAGCATAATGCAGGGTGGCGCCAGGGTTCAGGTGGGTGGCATAGCCGGTAGCTACTTATTGGCGCCAGCCAGGTGGAATGAATCGGCAGCGGCGGCGGGATGGGCCGGCACTTCCGCCAATGGCAGAAGCACTCGCATGCTGCGCTTCAAGCGCCAGGCAGGAGCCCACGCACAGCGCCTGCCTTCTGCTCCGTCTCCTGCCAGCGAGCAGCCGGGGGGGCGGAGCTTATGTGTCGCGGCAAGTGAAGCCTGGGCCAGCGGCGGTAACGCTGCAAAGACATGCCAGCTGAGCACCCGCCCCCTGCTCCGCCGCCATGCCTCCACGTAGGTAGCCACGCGTGGGCCGGCGGCCCCAATGATCACGGCCAACAGAGGGAGGGCAGCGGCGTGAGCGGCTGGAGCAGCGGCAGCGGCGGCGGCGACGGCTGTGTGTTGAGGAGCGGCGGAAGCGCTCAGCGGCCCGCGATCGGGTTGGAGATCGTTAGAATGAATGCACGTAGCCAGCGCCAGGGCCAGGGCTGCTGCCGGATGGGATGCTCGCGGTGGTGTTTTGCGCATGGCGTGGCTGTTCACGCTGTTGGTATACTTTTAGCCACTGCCTCTTAACCTGCACCTCACTGACAACTGCTGGGAGCCTCTGCAAGCGCCCGACTGGGACGGGAACCCGCCGCGGTCGCCACGAGCTCTCGTGAGGCCCTGCGCACAGCTTGCTGGTGTCTGTGCCTTCTGTGGGAAGCGTTGCGAGCCGTCCGCCGGCCGCCCTTGCTGCCGGCCCTGCGGCGGTGGGCGGCGGCCTCCTCAGCCCACCCGCACGGCAACAGGCATTTGCGTCAGCGGGAGCTGCTCCTGCCGTTGCCCCACCTCCTGATGGCCGCCCTGTCCTGCAGACAGCGAATCAGGATGACTGGAGCAGCGCCACAGCGAGCGCTGCACTCGGCGGGCACTTTTCAGTGGTCCGGCTGGCGGACAAAGGGAGCGGCCCGGGAAGTGGCCTCCGCCACCGTGGTGCTGTCCCTGGGCATCATTGGCAAGTGAGCCACGGCACAGGGGCCGCCTGCGGTTATTGTCAGTTTGGATGCCAGCTTATTGCCCGCCGCTGCGGTGGCATCGCCCTGCCAAAGCGACCACCCTGCATGCCCCTGCTTACTGCTGCGCCTGCCTGCCTGCTAGCTGCCGGGCCTCACGTCTCTTCGTGCCGCCCTGCCGCCCCGCAGTGCCATCCTGCCGGTGCCCTATGCCTTCTCAATCACTGGAGCAGTGGCCGGGGCCGCCATTTTTGCGGCCACAGCCCTGGCAAACATGTATACCTGCCGCCTGCTGCTGAGGGGGGCGGTGGCCTCCGCCACTTGCGACTATGAAGGCCTGGCCGAGGCGGTTGGCGGCAACAAGCTGCGCTGGGCGGTAGAGGTGGGTGGTGCGCTGGGAGGTGGAGTTGGGTGCTGCGCCCCTTGCAAGGGAGCCTGGTTGGTGAGCGGGCCGGCTGCGCGATGGTGGGCAAGCGGGTAACCATGGGCGGGTGGCGGCGAGGCGGCACGGTTCCTCCCGCCTGCCCGCTTCTCAACTTGCGGGCCTTGCTGCTGCACGCCCGTGCCGCCACCCGCCTGACTGTGCCACTGCCTTCCGCTGCCTTCCACTACCACCCTGTTTGGCACAGGCCTCCACCGTGCTGTTGCTGCTGGGCACAAACATTGGCGCGGTTGTACAAGTGGGCCAGTCGGCATCGTCCGCGGTGGAGGCACAGTGGCCGGGCCAGGCCAGCTGGTGGACCGCCAACTCGGGCACGTGGCCTATGGTCATCTTCAGTGAGTGCGGTGCATGCGCAGGGCCTGGTTTGTGTTTGTTGGCGGGAGATGCAAAGGGTTTGCACGTGCCCATTTGCAGGGGGTCATGGACACGCAGTTACTGAGCGCCAGGCGGCTGCATGGTGAGGTGCAAGCCGGCCTGAGATGCAAGGCGGTTGCTTTCCGCACAACCCTACCTCTCTGCCCACCCCCTCCGGTGTGCAGCGCTGGGCGCTGTGTTCCCGCTGTCCATGCTGCCCACGATGCGCCAGCTGGAGGTGGCAGGCGCCTGCGGCAGCATCATTGTGTGGGTTCTTACCATCTCCATTATGGCAAAGTCCATTGCAAACGGACTGCCACAGCTGGGCAGGTGGGCCACGGCGCCAGCAGTACTGCTCTCGCCAGCACCGGCCCAGCCGTTGCCGTTGCAGCAGGGGCTGCCCCATGCCTGCATGTGTGCCGCGTTGCGGGGCTGAGTGCGGGCCAGCTGCCTGCTTGCCATGCACGCCCTGCCATGCCATGCGAGTCGCCGCTGCACGCCACCGAAGCGCATGCCAGGCCCCTCCTTCAATTCCACACACTCCGGCCCTTCTGCACACATCCTGCTGCGCCTGCTGCCTGCAGCTCCTTCCCAGTCGTGGGCTTCACCTCGGTGCTCAACGTGGCGGAGGCCTTCTCGCTGGCGGGCTTTGGCTTCTACTTGCAAGCCATGCTCATGCCCATGTGCGCTGTTCTGGCTTGCTGGCAGGCTTTGGCTTCTACTTGCAAGCCATGCTCATGCCTTGTGCGCCGCAGCTGGCATGCCAGCGTACTGACTGCGCAGTAGGCGCGCCGGACCTGTGTTTTTGCTGTGCGCCCCTCCAGCCGTGGCACTGGTGCAACAAGCGCTGTGGCCCCTGCCGGCACTGGTGCCCCCACGGCAGGACACTTCCATGCACTCTCATGCGCCGCATGCCCACTCCTTGCATTTTTCTGCCGCAGGCTGGGCGAGCTGCAGCCAGGGCCGGCGGGGGCTGCTGCTGCAGTCAAAGCCGTGGACATCACAGTTCTGGGCTTTGCGCTCAGGTGCGGGCGGCGGCAGCCTGTTCTTTAGTTGTTCCTTGTGCGGGCAGGCAGACGCGGCGCTGCACTGATGCGGCGCCGCTGTGGGCAGGGGTGCAGGGGTGCGTGTATGCACGTGGCTGCCATCCCGCCCCGATTGCTACTGTTCATTTGCAAGTCACCAGCCAGGCGCTGGAGGCCCAACCCTCCTCTTCCCACCCTGCAGCACCTACATCCTGTCTGGCTTTTTTGGCGCCGCCATGTACGGTCCTGACACCTCCAGCAACTGCCTGGAGAATGAGTGGCTCCCAGGAGTGGGCACCTTTGTATTGAACATGGTGAGAACGAGTGCGGCTGAGGACGGGCGGTGGCTGGGGCACAGCCAGCCGTGACACTTCAGCAGGTGCCTCTTCGCCTCCCATCATCCTATGCTCCCCTGTGCTGCTTCTGCTCCTCCCGCCTCTGACGGTCTGCCTCTCTTGCTCTTGCCCCCCTAATTCCTCCCCCCTCCCCAGCTGGTCACGCTCTATCTGGTCATTTCCATCCCGCCCATCGTGCACGCCAACACGCACACCGTCCGTGCATGGGTGGACCGTGTATCAGGTGAGCGCTTGCCCCAAGCGCTGGCCAGCCCCAATCTGGGGTGCTTGGCTGCTGTAGCGGTGTAAAGGTTGGCGCTGCATTGCACAGGCTGCTGCCGACTGCTCGCGGCTGAGCCGATTTCCGACAAGCCTCCTCACCCCACGTTGTGGCTCCGCAGGCGGTCGGACGGCGCGGCTGCCGCAGTGGGCCCGGCGCCTGGTCAGCACCGCACTCGTGCTGGGGCTCTGCCTGGGCGTTGCCTGCGCTGTGCCGGGCCAGTCAGGCACCGTGCTCACCTTCACTGGGGCCACATTCGTTTGTCTAGGTGAGACGCCTCGGCCAAGGGGAGCTGGGGGGGCAAGTGCCAGCTGGGTGCAGCGCAAACGGCGGCGGTGGCTTGCGCCCTACAGCCAACCCATGGTGCCCAGCAGCCACCCACCCACCTGCCCGCCTGCTCCTGCCCCCTGCAGTCTCCTTCATCTTCCCCGTGGCCTTCCACTTCACCAGCTACTTTGGCCGCGCCCGGTTCCAGCGGGAGAAAGCGGCGGCTGAGGCAGGCTTGGCTGCTGAGCTGGCCAGCAGCGGCGACGCAGGGGTGGCCAAGAGCCCAGATGTTGAACCTAGAGAGTTGGAAGCAGGCGCGCCCGAGCGCTCCCCAGGCGTAAGCGGCGGCTGTGGCACAGGCAGCGGGGTGCAGTTGGGTCCCTCACCCTTTGACGTGGCGGCGCCCACGGCAGCGGGCGCCCCCGCCTTGCAACTGGCCCCCCTCCCCATCCGGCAGCAGGCGCACGGCCAGCTGCGGGGCCGCTCCCGCCTGGCCAGTGCCGCGCTGGCGCTGCAGGCGGTGCCGGAGACCGGCAGCCTGGATCTGCAGCTGTGCGCTGACGAGGCGCAGCTGACGGCGGCGCCATCGCTGCAGCAGCGGGGCAGCGGCGGCGGCGAGCCAGGCATGGGCCGCCTGGCGCTGGAGCTGCTGCACGCTGCTGTTTCTGCGGCTCCGCAGCGCAGCCAAGAACTTGAGGAGGAGCTTCAGGCGAGGGTGGACCGGCAGGGGCTGTACAGGGAGACACTACTGGCCAGTACGCTGCTGCCAGAGGCGCGCCTGTCGCAGCGGCTGTCGCTGTCGCTGGGGGCCACGCCCGCGGCTTCGCACCGCCTGTCCCTGGCCCAGCTGTCGCTGGTGCGGCACAGCGCGGCGCAGGGGCTGCCCTCTGCGGAGCGGGACGGGCTGGTGCTGGCGCTGCTGCCGCCGTACCGCCGCTCGCGCGTGCGCCATCCTGCCCTGGAGGCAGTCGTTGAGCTGGGCCTGCCCTCCCTGGTGCTGGGAATGGGCCTCTTCTTCTCTGTGTCCACACTGGTCCTGCTCTTCAACTAGCACCGCACAAGTTTGTTCTTCAGCTTGCAAAATCAAATACCTGGCGGTTGAGACATCGTCCACCACTTCGGAGCCTACACATGCTGCTGCTGACCTCAGTGCATTGATGCAGCACTTGTTACATTGTTGATAGACTTGCAGAGGCTGTGGGGCAACAGCCGTGGGCCCCGGGGCAACAGCCGCAGCGGGGCCAGCATGCAGTGGCAGGTCAGGCTGGCTGTGGGGCCCACGCACTTCCTTCTCATCAGCTGCCTCTCGAAAGTGTATGGGCGATTGACGGTACCTAGTGCCTGGTTGCAGCCGAGCTCCTTGGCGCGTATGAACCTGCCACCCCCTCCTCCCGGCGGCTGGGGCCTTGCTGCCTTCAAGCGGCCTGAGCGGGTGAGATGCATGGCTCAGGGCGCGCGCGCTAGTCGGCCCGCTGTGTTGCAGCCGCGTCAGGGTTCATCCCGCCTGGCGCCGCCCCCCGCCGCCGCTGCATCTGTGGCTGCAACCCCTCCCCAACGGTTGGTTCTGCCTCCCTTCATCCCTTCGCAGCGGCAAGTCAGAGCAGCAAGCTGGTGGCCATGGGGCAAGCCAAAGGTGCGGGGGCACAGGAGCTGCAGGATGGGCATGTCTTGCACCTGCCCGCCCCAGGCGCCTGCGCCTTCACCAGGACGCGAATTGGCGGCGCCGCAAACACTCCCGTGATGGCTGCCCACCCGCATGCAGAACGCAGGCAGCCTATCGCAGAGATCTGGCACCCATGTTACTAAATCCGACGTTGATGCCGCATTGGATTTGGTTCTCTGCCGGTTTTCTGAACACGAGCCGCTGGCCCGCCGCTGTTGTGCCTTGTCACCCGTTCATTCTGCAGGGGGCCGACAAAGCACACAAGCTCAAACTGGACGACAGCGGAGCAGCCAAGCTTGAGCTGCAGGAGGCACCACCGGCGGCCCCTGCCTCTGAGCTGCCTCCATCTGGCGCTGTGCCGCCATGGGAGAGGGAGGGCGCACCAGAGATTGGTGGGGCAACGGCTGCTCCCTTCCACCCGCTCCGGCAATCTGGGGCATGGAGTTGAATGCGCTGTTTCGAAGGCACACTACAGACCCCCACCGTTTTGAACCCCCAACCATGGCATGTCCTCCACTCCTGCAGAGGGCGATGGGCTGGACGAGCTGCAGGCGCAGATCAAGGCGCACGAGCCGATGTCCAGAGAGGCGAAGTTGGAGGCGGCGCGACAGGAGCTGTTACAGGAGGAGGCCTACTGTCTGATCCAGTATGACGCGGCCAAAAAGATCGGTGAGTCACTGACACCGCATGATCTCGTGATGTCCTCAAGGCCGCTTGTGCTGCTGCTGTGGCGGGGACATTGCGTGCGGCGCTGCATGCGCGCATGGCCCAGGGCACCCAGAGCGGCTTGCCCTGTCACACGGTGTGCAGACGCCACGTCCTGCCTGCTGGCCCTGCTTCCCCCTGCAGGTGACCGGCAGGAGATGGACTTGGCGGCCGAGAGCTGGAAGCTTTGCGCCGGCCAGCTGGCGCTGCTGAGGCAACATCCAGACAAGTTCGTGAGACGGTATGGCGCCTTCTACGACCTCAAGTGATTTCAGGCCATGTATGTCACGCCTTTGTTGCCCTCCTTCTGAGGCCGGCTTGGCCAGCCATGCATGATCTGCCCGCTTGCCGGCCGCCTGCCAGGCGAGCGCGTGCCGCTCTCCCAGCACATGTCGTGCCAGTGCACACCTGACTATTTGTCGCCTGTTGGAGCCTCTCCTTGTAAAGATGTGCCAGGAAAGGAAGCAGGAGGGGCCAGGAGGCGGATGGATCCAGCCTTTACGGCTAACAGATCTGTAGGCGGCAGCACACGGCAGCTGCCACTCGCACACAAGCAGCATGAGGCAGCGGTTTGGCCAAGCCCTACTATTTGCCGGCCAGTCGCAGACCTTTGAGATGGGAGTCACATTCATTCTGTGCTCGAGGCCCCATGGCTCGATCTGCAAGGCTCCCTGGCTGCAGACTGCCCACAGCTGTCGTTGCGCAGCGGGGCCAGCATGCGCATGGGCAGCCCACGGGCAGCGGGCGGCGACGCCAAATTCCGGCAAGCACTTACTTCCGCTCCCAACATGCATGTCAGATTGTCGACGCGGGTGCTTGGCCACGCGCCCTCCGCCTTGGCGCGTTTGCCAGGCCCTCCTCCCGGCATCTGGGGCCTGGCGGCCGCCCCAAAGCGGTTCGAGCAGGTGATTCCGAATGCGTGGCGCAGGGCGGGCGCGCTGGTTTGGGCGATTTGCTGCGGCAGGGTTCATCCGCCGCCGCCGCCCGCCGCCTGTGCAGCATGACGCACATCCCTGGCTGCACCCCCCACCCTTTTCAACTGCCCTTCGTTTTTTCGCAGCGGCAAGTCAGAGCAGCAAGCTGGTGGCCATGGGGCAAGCCAAAGGTGCGGGGACAAGCGGATGCCAAGGAGGAGCGTGTTTTGACTGGCCACTTGGGTGCCTGCACCTGGAAGGGTGCCAGTCGGCGGCGCCGCAAAAACTGCCATGATGGCCGGCCTCCCGCATCCAGACTGCAGACAGCCTATTGCAGGCAGCTAGGGGTTCATGCGATGTCAGGCCCAACTTTCAACGGTCCTTTGCTGCTTGCCTGAATGCTGGCTGCCTGGACCCACGCGTGGGACCCACGTACGTGGCTGACCCGCCATGATCGCCACGTGCCTTCCCTCCATGCAGGAGGCCAGCAAAGCACCCAAGGTTGACCTGAAGGAGGCACCGCCGGCGAGCCCTACCTCTGCACTGCCGCTGTCTGGCGCCGTGCCGCCGTGGGAGAGGGAGCCTGCACCAGAGATGGGTGAGGCGGAAGGGAAAGCAAGAGGAGAGGAGGGGACTGGGTTAGGCAGCAAGCGCACCACCAACCCTCCCGATGTGTGTGGCGTGGTGCGCCGGCGACAGTAGGCGTCCATGTTGACGACACGCATCCCCACACCCCACATAAACGGAGTTGCAGCCGTCTGCTCGGCATGCCGCACATCAGCTGGCTGGCACTGCCCCGTGCCCCATGCCGCCCGACCCGCTATTGATGACCATTCCCCGCCACCCGCCCCTGCAGTGGGCGATGGGCTGGACGAGCTGCGGGCGCAGGTCAAGTCGCACCTGCCGATGTCTAAGGAAGCGAAGCTGGCAGAGAGGCAGCGCCAGCTGCGAGAGCTAGAAGCCTTCAGCCTGCGCCAATATGCAGCGGCAAAGGAAGAGGTGCGCCGTACGGGCGGCTCTGCCGGGCAGCGCTGCGCGAGCGCCACGTGATGCTCCCTCGCATGGCTGCTTACGCTGCTTCCGTGGCGGCGGCAGCAGCACGTGGCGCAGGGCGGCACTCCCTCTATTTCAACTCCATGCCCCGCCTGCCGGCCTTGCTTGCCTCCCGCAGGCGACCAGCAGGCGATGGGCAGCGCCGCCGAGCTCAGCTCGTATTGGGCAAACGAGCTCGCCAAGCTGAAGAGAGACCCAGACGAGTATGCCAGGGTGCACCTGAACATCAAGTAATGCCCGGCCATGCCTTTGCTCCTCCTCCTGAGGCCGGTTTAGCCAGTCTCGCATATCCCAGTGCGTGCCTGCTGCCTGCCCGGTCACCGTGACTGCTGCCGCTCTGCCATGCCGCACCAGTGCGTTCCCTGCCTAAGTGTCGCCTGTTGGAGATGATCCCTGTAAAGATGTCTTGCCAGGGAAGGAGGACGGGGCGTCAGGTGGCGGATGGGTACAGCTTTTACGGCATCAGATCTCTGTGGGCTGCCGATGGGTGCTCATCAATCAGGGGCACTTCCAGTTGCGAACCACGCTGTGCGCGCACAAGAGCAGCGTGGCGCCGGCGGTGCAGCCAGACCCGTGCTCAATTTTTACAGGTCGGTAACAGACCATATGGATGAATGCAGTGAGATGGCAGTCACATTGGCTTTGTATTGTAGACCCTATCTGCAAAGGGCCCTGGTGGGGGCCTGGGCTCAGCCGTTGTTGCGCAGCGGGGCCAGCGTGGGCGGGCGCACATGGGCAGGGGGCGGCAACGCTGGAGAACGGCACGCGCTTCCTTACAATCGCCACCTCCACAACATGCAAGTCAGATTGGTGCGGGCACTTGCCCGCACGCCCTCCGCGTTTCCGCGTTTGCCAGGCCCTCCTCCCGGCTGGGGCCTGGCGGCCGCCACAACACGGTTCGAGCAGGTGACTTTGGATGCATGACGCAGGGCGGGCGGGCTTGTTTGCGCGTTTTGCTGCGGCAGGGTTCATCCCGCCTGGCCGCCGCTGCCGCTGCTGCATCCCTGGCATGGCCACTGCACCCTCAGTTCACCCCCCTTCATTTCCTCGCAGCGGCAAGTCAGAGCAGCAAGCTGGTGGCCATGGGGCAAGCCAAAGGTGCGGGCCACAGCTAATGAGGGGGGGTGTGCCTTGCGCCCGGCCGCACTGGCGCTGCGCTTGCGGACTGGAATTGTGCGGCGCCACCAAAAATGGCGGTGACGGCCGGCCAGCCACCTCCAAACTGCAACCGGCCAGCGGTGAAGGGATAGCGCCTCACATGGCTGAGTTGGACCAATCTTAACTGTCTCTGGCTCTTTGCTGGTTGGAACCCATGCAGCGGGCCTGCCGCCATGTGCACTCCATTCGATGGCATGCACCCATCCATTCTGCAGGAGGCCAGCGAAGCACCCAAGGTTGACATGAAGGAGGAACCAGCGGCGACCCCTGCCTCTGCACTGCCGCCGTCTGGCGCCATGCCACCGTGGGCGAGGGATGGGGCACCAGAGCTGGGTGAGGGGCGGGACAGAGCGGGAGAGGAGGGGGCTGCGTGAGGCGGCAGGCACTGCCTCCCGAGCTTTTAATGCTTGTGGCATGGCTGGGGTGGCGGCAGCCGGCGTCCATGTGGCCACTGCACATTGACGTCCACCGCGGCCTGCTCGGCATACCCGCAGCATGCTAGCCCAGCGTTTGCGTGCATGCTAGCCCAGGCTAGCCCAGCGCGCCATGCTGCCCAACCCCCCTCCTGCTGCCCACCCGCCCTGCAGAGGGAGATGGGCTGGACGAGCTGCGGGCGCAGGCCAGGGCTCATGTGCCGCTTCCCAGGGAGGCCAAGCTGGCAGCGGCGCTGCGCGAGCTGCAGAAAGAGGAGGCCGAGAGGCTGCGCTGGTTCGAGCAGGCAAAGAAGAGCGGTGAGCCGTTTGCCCACCTGGGCCTGAGCCGTTTTCAAAGCGTATGGTACGTCAGACAAGTGTAACCGCCGGCCAGCCAGCCAGCCAGCCAGCCAGCCAGCCAGCCAGACGTGGCTCTGCAGCTGCTGGGTCGGCGCAGCGTCGTGCCCCCCTAACATTTGTCTGAATATGATGCATCCTATTGCTGCAGTGGCGGGCGGCGGCACATGCCATGGGCACAGGGCACAGGAGCGGCTTGCCCTGGGCGTTTGTGTAACTCCATGTCCCCCGCCCGCCCTGCTTGCCTCCCACAGGCGACCAGCAGAAGATTGACTCGGCCGTAGAGAGCTGGAAGTATGTGTCTGTGAAGCTGGAGCGGCTGCGGCGAGATCCCGACGAGTTTGTGAGGCGGCATGGCTACTTGTATGACCTCGAGTGATGGCTGCAGCTGCCTGCACGTGTTGCCCCTCTGCCAGAGCTAGTGCGGCCAGGTGTGAAAGGTCCCCGCTTGCCTGCTGCCTGCCCCAGTGAGTGCATGACGCCCACCACGCGGCGCCGCGTCAGTGCACACTCTGCCTAGTTCCCATCCGCCTGCAACGCCGGAAGTGTCACTGTGAAGACTTGTTGCCAGGCAATGAAACGAGAGGTGTTGGCGATGGTTGGGTCTGGTGGCGGATGGCTCCAGCCTTCGGCGGATCTGCGGGCTGCCGGCGGCGCTCTGCTATCACAAAAGTTGTGGCGCTGGGCACACAGCCTGCGGGTGCCTGCGAGCATGCGCAAAGCAAGGTGGGGGCCCTCCAGCCGCTCGAGCCTCCCTGGCTCCCATGCGTGCCAGCTGGCTTGGACCACTTCGCAACTCGTCAACTTTATTGCAACACGTTTCAGTCAGTCAACGTCAAGTCAATATCCAATCACAGCATGTCTCCCAGGATGCCCTCCACTGCCGTCAACTGCGCCAGCACTTCTGCTGCCGCAGCACCCGTCACCGCCTGCGCCCCGCCGCAGCCGTGCGCGTTGAAGCGCACGGCGCCGGCGCCGCTGGTTCGTCCGGCATCCGCAGCTGCCGCCCGCTGGATCACAGCAGTCAGCGCCTTGCTGAGGCGCGCTGCTGCCGCCCGCAGCGTGCGGTTCTGCTGCTGTGCCGCCGCCAGCTCCTGCCGCAGCTGCTGTGCCTCCTGGGCGGCGGCAGCGGCAGCTGTGGCATCGGCAGCTGTTGGTGCAGGGGCGGAGCGCCGCAGCTGCAGGTATGCCAGCCGATCTTGCAGGCCTTCCAGCTGCATCTCCAGCGCACCGGCAAAGCCTGCGATATTGCAAGGGAAGCCGCCGTGCAGCAGGCTTCAGCATTCACATGGCACTGTGCACGCTACACCACTAGGTGCAGACTGGAAGGAGCCTGCAAGCCAGCAGCACAAGGCAAGGCATGGCCCGCCTGTGTGTGGACAGGGCACTCGTACTATGCCTGGCCACTTCTGCACTGGCCCTCTTCTGCCCATAGCAGCAAAGACACCGAAAGGAGCAGCAGCCCCCATCGGCAGCGCACCTTGCGCCGCCTCCTTCTCTCCCTGCAGCTGCTGCAGCATGCGCCGCATCTGCTGCGCCCCCTGCTTCAGCTCTGCGTGCCGCAAGGGTGGCAGAGGGCAAGGACATGAGGTGGGATACTGTACAAAGTGCAGTGTGGGCCATGCCAGCTGGCCTGCAAACTCAGCATGACGGCAGTGCAGGCACTCTGCCAACCGGACCACTAACCGATGCTGCTGCTGCTGCTGCGCTGCTGCTGCTGCTGCCTGCTCCTGCCCAGCCTGCCCCGCAGCCCTCCCACCTGACACAGAGGCTTGCAGGCGGGCGCAGTCGGCTTTGGCAGCCGCCAGCTCAGCAGCAGCAGCATCCTGCTGGACCAACAATGCCTCCACCCTGCAGGGAACCAGCGGCGAGCAGAAGGAGTGGGAAAGGGGGATTTTGTCCTCCGGGGTGAACGACAGCGGCCGCCCCTACCCTGCAGCTTACTGGGGCACCATGGTCACATGCACGCAGGCAAACTGTCCGCTCTGAACTGGGCACCCGCAACGTCCATACTCTCTCACCCCCGCTCTGACCACCCCTCTACCCCTCCACCCCACCTGCCCAGAGCGGCAGCCAGCGCCTCCGACCGCTCCCCGGCCTCCCGCCGAGCCGCCTCTGCCGCCTGCTGCTGCTGCGCTGCCGCCTGGCGCTCTGCGGCGGCCCGCTCCTCGGAGGCCTGCAGCTTGAACTTGAGGTCTGCGCACTCGGCCTCCAAGAGCCGGAGCTCCAGGGTGTTGGGGGGCTCGTGCAGCAGCCTGCAAAACACAGGCCACGAGGAGAGAGCGGCAAGCGTGTGTCAGCACATGCTGGGCGGCAGCCCTTTTTTGTGGTGCAGCAGCCAGCAGACCAGCCATTGTTCCACCCAAACCTACAAGACCGCTGGATACCCAATGGTTCAGGTTGTGCTGCCCAGCCTGCTGCTGGGGCCCAAGTTTCTGTTTCCACTTCCCTTTGCCACACCCAGTATCCCTCACCGCTCCACTGACTGCTGCGCCGCCAGCAGCTGCTGCTCCACTTCTTGCCGCCGCTGCCGCTCCTGCGCAGCCTCGGCAGAAGCAGCAGCGGCCTGCCGCTCCGAGGCCGCCATCTGCGTGCAGCAGCTGCGCAGCTCGCTCTGCATGGTCGACAGCTCGTCCTCCAGGCCCTGGGGGAGAAACAGAGGGTAAGGTCTTTTTATAACACAAGCCAGCGCATCAAAATTCACAACCGCAAATCCAGAGGTGTGAGGTATTTCAGCATGCAGCAAGGCGTGGTGAATGCTCAAGCCATGGTACTGCCAGGTCGCCGTGCTGCCAAGCAGGACGAGCGGGTGCAGTGCGGCCAGCCCACCTGGGAGCGAGCATTTGCATCCTCCAGCGCCTGCTCGGCGTGCTCCTGCTGCAGCTGCATGCTATCCTGCAGCCCCTGCAGCTGCTCACGCAGGCGGGCCTGTGTGGTGGATGTTGAGGAGGAGAGAGAGCAGAAAATCCCTGTTGACATGGTGACTAATTCATGCTGCTGAATGATCGCTGCCACTTCCTTGCCCTCATGCCTGCTCCAACACCAAGGCTACAACGGACCATCAGGGTGCGTTGACACTGCAACTTGGACACCAAAACACGGCCAGCCACCAGCTCACCGCCTGTGCCTCAGCCACCATCAGGCGCGCCAGCTGCTCCTGCCGATCAGCCGCCTCCTCAGCAGCGCTCTCCGCCTGGCCCAGCTGCTGCTGCAGTTCAGCGAGGCGCGCCTGCCCAGCGTTCACCGCCGCAGCTGTCTCACCCAGTTGGCGCTGCTGCGCCGCAAGCTGTGCAGCGGCAGCCTCCGCGGCAGCAGCACTCTCCTGTGCCGCAGCCTCCGCCGCCGGCAACTGCTGCCGCAGGTCTGCCAGGTGGGCAGCAGTGGCTGCCGCCTCGACCTGCAGCTGCTGTGCCTCCTGGGCTGCTGCTGCTGTCGCCTGCCGTGCGTCAGCAAGCGCCTGTTCGCCCTGCTCCACAGCCGCCGCCGCCTCCCGCTTGGCTTGCTCGCAGCCCAGCGCCGCCGCAGCAAAGCGCTGCTCAGCATCTGCCGCCTGCTGCTGCAGCGTGTGCAGCTGCTCCTGGGCCTGCGCTACAGCCGCTGTTAGCTGGTCCTGCTGCTGCCGTGCGGCTGCCACATCAGCCGCTGCCACTGCCGCGTCCGCCTGCAGCTGGGCAAGGAAGGCGTCTGCATCGCCCACCTGCTGCAGCAGCTCAGCGTGGCGGGCAGCCGCTGCGCCCGCTGTGCTGTCCGCGTCCACAGCGCGCTGCTGCTCCTTTGCTGCTGCCTGCTGTGCGGCGGCCAGCTCCTGCTGCGCCTCAGCCAGCAGCGCCATGCTGCTCTGCAGCTGCTGCTCTGCAGCCTCGGCCGCTGCCTCTGTGTTTGCCAGCTCCTGCTGTGCCGCCGCCAGCCGGCCCTCCAGCTGGCGCAGCTCCCCTCGCCGCACCTCAGCCGCCTGCTCAACATCTGCCGCCCCGGCTGCTGCTGCCGCGCGCCGCTCCTCCGCCACGGCACACTGCTGCTCAGCTGCCACCTGCCGCTCATCAGCTGCTGCCCGTCGCCGATCTGTCTCCTCCAGCAGCTGCTGCCGGCCCTGCAGCCTCTCTTCAGCATCCGCCACCTGAGCCTCCACCAGACCCAGCTTGGCATCCGCGGCAGCCAGGTCAGTGGTCAGCTGCTGCATGCGCCGCTGCTGCTCCGCCACCGCCGCCTCCCTGCAGGCGGGGCCATGGGAAAGTGTGGGTGCAGGTGAGGCGCGGTGGGGTGGTGCATCAGGTCTGTAACACGAGCCGGCATCAAGGTGCTGCGCCGTGCAGGCTTTCCACCTGCCAGCTGTGCACGCATCTGCCGTTTCACCCCTGTCGCGAGCCGAAAGAAGATGCGTACAACAATGAGCAACATCTCTCCCTCGTCCCTGCACTCACAGCACCTGCCGCTGCCCCGCCAGCGCAGCCAGCTGCTGCTGAGCCTCGCCAAGCTGCCGCTGCACCTGCACAGTGTCTTGCCAAGGTCAAATAATGCCAGCTGCCAAATATACTGCTCCACGCAGCCGGACCATGATACGCACACAAGCAGGTAAGTTCAGGAGCCTGTCCACATATTGCAGTCTGCCCCTAAGCAAGGCATGCACCTTTGGCACGTGCAGTAAAGCTCCTGTACCCTTGCTGACCAACAGCATGGGCCGAGCCCGCCCACCTGCTGCTGCGCCGCTGACATTTCCTGCTTCAACGAGCAGCGCAGGCGCTCTGCCTTGTCGGCCAGCCTCTGCTCCGCCTCTGCAAGTTCTCGCTGCGCGGTGCCCAGCTTGCCACTGCACAGGGGCCAGGTAGGCAGCGCCAAGATGTAAATACCGTGGCGTGCATGCAGTGCCGGTGCAGCAGGCTCATCTCTGAATAACTGCAAGCACAGCCTAGCCTAGTGATCTTAAGGCCATGCCAATCCCTAAGCAAGCAGCCATGCCCTGCTGCTCCCAGCTCACCGCACAGCCTCCAGCTGCTTCCCAGCGGCACCCGCCTCCTGCTGCGCCTGCTGTGCCGCCTGCTCTTGTTGCCGAGTTTCATCCACCAGGCCAGCCAGCCGCTCCCGTGCCGCCGCCTCCTCTGCGGCCAGCGCAGCCACCGCTGCCTCTCTCTCCTGCGCCTGCTGCTCTGCCGCCGACAGTCGCGCTTTTGCTGCCGCGGCCTCACTCTCCGCCTGTGCAGCCGCCGCCGCAGCCTCTGTTCGCCGCTGCTCAGCCGCATCAATGTCGGCGAGCAGCTGCGCATGCCGCTGCTGTAGGTCTGCCAACCGCTGCGATGCGCTGCCCGAGAATGCGCTGCCACTGGGAGTGGTCCCTGCTGCTGCCCCCAGCGCTGGCAGCAGCAGCGGCGACGGCGTGCTGGCTGCTGTGCCCAGGTGCAGCATAGCAAGGCCATCGGCCGCAGTGTCTGCAGCGCCGGGCTGGGCTGGCTGCAGGCGAGAGGTGGGCGTGGCTGCATGCGCCGCCCGCTGCGTGGGGGTGTGGCCTGCATGCCGACGGCAGCGGAGGGCAGAGGGGCATGTGAACCGAAGCCACAGAAGAAAATCCCGGCCAGCAAGCTGGGAACCAGCCATGGTGGGCAAGCGGCATGGGAGGCAAAGCATGTGCCCGAGTGCATGCATGCGCACGCGCTGCAGGCGTCTGTCTGCTTGCGCAGTCTAAACCTGGCCCCCTAGCTGGCTCACCCAGGGCCCGCAGGGCCAGGTTCAAATTGTCCACAAGAGCGGAGCTGACCCTCGAACCCTGCTGGCTGAGGGGCGTCGCCGCTGCCGCCGCTCCAGACGCCGCCTGCTGCCCTTGCGCTGCCTGCTGTGGGGTGGTGGCCGCAACCCCAGATGTGGGGGAGGGCGGTGGGGCGTATGGACGCCCCCACACACTGCCGCCGCTGACGCTGTGTGGCGTGCCCAGCGGTGCAAGCACCCTTGCGGCAGCGCTGCTGGGCGTGGCGCTGCCGCTCGGCTGCTGCTGCGCTGGCGGCTGGAGCGGTGAGCGCAGCGTGGGATGGACCAGGAAGTGGCCTGGGGAGACGCGGCGGTGGCTGTACGGGCCGCCTGCCGTGCCCTCGGCATTCTCCTTGCCGGCGGTGGCTGCATGGGGCGAGGCCTTGGCCGCCTGCAGGCTGTGCAGCGTCTGCTCTGCCAGTGCCTGCACCCAGATGGGCAAGATGGGATAAGGTGTACGGCACGCGCATACTCGTGGTATTGCTAGCCAGCAGCAGTGCACAAGCACGGCAGCACGTGCTTTATAGCCAAACTGGGCAGCAGCGCACCCGCTGCGCCTGGGCCGACTGCAGGGTAGCGGCAAGGGCTGCGGCCTGCGGCGAGGTGGCGCAGAGTGGGCTGGGCAGGCCTGGCGTTGTCGTCACCAGCGGCAGTGTCACAACTGGGTGGGCCGCTGCCCTGGGGCTGGGAGCGGGGAACGCGAAGGCGTGCCCGACAGGCGGGCTGTCGCCGCGGCCGCCGTCAGCTGCCGCCGGCTGTCGGGCCGGCGCGAGCGGCGCAGCGGCCCCGCCGCCCGGCCACATGTCTGGCTGAGAGCTGGTGAGCGGGTAGGTGCGCTGGGCGAGGCGGAAAGCAGTGTTTGGGGAGGGCCGCCCGTGTGTTGGGTTGCGGGCGCCTCACGGGTGGTTCAATGTCTGCCAGGTTGCAGAGGGCAGTCGGGACGGTGCACAGCGGCAGCAGGGCTCGCCTGTGCATCGCCATTCTGCGCGCATGCAGCGAAGTGCCCGAACGACCCAGCGGGCCCTTGTTGGCCCGATCGAAAGCCTGCCGTCATGGATTGCAACCCGGCATCGGTGCACGACCTCTCCTGCCTCCCTGCACACTCACCGCGCCGAGCGTTCCTGCTGTACGCCAAAGCAAACACCGCTCAGAGGCGTGCCTCCAGAGCTGCCCGCAACTCTCTAGCGCACCCTCTGCTCCACCGCCACGCCCTCTGCCCTCCACCGCACCAGTCGGTGCTCGCCAGGCTCGCCAAGCGCGCCAGGTCGTCTCGTGCTCCTCCAAAGTTGAAGGGTGCGTGGTCCGCGTGCTCATGCGCTAGTACGCGCGAGTCGCCTGGCGCCCCACTTGCCGCCGCCGCGGTCACCGCCACTTTTCACAGCCTGCAACTCCGCTGCCCCACTTCTGCAGCCGCCCCCTTGCAGGCCTGGCGGTTTCCCCAGCCGCACACCCCGATGAAGCACGTGGCGGTGACAGCCTAGATGGGCGGCTGGCACACATCCCCGGTCCTGCTGCGCATATACCGCTCGGCTGTGGTCGGCCGCCAGCGGTGGGGCCCCCTGCGCCTGTTTGGTGTGGCGGCCCTCTCGCTGGGCTACGTGCTCACCAGCTTGGGGCAGTGGTGCCTGAGCCGCCTGTCAATAGCGCTGCTGGTGGCAGCACTGCAGCTGGCTGCGCTCGCGGCGCCGCGGTTTGCGCTGGCTGCCGCCGTCGCCGCCCTCGTGGCAGCTGCCACTGCGCTGGTACTGGCGGCTCGGGTCGATGCCGAGGATGACTCGACCGGCCACCGCGGCGGCGCAGAGGGGTTCAAAGGTGAGCATGCAGGTGTTATGCTCTGCGCCAGGGCAGCTTGGTGGCAGCGTGGCAGCGCTGGCTGTGATGCTGCAGACGAGCCTGCCTGCCTTGGCTAGACGGGAGGCGCTCCGGCGGGGTGCTCTTCATGCTTATCCTACTGCTGCCCATTCCCTGCTTTCAGATGACTGCTGCGAGAACACGGTAGAAGCAGTGGCTGCGCTGCTGCAGCGGGAGCGGGAGCAGGGGCCACTGCCCCACTTCCCATACCTCGAATTTGACGTGCAGGAGACCGCAGACGGAGAGGTGCGGCGGCAATGCCTGAGCGGAGCTGCAGCTGCTGGCGCGGGACACTCTGCCTTGTGCATGCCTCGATGTCCGTGTGCATGCCTCGCACGTGGCATGGAGGGTGGAGTGTGGACATGACATTGCAGGGCGCTAAATGGCCGGCTTCTTACCCCCATTCCTGCAGCTGGTGGTGTACCATGACAGCCTCCTGACCCGCGGCTTCCCTAGAGACGGCATCAACGCAGCGGCTGTAGCACGGCTGGAGCAGGAAACAGGTGGGGAACGGCACGGCGCATGTAATGCTGGCACGCCGCCGCCGCCGCCCTGCGCCTTCCGCTCCGGAGCCGCTGCTGGTTTCGGCCAGCGTGCTGCCTGCAGCTTGAGTCGTTGCCTTCTTCTTGTGGGCCCGCTCAGGGTCTTCCAAACCACTGGCTGCTGAGTCATTGACGTGGCTGCATCTCACTCCGCTCACCCCTGCAGGCATCGCCTTTGGACTGCTCACTGTGGCGGACTGCCGCTTGGCGCAGCTCCAGGCGCTGCATGTGGGCGGGCGGCCAGGCGTGTGCATACCCACGCTCAAGCAGCTTTTAGAGTGAGTGCAGGTGTTTAGTAGCTTTGGGAGCTGACGGCTTGGGGCGCTGGAAATCGGCGTCAGTACTGGGCCCGCCGTCGTGCCTCATGCTGCCTGCCCTGGATGCAGCTGCCTTGCTTGCACACAGGATGCGCGGGAGTGCTGCCTGGCTGCATGCAATGCGATTGTCGCGCCGGCGTGCTGCAGTGACAGCTGCTCCCACCCACGTGCTTTGTTTGCTGCAGTGCGTGCATCGCGGGCGGAGTGCAGCGCAGCCTAGCAATCGAAATGAAACAGCTGCTCAGCGATGCCGGCCGACTCAAATTTTTGGACACCATCAGGCGAGCGCCGCAGCCTTATGCGATGTTGGTTGCGTCCGGCTTGCGATATTTGTGTTGTGCAAGTTGCCTTGCGTCCCTGTACCATGCCCATGTGCACTTTAAGGCATGCTGACCGCCCTCATGGCCACAATGCCGACACCCTGCCATGTTAACTGCCTGCCTGCTCACTGCAGCTGGTATTTGGATACGCAAGGTCCCCGCCTTGATCGCGACCCGCGTGCGCTGCGCCAGCGCTTTGGCCGCCTGGGCTGGGCGGGGGTCATCGCTTTCCCCCACCTGTTTGCCCGCTCGTTTGGCGTGTTTGGAAGCGAGCAGGTGCTGGCACATCTGACGCGGTGCCTGCTTGCTGGGTAGCATGCCCCCGCCTGGCAGTCTGTACCATGCGTGCCTGCATACTAAAGCGTACGGCCAAAACTGAAACGCGTCATGACCTATCCTAACCGCCCCATGCAGTGGGCGTGGTGGGCTGCCGAGTTCCGGCGGAGAGGCATCCCCGTGCGTGCCTGCCATGCCACGTGGCTCAGCCTGATCGGCTGCTGAGAGGAGCGGCAGCGAGCCGCTGCAGTGACCCTGGCCCATGGCGCAGCACCCAAGCCCGGCCTGAGTGATGCAAACCCAAATTATCTGACAATGAGTGTTCTCCAACTGCGCGAGTTACGTCGACGCCCCCTAGCGACCACCATTTGCACCACCCTTCCAACCCATTCTTTCTCTCTTCCCTATGTCAGCGGCAAACTTGCACCTCTCCCTTCTGATGAAATGAACTTGATTTAAAAATAAGGCAATAACCTGCCATCCCGGCCTGGCAGTGTAGCCTTGTGGAAACGGAAGAATGAGTGCGAAGGCATCTGCCGCCGGCGGCCGGCCCGTCAACGTGCCACGCCAGCCATGCCCTGCAGCATCACGCTGCTGCAACCCTCGATCACCTCACCTGTCTTCGGCGATCCCAGCTGGGTGTGACTTGTATCCCTGCGCCCTGCTTGCAGCAAGCCCTCTCCTGCACAGCCGGGTGCGCACCCAGGAGCGTTGGGCGCTGCTTCCCGCCTGCACAGACCCCAGTGCTTGCCAGCAGCCGCAGATCGCTGCTGGACAGCGGTCAAGCAGGAAGCCCTCCCACCCCGCTCGCCGCTTCCCCCGCTGCAGGACGCCCAGAGCGCAGCAGATCGCAGCCGCAAGCCGACCGACGCCCAGGAGGCCGAGCAGGAGCGCAGTCCCCACCCGCAGCTGAGGGCGGCGGCGGCGGTGTCATTGCCCGGCGCCGTGCACCTTCACAACCCGGTGTAGCCAGCTGCGCAGCCAGCCAGCAGCCATGTCGGCCTCTGCGCCATCGCTCGGCCAGAAGCTGCGGATGCTGTGGAACCACCCGGCGGGGCCCAAGGTAGGAGAGCCAGGGCGCTGCCCGCTGCCTGCCACATGTCGACTGCAGCTGCCCGCCGCCGGCCGCCCTTGCGCTGCTCTAACTGCTCCACTGCGCCCTGCCCTCTGCAATTGCAGACCATCCACTTCTGGGCACCTACCTTCAAGTGGGGCATCACGTTTGCCAACATCGCAGGTGGGTGCAGGGGTATTGGGCAAGCAAGTGGGAGGCGCTGAGATGCTGATGGGGGGCGAGCAAGCCGGGGCAGCAACATGTCTGCCACCGCCGCTCGCGTGCATGCATGATGTGGGCAATGAGCAGGTACGCATTGGATCTGTCTTGCAGTCTGGGTGCTGGTGCCACTTCGTGTGACCTGCTGCAACCCCCAGCCGCCCAGCCCTTATGCCACCCCCGCCCACCATGCCCTTGTGCAGACATGCAGCGCCCGGCTGACCTCATTTCCTACCCGCAGCAGGTTAGAACGCCTCCCTCAAATAGCTTGGTGGCAGGGTGCAGCATGCAGCAGCATGCCATGTTGACTTGCACCACATGGGGCTGCGTCACCTTGCTGGCAGTGGTGCCATGATTTGATGTAGCAGCTGCCTGCCGCCATGCTCTTGCCATGCCATGGCATGTCAGGGCATGACATGGCAAGCTCTTAGATGCACTGGCAATGCGCCATGCTGGCTGGCTGGCCCCTGACAGCTATAGCTCATGGCATGGCAGGTGACATGCCAAGACCCATGGCGTGCTCATGCCATGCTCATGCCTGCTTGAGTCACTGAAAGCATGGCGGTCATGCCAGGCCAGTGGCAGGTCATGCCGTGCCCCATACCTTGCTCACGCCTGCCCCGTGCGTTGCTCCGGTGCAGATTGCCATCACCGCCACCGGCCTCATCTGGTCGCGCTTCTCAACTCAAATCGTTCCGGTGGGTGCGGCCATGTGCTTTTGACGCGTGTTTCTTGCCTGGCTGCTGTGCTGGGGTAGTGAGGGCTGCTACGGGCTGCAGTCACCTGCACAGGGTGACCTACATTGTTGCGGCTGTGCTGACCAGCCTGCACAGCTGTCACACAGCCGCTGCTACTCCTAACCCACTGAGGCGCACGCGCTGCCGATCTCACCAACTCTGTCTGTGTGCAACTGTCACGCGCAGGTGAACTACAACCTGCTTGCGGTGAACGCCTTCATGGCGGTGACGGGCCTGTACCAGCTGCAGCGCAAGATTCGGTGGGACATGGAGCAGAAGGAGGCGAGCCAGGCAGCCGTGCAGAAGGAGGCATGAGCTGCAATTGTAGACAGCAGCTGTGCAGGCGGCCTGGGCTGTGATGCGGCACGCGGCGTGAGCTCACCGACTGCAGCCGCCGCAGAGTGTGGCAGAGCCACGGCTCGCCGCCGCGACTTTAGCGTGCTGCTGGACTGCGGCTGCGAGCCCAAGCAGCAGTTGAAGCTTGCGGGTGACCGCCAATCATCCTGACCTGAGGTGGTTTGCAAGTGTGCTGCTGCCCTCCGCAGCCGCTGCCAAAAACCCAATGAGCCTTTTGTGCGGAGGTTGCCGCAGCGCGCTTGCTTGATGCACTCTGCTCCCGCTGGCCCCATGCGCCAGTGCCATCCCCTGCGCTGTACCACATTGTTTTGTACTGCCAATCCGCGCCCCCAGCCTGCTTTGCATGCCTTGCTAGCGTCCGCCTTTCTTCCCAATGTGAACGAGTGAGTGTCAGGGCAGCCCTTACAAGCTAGTGGAGGGTCCAATGAAATGTGAAGTGCGGCGAAGGGGATGGGGGAGGAAGCCGGATGTCAATGGGGCTGGCGGGAAGCAGGGAATGGGTCAGTTTCTGTATGTCGCGACACATTTCGCATCATAAAAAGAATGGCATAGCAGGCGTCCTGGACGAATGAACGGTGTAGGTGGGCTTGCGCCGCAGGAGGATGTGGGTCCGACCAGTCGCATGCACCTGGCTCCGTGGACCGTCAGGTTTGGTAAAAGTCTGCTCAGTCGGCCTGCACGGTCTGCAGGAAGGCCTTGCCCTCCTCGCTCTCCTCCAGGAACGGGTAGTCAATGTAGCCCTCCTCGCCCTGCGGGGAAGAATTGAGAAAAGAGAAACGAAAGGTTAAACACGTGTTCAGCTGTAGGAAGGCGGGAGAGGGGTGGTCATGTGGCCCTCCTCGCCCTGCCAGGTTCAATCAAAGGCAAGAGACAGTCAGGGTCAACGCGGTGAGGACAGGATGGTGTGCAGTTGAGAGGCGGCGCTGGCCCCGCACATTGCGTACTGCTAGCCAGCAAGCGACGCGCACGTGCCAGGCTGCAGTACAAGCGCTCAGCACGGCGAACAATCCAAGCGGATATACCAACCTACCTGAGAGTAGAAGGTGTTGCGGTCGTACCTGCAACGACAGTGGGAAGCAAGTGGGATGATCAGTTTAATTGACTGGCGTGTCGTGACCCTGATCAGGGCGCAGATGTCCACAATGGTACACCCAACAACGAGTGCCCAGCGCCACCCGCCATGCAACGCGCTAGTTTTTGCCTTCCTCAGCCCCTAGCCCTTAGGCTGGATGCCACCCCTCCCCCTCGCTCACTTGTTGAGGGGTGCTCCCAGGCGGAAGCGGCGGGGCAGGTCGGGGTTGGCAATGTAGTGGCGGCCGTAGCACACCAGGTCGGCGGCGCCTGTGGGATCAGATGTGATTGCGGCAGGAGGCTGGTTTCAATGACAGGGCAACACTAAGGTGTTGGAGAGGCAGCGGCCGTAGCACACAGGGTCGGCGGCACTTGCTGAGCCGATGGCAGTGCAACAGGTTTCATGAAGCAGCTGCGTGGAATGTAGTACTCAATCCCAGGCCTGCAACACAGTCCACGTGGTCGAACCGCCGGCAGCGCATGCGTGCCGGGGCCACTGCGCCACAGCCATAGCCCAGATCTGTAAATCAGCTGCCCCTGATCTGTAGATAAGCAGCCCTCCGCCACGCACCCGAAGCGATGGCCTCGCCGCCGCTGGCTGCCGTGTGGCCGCCCGCCGAAATGAAGGTGCCCTTGTACACCTGCAGACAAGGAGGCACGTGTAGCAATGTCACACTCGTGATGATGGCATGACAAAACAGGTGCTTTGCAGAGGGGCCCCAGAGACGCTATCACTCGATCGGCGACAAAACCATGAAACGATGCACCAAAACCACACCGGAACTTGCCTTGCGGAAGGGCTCCAGCGAGTCCTTGACTTGGTCAGGCAACAAACGATAAAAAAATGCACCAAACCGACATGGTACTAGCCTTGCGGAAGGGCTCCAGCGACTCTGACATTTGTTCGGGCAGCAAAACCATGAAAAAAGTGCACCAAAAACACAGTAAAACTCGCCTTGCGGAAGGGCTCCAGCGAATCCTTGACCTGGTCGGCCGGCAGGTCGCCGCTGCCCGCCACACGAGGCTCAACACAATGCACGTATGCCAGGTTGTACCTGCGCCCACACGAAGCAGCCAGGGCAGGGTGAGCATCCAGACCACCCCGGAAGTGTGGCAGGCGCTTGGGCGCCCTGGTGCACGCAGGCCACCATGAGCGCTCCACCCAATCCACAGCCACTTGCTCACTGGTTCAGCTGCTCCAGCAGGCAAGGAATGGGACTTGTTTCAAGGATCAATGGTTACCACGTCAACAAACGAAAACAAGCTCACTTGTTCAGGTGCTCCAGCAGGTAAGAAACGGAGCAATGTCAAGAATATAAGGCTAATCAAGTTATTGCCAATCACTTGCTCACTTGTTCAGCTGCTCCAGCAGGTAGGAGATGGAGCCCACGGGGTCCGAGTCCTGGGCCGACAGGAAGCCGCCAAAGGGAGACAGCCGGATGCCGGTCTGCGGGGCAGGGAGAATGATTAGGGGGCCTTGCTTGAAACTGGGCTTGAGTTGAGAGTTGAGGAGGGGCAGGGAAGGCCCCAGAGGGGGGCGGCCGGATGCCGGTCTGCGGGGCGGATGGCGTTGGCAGGCCTTGCATGCATCGTTGACGCGGAGGCGGGGAGACGGGAAACTGCTGACGAGAGGCGGCACAAACCAGATGAAGCTCACCAGTGCAGCCTCCCCCTCACCTTCTCAGCCCCAATCTCCTTCACAACCAGCGCCTCCAGAGCGAAGCCGGAGCCGTGCAGCAAGGCCCAGCTTACATGCTGCCCCGCCTCCCTCTCACCTTCTCAGCGCCAATCTCCTTGACCACCGCATCCACCACCTTGTGAAGCTTGCAGCCATGCAGCCAGGTCCAGCTAACACACTGCCTCCCGCTCACCTTCTCAGCGCCAATCTCCTTGACCACCGCATCCACCACCTCCAGCGCGAAGCGGCAGCGGTTCTCCACGCTGCCGCCGTACGCGTCGCTGCGGTTGTTGATGCCGTCCTTCAGGAACTGGTCTGCAATACAGGGTCGGTTGATTGGGCACTTTTGGTTGGTAAGTGCGCAGAAACGCATGTGTGTGGTTGTTGATGCTGTTGCTGGTTGCCTCCTTTGCAGGGCACAGTGACGCAAATAGACTGATTAGGCATTCGGTAGACTCGATGTGAACGCAAACCAGCGTGGTGCATATGGCATGCCGCCACCTTGCAAGGGCTCTGCACACGCGCGTCCCTCACAATCACGAGCTCACCGATGAGGTAGCCGTTGGCACCGTGGATCTCCACACCGTCGAAGCCTGCATCAATCGCGTTGCAGGCCGCCTGTGGATGGATGGGCAGAGGTGGGGGAGGGAGGGAGGTTACCGTGACGTCGAAGCCACGCGAGCAATGATGCACAGCACATGCACGCGCCCAGCGAATTGAACTTGCTGAACTGTCAAGGGCGCCCAGCCGATGGTGCTGTCCAGCCCACCTGGCGGTACTGGTCCACAAGCCGGCGGCTCCGAGGCCTCGAGCTGGCAGTATTAACTATGCCACAACGCACATATTGACAGTACTATAAAGTCCCACCTGGCGGTACTGGTCCACGATGGCGGGCAGCTCTGAGGCGTCCAGCTGGCGGGGGGCCACATAGTCCTCCAGCTGTTGAAAGGAGGAACCAGAGAGCGGCAAGCTGGTGAGAAGCAGGGAGGGCAGCAATGGTTGTCCAGGCGATGAGGGGCAGGGAGGGGCAGCGAAATCCTCCAGTGGGGAACCAGGGAGGGGCAAGGGGTATGAGCTGCTAGCTCGTGAGGGGCGAAAAGCATGCAGAGTCCAAGGGCGGCAGGTGACAAAGCCGTGTGTTTGTTGAAGCTTGCAAAGGAGCAGAGGGGCTGCGAGCAAACCCCTGGCTGCGCAGCACTGGGCCTTTCGCTCACCTGCATGGTCTTCAAACTGAAGCACTTGTTGTCGTCGGCTGCAGGCCAGGGAGGCAGCAGGGGTGCACTGGGAGTGAGCCAAGCGAGAAACGCGGAGCAGGAGGTGGCAGAACTGGGCAGTGCTGCTCGCTTTCTGATGACCCAGCTCAACCGCCCTCCCCATTGCCAACCGCCGCGCGCCACCTTGACGCCACAAATCTGCCCACGGCCCTACCCACGTATCAGTCGGCTACACACATATTGACCAAGCAATACGCAGCACTCACTGATGGGCAGGCTGGAGGCGGAGATGGGCAGCTCCTCATTCGGCTGGTAGTGAGGGTGGCTGGCGCGCCCCACGTGCCAGATCTGCGCACAACGCAAGGTGCAGGGGTTTAAGCATTCGCCTTGCAGCAGCGGCGGCGGCGGCGGCGGCGGCGACGCCGGCGGCGGCAGCGTCAGTGGCAGCATCAGCGGCAGCATCATCAGTGGCAGCGGCAGCGGCGGCGGCGGCGGCAGAGTCAGGTGCGACAACTGCAGTGCGACAGCAAGAGGAGGACGTGTGCATCAAAGTGCCGCCCCCACCTGGCAGAAGAAGGCGGCGCCCTTGTCCTTGACCGCCTTCACCACCGGTTTCCAGGCCGCCACCTGCTCCTCGGTGTAGATGCCTGCACAGCATCGATTCGGTTATGCAAGCTGTTTGGACAGCGGCTGCTGCAAGGGTTGAATACAGCCTGCCACCTGCTCCTCGGTGTAAATGCCTGCAATAACAACCAACAGAACAGGCCATTTGATGCACGGTAAGAGTGAATGCAGCAGCTGACTATAAGGGAGCCGGGTGACAAGCCGCCTCCTGCCTCTTATGATATGCTGGCGCCAGATCAGGCAGCCAAATAGCGCGCGCGTCCCAATGCTCCCCTAGGCAGGCGACGGCACACCATGCCAACCGCACCTGGGGTGCAGGGGTAGCCATGGCCGCGCTCGCTGATGATTGTGCCCTGCACAAATAAACAAAATGGCATGCAGGTGTGTGAGCAGCAGCAGCTGGCATGAGGCTGAATGTCGGAGCACGCTAGAGCAAGCGGCAGCCAGCGCAGCAGGGCAGATCTGGTGCGGCATCGTACTGTGTGTGCTGCCAAAAGGTAAACATCCATCAGCTGTCGCTCCTGCTTCTGAAACGCACCTCACTGATCATGAGGCCACCCGGGGTGGCACGCTGGCTGTAGTACAGCGCGGCATTGGGCTGCAGACAAGGCAGCGGGGAGCATGGACAGGTCGGCAACGCAAGGTGGTGCCAGCATGTGGACGCAACCATGGCGTAACCATCGAGGTGGGTTCTGTGCAGCGCAGCACCCAGCTGCCGTCCCAAGCCCGCCGCGCCTGGGGGATGTTGTTGAAGGCGCGGCAGCGCGTCAGCGGCGCGTACACGATGCGGTGCTGCAGCTGCAGGCCGCCAGGCAGCGTGTACGGCGTGAAGAGAGGGGCGGCTGCGGTATTCCTGCACGCGAGCGGGCCACACCGGTGGCGGGTGAGTGGCGGCAGCGACGGTGGCGACGGCGGCGGCAAGTGAGCAGCGGCGGCGGCGATCGCCGCGCCAGCTGGCAGATCTGGAGCTTGAGAAGGGGTTGCGATGGCGGGATGCGCGCGGCGGAGCGTTCTAGAGAACACCGCTGCCAAGGGCGACGCCCAGCGCCCGGTCTGTGCACTGCGATGTGCTGCATTGCGCGCCCAGACCACGACGTCACGCCCCTCGGCCCCAGCGCAGCGACTCACGGGACGGCCATTGTTGCTGCTCTCCCTGCCTCTCCTTTTGCTGTCCGACGGGTTTGCAAGGTTTGGGACAGCAGCGCAACCGAAATGGACTCGCGAATGCGGCGGTCTGGCCTTGCTCGCCTCACATTGCCCCCCGCCGCCATTGCCGGCGCACCTGATGATGTCAACCTGAGCGGCAGGCGCAAGAGGAGCTGCCATTGCACACTGCTGTGCATACCTATCACTGGGTGCTCAAGTCAGTCTGGCAGTGAATTTCAGCGTTCAGGCATTCCGTCTGCAAGGGGCGAAAAACTGTGCTGGCCCTGCGGTCAACGCTCAACTGCCGAGCAGCGCCCGCTGCCATCCCAAAGCCATCAGTACATCGGCAGCAGCCGCGCAGGCCTCCTGTTCCAGTGCATCATGACGATGGGAATGAAACACACACATTGCAGCGCAATGGCTCTCTGCAGCGCATGCGCGGGGCAGCAGACACAGCGCACCGCTGTGGCAGCTTCGCACGGTCTGCCGAAGGCCTTGGACTGCTGCTCTTAAGTCAGCTCTACACACGGCAGCGCGATGCAGGCCGCCGAGGCTGCCCCCAGCGCCCAAGCGCCAGAGGGCGGGGCGCCTCTGCCCACCACCACGCCATGCAGGAGGCGAGTGCAACAGCTGGGGCAGTGGCTACTACAAGCCTTGGATGCTGGCTGCACCTGGAAACCTGCACGCTTCCGGCGGCGGGCGGCAGTCGGCAAGCTTCCCGCACACTTCCCGCGCAGCCCACTATCGGGCCACTTGCCCCTCAGCTGCTGCCTTTAACGATCCCCCATGGTTGCAGATGGTTGCTGCAACATCGCCAGAGACAATGGCCCAGACGGCGGCTGTCGTGGTGCGCTGCAGCAGTGCTGCTGGGGCCGGCAAAGCGGACGTGTGTACCCGCCACTGCCTGCACGCATTTCATGCCTGGCCCTCGCACGCTCCATAATGTTGCCATTTGTTGCCATGCATACTGCACTGCTGGCACAGCGCGCTGCCACCCGGCTGCCCCTTCAGCTCCAGCCCTCCTGCACTTCCCCCCCTTGCACTGCAGGCCATTGCACCACCATGGGCGCTCTGCGATCGCCAGTCCTGATCGACTGCATCCCTTGGGCTACCATCCACCCTACTGCTTCAATTGTCGCAGGCCATTGCGCCGCCCATGGGAGCGCTGCGCTCGCCAGACCTGATCGACTGCATCCTGTGCGACCACTCCTCCACGCTCACCCTGTTTAACACCTTCTTCTCGGCAAGTGGGGCGCGGTGGCATCTGGAGCAGCGCTTGCGTATGCGCTGAGGTTGTGCAATCGTGGCAGCAGCCCCCTGCAGTGCTGCAGGCTGGGCGGCCATGCTGGCAGGTGCAAAGCTTGGGGCCTCCCGTTGATATGTTTGGTGTGACTGCCAGTGGGCCACAGTAACGCTGCCCCATTTCCTGCCAGGCTGCCGCCACCAGCAATGCGACCGTGATGGACATGGCAGCCGCCGCCCTGGCGCTCGACATGCGCCTGCACTCTCAGGTGGGTGGGCGGGTGGGTGGAAAGCGGGGTGGCGTAGGCTGTGTTAGCTGCTGGTCACAGCTCGACTGCAGGCTGTTTTGTGCTGGTTTTCGCACGTGATATTTCTGCGACAGCCTTCCCAGCTAGCGGTGGCAGCCATCAGCATGCTGTGCTCCCGCTCACTGCCCCTTTCATGAGTGCTGCATAGCGCATCAAGCCGCCTCACCGCCACACGCTTGGCACAAATCGCAGGCGGAGAGCGTGGTGCTGTATCCAGTGCTCCAGACCCGGCTGGGCACCGAGGGAGCACAGTGGGCCGCACGCGCGCTGGCGGTGAGCTTTGGGGCCTTCTTGGTTGCCTAAATTGCTGCTACCGTAGCGGCTAAGCGGGGCAGAGCGCCGGCAACCGAGCTGAGGATCCCCTGTGCGCTGTAACAGCAACATAACAGATAGCATCTGCTTTCAACTAATGCAGGAACACGCGCTGATTGAACAGGCTGTGGCGGATGTGCTGACCCTGCGCTCCGTGGGAGGAGAGGCGCTGGCCAACCGGCTGAAGCAGCTGCAGGCGGTAAGTGGGGCTGTCCCTGTTTATGATGGCAAGAAACGGGGTATTGCAGGGTCTCTCGTGTGATTCAAATGGCAGTCGGCACTGTTGCGCTGATTCAGGCGCCACTGCATGGATCTGCTGGAAGAGGTGCATTGTGCGCGCTCCGTGTCCAACTCGGTGTGTTTTCCTCTGCCTGTTCACTCCCACTGCAGGACTTTGTGGCTCACCAAGCGGAGGAGGAAGGGGTCATCCTGCCCGCTGTTGCCTCGGTGCTCTCTGCGGTGAGCTGCTATCTGCGGTGAGCGGTGCTCCCTGCAGTAAGAAGCTGGAGGCTGCTTACTGGTCGCCCTGTACGCTGCGGCGAGGCAGGAGCCTTGCTCGTGCTGGCTGCCACTGGCCAGCAAATAATTGTACCCTAATGCGAACCAAAAAACTAAACCCTTGCCACCTTAAATCACACAGGAGGAGTCGCTGGCGCTGGCCGCCCTGCTCTGCTAAGCGGGAGGATTACAAGCTGGCTGACTGTTTTTTGGCACCCTCCTTACGCAGGAGGAGTCGGTGGCGCTGGCCTCCCAGTTCAAGGCCGCCAAGCAGATGGCGCCCATTGCGCCGCAGCCGGCCATTGCCCAGGCACAGGTGTAACAGCAACAACGGCAACAACTACGGCAGACATCAGCAGTCTTCGATTGGAA
>VFQQ010001471.1_pt1 | contig 32495 bp, 45 predicted proteins | sample 3512341 | NCBI WGS metagenome assembly VFQQ01 (sample SAMN10412373, study PRJNA504923) | tailings metagenome | isolation source: Relicate 2 Philex TSF1 revegetated site | place: Philippines: Tuba, Benguet | collected 2017-08-29
CCTACGATGCGGCTGCCCTTGACGCTGTGCGCAACGACCTCGCCTGCCACGCGCCTGCCTTCCAAGGTGGGTGGGTGAGGGCAAGCAGCAGGCAGTGCTGCGCTCTTGCTGCCTGCCGCACCGCATGAGGAGGCAGCTAGAGGCGTATCCAGCGTCAGCAGAGCACTTACTCGCGCGCCAAGTGTGGTACCAGCAGTGGCCGCTGCGGGTTTGGCTGCTTTGGTTTCTTTGCCTGCTGAGGGGCGACTGCACTCCTGGTGGCACTTCACACCCCTGCCTCGCCTGCCCCTATCGCCAATGAACCTGTTACACCCACTGATAGCAGGCCAGAAGGAGGACAAGTGGCAGGCCATGTGGAAGATGCACGGCACGTGCGCCGGCTTTGACAAGCAGGCCGACTACTTTGGCTACGCCCTGGCCGCCGCCAATAAGTACAACGCTGATGTGAGTGTTGTAATGTTCACTAAGTGGCGGTTGTCGTGTGGGACCAAAAGTGCCCCTGACCGCTCGCAACAAGTTCAACGCCGATGTGAGCTGCTGCTGCACAATGTGTGGCGGTTGCTGTGGCGCAGCACAGGACCCCCGACCTTCCGCCTGTGCCCCTCCATGCGCCCTGCTGCGCCTGCAAGCTGTGGGCTGCTGAAGTGATGGCCGCTGCGTGCTGTGTCGCACCTTGCGACAGGCCATGGTTGCCGCCTCATCAACCCCAGATATGCCTGCATCAACCCTCCACCGTGCAGGACGTCTTTGCCTCCCAGAACTGCACCTATGGCTTTGATGCAGCCGCACTGAAGCAGCAGCTGAAGGACGTCTGGGGCGTGGACGTGTGGCTGACCTGCAACGCCCAGGCAGAGTGAGCGAATGTGGGGCAGGCTTGGGCGGCAGGCTAGCAGTTTGGTGGACAGAGCTGGCCATTGTCCACTGCTCGTCTGCACCTCGACAGCCAACTGCGTCATTTTGCCGCCATTTTGTGCTCTGGTGTCGCCATTTTGTGCTCTGGGGCCGCCATTTTGTCCTCTGGGGCCGCCATTTTGTCCTCTGGTGCTCCCCGCTCCTCCAGCGACTCCAGCCTGCCAACTGCTGAAGCTCGCCTGCTTTCTCATTCGTGCTCCTGCCCTTCCTTGCTTTCCCTGAAGCAACTGCAACCTGCTGTCTGTCGAGGTGACCTGAAAACTCTGTGCTCTTGTTCTTCTCCCCCTTCCCCCTGCAGCAACGCCAACCTGCTCTCAGTGGAGGTGTGCCTGGACCCCAGCAACAAGGGCGAGCCCACCGCCATCAACTGCCCCGGTGCCCGTGCCGATGCGCTGGGCGAGCAACCGGGCGTGGTCGAGTGCTCCGGCAACATCTGGATGCGCCTGGGCATCGAGGTGTGTCGTTAGCTGTCTTTGTGGTACTGCTGCTGGGTCCGCCGCAGGCAGAGGTTGTTTGCCGCAGGCAGAGGCTGACCTGGTTGGGCTGTGGGAGTGGTGGGGTGCTCCGGCAACATCTGGATGCGCCTGGGAATCGAGGTGGGTGGGTGGGTGGGTGGCATTGCAATGGCACCCAATTCAACTCCTGGGCGCCATGCCTCCTCAACTGCATGCACTGTCCAGCCAGGGGCTTGAGGTTGGAAGGCGCCGGGTGTTCTGATAGCCCTTGCGCCGGCATGCTGAGGGCTCCCCTCCCCTCCTGTCCCACCCAACCGCACAGGTGCCCAAGGCCACGTGCAAGTCTCGCACCGCACCCTGCGCCTCCGTGCCCACCCTGCCCTCCGCATGCCGCTCGGTGGCGGTGCTGGCGCGCGACCTGCCTGTCACCGATTTCCAGGCCCAGTACTGCACTGACTGGTCCTTCATCTCCTGGTGAGCACGCCATCCGCTTGCAAACGGCACTTCTGCTAATGCCCTTGCAAGGCCCTCTTGCGGCGGCCTGCCCGCCATAACTGCGCGGCACAACTCAACAACGCTGCACAACAACCGCTCCCCCTGCAGGCTCAACCCCTCGGTCCGCAAGGATGCCGAGTACGTCCGTGCCAATGCCACCATCTGCCTGAAAAACGGGTGAGCCTACACACTTGTCACATGCACGCGGTGTTGCTGCAGCTGCATCCATGCATGCTCCTGGCAAGAGGCGCTGGTCCGGCGGGCTTTTCCCCGGCAAGGGCTGAGGCATTCTCGAGCAATTGCCCATCGTTGAATGCTTTGCCCTACCCGCAGGGCCATTCCTGAGGGCCTGGTCATCGTGCAGACCGAGCCTGGTGAGCTGCTTCAAGCCTGCTGCCTTTTGGAAAGTGCAGCACGGAGCACACATGCTGGCTGCCTGCAGACTGTTGCATGCAATCATTCATGCAACTGACAACCACATGCCACCAACCCAAGCCCTCGCCCACCACTGCCAACCCCTCTCCCGCCCTCTTTTCTCGCCAGCCGTGCCCGATTGGCTCCCCCCTTGGAGCGACCAGAGCGCCCGCCAGGCCAAGCTTGAGGAGCAGTGCCCCCACCACCGCGTGCCCACCGGCTATGCCAACGCCACCCTGTGCGGCAGCAACGCGCCCTCTCCCCTGCTGGCCGCCTCCATGGCCAGCGGCCTGGCACCCACCCCCTGCGCCCCCTGCGTCTACAACCCCGTGCCTGCTGATGGTGATGAAGCGGTGACGGCTTGGCGCTTCGATCAGGACAACCAGTGCTGGATGCAGGTACTGTTCGGCCGGGATCGGGGCTGCTAGGTTTAGCGCAGCTCCTACTGTGCAGCATGCCACTGCATGGCAGTTGGCACATGCTTCGCAATGAACACAGCCATCATCGTCGTCTGTGCTGCGTCCACTTGTCTGCCTACAGGACACGCGCCGCGTGCAGGCGTGCCCGCTGGACGGCAGCGCAGAGGCGCCCGCACTGGCCGCAGCGCTGCTGTGGCGCCAGAAGCAGTTTGCCGATTTCCTGGGCAGCCAGGAGGTGCAGGTGGGTTCCTTTATTGGGGGTGTAGAGTGCGCGCTCTCGTTTGATAGTGGCCCAGGTTAGATGCACGGCAGCTCTGCTTGGTCATGCGCCGGCAACGCAGGGCTTGTCTCTCCACCGCTGTGCCCCAAGCCCTGCCTCTCAACAGCTGCCTGCCCGCGCCGCACCTGGTCCCCGCAGGACGCCTGGAGCGCATTCCACAACAAGGGCAACCAGCCGGCGGACGAGTTTGATGCCACGGGAGAGGAGGCTCACGCCCGCCTGGCCCAGGTGGGGGCCGGCTTGGGATGGAGGGTGGTGTGGACAGGCCAGCGCCGGAGAGCTAACTGTGCAGCTGGAGAGCTTAACTGGACAGCACCTGCTTGTGTTCCTCTTGGCCAAGTGCACAGCTTAACGCTGCTGGTGCATTCTCACAAAAGTCAACCCATCTATCGCAGGTGCTGGTGGACGGCTTTGCCACCGACGATGCCGCAACCAAGCTGGCAGCTCTGGCTGCCGATAGCCCGGTCGCGCAGCTGCAGAGCCAGCTGTCGGCTCAGGCCAAGTGAGTCGTGCCTGTACCTGCACCTCCTGTGCCTGCTGCCCAGCCGGTTGCCTGTGGAGCTGAGCTGTCCCAGACAAGGTAAATAAGGCCGCACGCTGCCTGTTTACTGCCTGCCACACTGCCTCCCCACCCCCACCCCGCCCTGCCCTGCAGCGGCACCGACTGCGCCCGCGCCATCGCCGCCGGCCTCTCCTCCGCGCCCTGCCTCTGCGAGAACAGCAGCCCCTACCTGCACTGCCACGCCCTGGCGGCCAAGGAGGCAGCAGCCCAGATTCAGAACACGCTGGCTGAGGCTGATGTTGTCGTGGACACAGGTGGGCGAAAGCTTGAGTGGCTATATTTGGCTAATCAGTGGTGGGTGCGCGGCTGAGCAGATCCCTGGCCACTTTGCAGTTCCCACTGTCGGAGCCTCATTTCCCTGTCATTTTGTGCCGTCCCTGGACCGGCCCGCCCTTGCTCACCTCTGCGGTACCGCCTCCCTCCCTCGTCCTCCCCTGTGCAGCCGCCCTGGGCTCCGTGACCGCCACCTGCTACAACACCACCTCTAAGCAAGCGGTTGGCACGCTGGACCTGTCCAATGCAACCGCCATGGCCGCGTTCATGAACCGCCCCACCTCCATTGAGAACGAGTGCTGCTTTGCGGCGGGCGCCGAGGGCGGCACCACCATCGAGCTGTGCATCTCCCCCCGCAATTGGGTCAACAGGTGGGGCGGCCGGGCAGCGGGCGGGGCATGGCATGCCGCGCCACGCTGTGCTGCGTGCTGGGTGCAGTTCTTCCAACACCATGCTTGCTAACAAGCCAACTGCTTCCAGAATGTACCGACTCATCCCACACTGCCTGCCGCCCCATGCAGCTACTGGGGCGAGTACGCCCTCAACTCCACCGCCTACGCCAAGCTGCCCACCTGCGGCTACGACGACCCAATGGGAGCCTACTCCGACCGCTGCGCCGCCAACCTTCTGGGCTGGGAGGTGCAGTTTGCGGCCAAGACCCGGCTGTGCGTGCAGGTGGGTGGCTTTGGGTGCACACCTGGGCTTTGGCGTGCTTTGTTGTGTCGACTAAACAGATGGCTGGGAGGTGCAGTGCACCGCCATGACCCGGTGGTGCCATGCGGGCTTGATCCCACAGCAACGCTATATTCTGCACGGGGAGATGGGTTGCCTGTGCACGCAAGTGAATCAGCCTCTGGCCGGCTGGCATGGCTCCACCTGAGCTGAACCCGTCTGCGGTACGGTGCCATGTTGTCCATGCTGCAGGGCGGCCCGGCAGCCACGGGCCTGTCCCAGGTTGCGCCGCTCATGGACGCTCGTGTGACTGCTGCTGAGGGCGCCGATAACAAGTGGTGCACCGAGCCCTTCCGTATGGGCTACGCTCCGTACGCTGTGAGCGCTGTGCTGTGCTGGCATGCTTGCCTAACGTGCTTGCATCTTGTTGCAGCCGCGTCGGAGCCTGCCGGCCCAGATGGCAGGAGGCTTGCTTGCCCAATGGGTCGGTGGTGCGACTGCACGTCTGCAAGCTGCCTAACAGCCCCCCTTGCCTGCTCTACTCCACTCCCTTCCTCCTTTTAGGGCTCCGGCTCTGGTGATCTGTCTGCCACCTACTCCAGCAATGGCGGCATCTCTCTCAAGTTCGACAGCCAGGGCAGCTTCAAGGTGCGCCCATCGCATAATTGCCATCAGTGTGCCCGGTGCGTGGTCCCATCAAAGCAGCCAGTTGAGGCGGTTTCTCACGCAGCACTGGCTGCACCTTGCTGCACCAGGGTCCACCGCTTGCCAGCTTTCCTCCTTCTTACTTTCCTCTCACCCAGCCCGTCCCTCCCCGCCCCTGTCCTCCCCTCCTCAGCTCAAGCTGCTGGACAGCTCCGTCACCCCCGCCTGCCCCGCGGCAAAGACGTCTGCCCTGATCGATTCCATCACTGCCTGCGACGACTACTGCTCGCGTGGCGCCTGGTCCTTTGCCAGCCTGGACTGGTCGGTCAGCGCCGGCAGCGACATCTTTGGCTGGGCAGCCGCCATGCCCCTCCTCTCCTCCAAGCCCCAGCCCGCGGCCTGGCCCACCTGCCCCAACCACCTTTTCTCTGAGCCGCCTCCCTGCCCCGGGACGAATGGTACCGCTGAGAACGGAAAGGATGGCCAGGACGGTCAGGACGGCACCTCCAGCAACGGCGGCAGTGGCGGCTCCGGTACGTGCTTGGGGATGGAGGGGTGCTGGGGGGTTTTGCTTGCAGGCGCAATCTGCGCAGCCACAGTTGTTGATGTTCCTGTTTCTGCCCGTTTAGCATTGCGCCGCTCTTCAACATCTCAGCCTGCGCTCCTTTCGTCGTGCAGGCGGCAACGGCGGCAACGGTGGCACGACCGTCAATGTTGACACCACCATCGTGGTCAACAATACCGTGATTATCAACAACAACGGTGGTGGGTCTGCTGGGTTGGCCTTGCTGCTGGTTGGTGCTGTCGTGTATGGCCGCTGCTCGACAGTTGCTTAGCTGGGCAGGCTGCATGGCTGTTGTGCAGTTGCAGGTGCCAGGGGGGCAGGCGGCGGCCCGCTCATTGCCCACCTGCCCACCCAACCGCACACCCCACCCCACCCTGACCACTGCACGCAGGCTGCCGCACCTGCAAGCACGAGACCAAGCCCAAGCACCCTGAGTTCACTGTCATCGTGAATGGCGGCGATGGAGGTGCGCTCACGCATTCCTGCCGCCGGCATGCCTTCCCCGATGCACACTTCGTGCAACTTCTGCTGCTGGCATCTGGCACTTACTGTGCTGCATGGTTTCGTGTGCATACTCGCACTGCCACATGTCCATCAGCATTTGCCGCTTACTCCTTGCCCGCAGGCGCTGGTGGCTCAGGCGGCTCTGCATCCGGCAGCTGCGCTCAGGGTGAGCTTGATGTGCTCGTTGTCGCATTTTTGCGCCCAGCTCCAACTTCCCAGCTCATCATTGCGCCTGTCCCCCGCTCCCCAGCTCCACTCCCTTCAAATTGATCATCAGCATGCCGCCCACATGCACCAGCTCAGCAGGCGGCGTGCTATGCGGCTAGCTTTGCATGTCCCTGTCCTCACGAGGGGACGCCTGTGCATCTCTCACGTTGTGCGCAGGCGGGCAGGGCGGCCAGGGTGGCAAGGGCGGCTCAGTGACCGTCTGCCTGGGCTCCAAGTGCTGGACTGCTGAGGTGAGGGTGCCCTGTTGCTGTCGCGACTTTTGGAAGGCCGAATGCAGGCTTGCACCCTATGAGCAGCGAGCTTGCAGGGTGTAAGCCAGTGACCTCCTGTGCACACAATGTGCTCGTGCGTCCCACCCTGCTTGCCCCAGGGCGGCGACGGCGGCAGTGGCGGCAGCGGCGGATCTGTGGGCTGGTGCCGAGATGACAGCTGGGGCCCTCCTAAGCCCAAGCCTGATGATCATGACCACTCAGACGATGGCCACAGCTGCGGCTACTGTAAGCGGAGGGGGCCTGTGCAGGGGAGGGCAGAGGGAGCTGGCACTGCACAATGCATTGCAGGCTGTGGTGGACGACAGGCGGACCAAAATCTTCCAACAATCAAAGCAGCTACTAAATAGGCTTGCATTTCATGTCGAGCTAAGCAACCACACATCCCTTGAAACCTGCGCTGGCGCTTTTCACCCGCCCCACAGGCTGGTGGTGGCACCGCCACGACTGGAAGTGGCAGTGGGAGTGGGAGTGGTCCAACGGCGGCGGCGCTACTGGCGGCAACGGCGGCAATGGTAAGGGCCGGGCCATCCTGCCGGGCAGCTGTGTGCCCCTGCTTTGCTTTCAGCCAATGGCTCAGCGGCGGCATGCCGGAGTCAGCATTCCCCGCCCGCGTCCCTGCCTCTCCAGGCGGCAACGGCGGCAACGCTTACGGCCCAGGTGCCCAGGGCGGCAACGGCGGCAATGGCGGCGATGGTGAGTGTGGGGTGGCGTCTTTCAGGGCTCACTTCAGCATTCAGCATCACAGCCCTGTGTTTGCACTGGCTATGTACGCTCCACTGCTCTCCTGCGCCCCAGCCCGCAACTTCCCTGTTTGGCCCCCTCCCCCTACTCTGCAGGCGGCAGTGCCTGGGGCCCTGGTGCAACGGGCGGCGATGGTGGTGACGGCGGCAATGGTGAGATGGTTTTACTTATCGTCGGCAGCGCAGCTGACCCCGTTATCAGTTCCCTCAAGGTGCCAGCCTTTGCTGTGCTTCCCCTCTCTCATGACTGAGGTCTTGCTGCTGCACCACCAACCCTTCATTCCCTGCAGGTGGCAGCGCCTGGGGTCCCGGCGCAACCGGCGGCAACGGCGGCAATGGAGGCGACGGTGGCGATGCGGGCTCCTTCTGCAACTTCTGCCACGGCGGCCGCCCTCAGGGCTCCTCAACTGGCGGCAACGGCGGCAATGGTGGCTCAGGTGGGTAGCAGTATTTGTGTGGGTTGTTTCCGCCCGCGCATAAGAGATAGTGGGGCTGTGTCAATGGTGCAGTGCTTGCAACCAACCCAACCAACCCAGACCTGGCTTGATATCACATCCCCTGCCCCACAAGCAGGTGGCAACGCGTCTGGCCCTGGTGCCGAGGGCGGCAATGGCGGCAACGGCGGCGATGGCGGCAACGCATCCGGCCCTGGCGCAGAGGGCGGCAATGGCGGCAACGGCGGCGATGGCGGCAACGCATCCGGCCCTGGCGCAGAGGGCGGCAATGGCGGCAACGGTGGCGATGGCGGCAACGCATCCGGCCCAGGTGCTGAGGGCGGCGATGCTGGTAGTGGCGGCGATGGTGGCAACGCATCCAGCCCAGGTGCTGAGGGCGGTGATGCTGGTAGTGGTGACGATGGTGGCAACGCATCCGGCCCTGGTGCTGAGGGCGGCAGCGGCGGTGATGGCGGCGATGGCGGTTCAGCTTTCGGTCCCGGCGCAATTGGAGGCGATGGCGGGGATGGCGGTGACGGCAAGTGCGGGGACAGCTGTTGGCAGCTTGTCACTGCTGTTCCCAGTCCAGCGGGTTTTAGTAACAAGCAGTGCGAATGCACAGGGTTGCAAAACCTGTCTGCCTGACTGGACTGCGCCGAGCAGCTCACTCGACATGCCCTTATCCCTGTTGTGCTCCAGGTGGCAACGCCATCGGCGGCAATGCTAGCGGTGGAGACGGCGGCAATGGTGGCAACGGCGGCGACGCCAATGCTGCTTTCACCGGTGAGGTTCTTTTCAGGCCAGCCACTATTTCCTTTCTTTCAATGGACCTAGCGCAACTGTGCTGAATTGCTGGCTGGCCGCTGCCATGCCACCGCACGCTACAATCTGCTGCTTAGTTTGCGGTTCCTTGTTGTCCCCCATTTGCTGTGCATGGTGCAGGCAGCACTCAGCCCGAGTCCCAGCCTGGCGCTGCTAGCGCAGATGCCGGCAGCAGCGATGCCTCCTCCAGCACGGATGGCGGCAGCAGTGGCTCCACTGGTGGCGATTCCGGAAGTGGCGACTCCGGCAGCGGCCTTGGCGGCCTTGGCGGTAAGCACGTGCAGTCAAATGCCCCACGTATTTCATGGGCAGCCGGGCTTCTCAGCAACTGTCTGCATTACAGACTGAGCAGCATGCAGGTATCTGTCACTGGATCCATTAGCAGCTGCGTGCTGACACACTTGGACATTGCACCCCTTCATGCAGGCCCCGGCCTGACCACTGCTATTTTCGAGGACGGCGGCAGCAGCGACCAGTCCCAGCTTGGCGGCGACGCATCCCTTGGCGATGGCAGCGGCAGTGGCATGATGGGTGGCGGCGACGGCGGCAGCAGCAGCGACGCTGGCGCCGGCGGTGATGGCCAGGCCAGCGGCAGCGACAGCCAGTCGCCGGATAACAGCGGCCCTGCTTCTGAGGAGGGCGGCAGCAGCCTGGGCCCCAGCGGCGGCGACGAGCAGCCGGCGGGCGACTCTGGCAGCCAGGACAGCGGGTCTGCTGACAGCAACAACGGCGGCGACAACAACAACGGCGGTGGCGACAGCAGCGGCGGCGACAGCAGCGGCAGCGGCTCCTCCACTGACGGGCCTCCGGCTGATAACCCACCCACTGACGGCCAGACCACCGATGGCTCCTCTGATGGCAATGGCAGCGGCAGCGGTGACCTGCCTCCCGCTGACAACGCCAGCAGCGGCGGCGACAGCAACGGTGGCAGCGGCGACAGCCAGCCTGCTGGTGACTCCTCCCCTAGCAAGGATGGCAGCGGCAAGGACACCGGCAGCAGCGACCCTGCCAGCAGCGATGCTTCTTCGGGCACCCAGCCACCCGCCGACGGCACTCCGCAGAACCAGCCTGCTGGGGACGCACAGCAGCCGCCCACCGACCCAGCTCAGCAGCCGCAGCCCGACCCTGTGCAGCAGCCCGAGGCGCAGCCGCAGCCGGAGCCTGTGCAGCAGCCGGTGGCACCTCAGCAGCCTGCGCCCGTGGAGCAGCCCGCCCCCGTGCAGCAGCCTGCCCCTGTGGAGCAGCCGGCTGTGCCTGTGGTGCCTGTGGTGCCAGCCCAACCGGTCCCTGACCCGGCCCAGCAGGTGCCGCCACCTAATGCGACCCTCCCTCAGGTCAACGCAACCCTGCCTGCCACAGACCCCGCTGCCCCTGCGGCGTGAGCCGGCAAGCAGCCAACTTGCATAAACCTGCCACACTGCTGTGGAAGCAGCGTGCGCACCAATTGAGAGCGTGCTGCCCAAGCACACCCAAGCCCCCCAAATGCATTTCATCTACCCACCTCTGCATTCCATATCAACCTGCCTGCCTACTGCACTGGAGAACCCATGCCATGCCTGACCCCCATGCGGCCCGGTGCATGTCCCCATGATCTGTCCCCTCATGCTCTTCCTATTGATCCGCCATTCCTCTCTCGCCGCACAGGCTAGAGCTCTAGCGCACCATTGCATACCCAGTCACGTTCCTGTTGCATTGTCTTCCATCCCACGTCATGTAAAACGAACGAGTGCAACTCTAGAGGTGAGGAGGCACCCGGACAGGTGGGAGCTCGGTGAGCGACAGCAGCCAGGCTTGCTGGAAATACACCACGCCACAGCAGGCTACCGCAGTACATCACAGGGAGCTGGCCTGCCACTGCCACCGTGGTGTTACACATGCAGCTGCTGCCAACGGTCGCTGCTGCTAGAAGTCGCTGGTGCCCATGCCCTCCCACTTGAGGCCGTCGGCGCCGCCCTCCAGCCCAATGTCTTCGCCGGCCTGCACAGATAGAAACAAAATGACCGATCAAAACTGAACAACAATGACTTGGCCTCCAGCCCAATGTCTTCGCCGGCCTGCAGATTATTGAACAGACGACCAACATGTGAACTGGCAAACAGCTTGGGAGCGTTCGTGTCTGCCAAGCCCAGACACAAGACAATACAGCAGCAGCGTGCAGGGCAGTCCTCGCCAACGACGTGCCGAGGGGCTGACTGTGCCGGGACCAACAGCCATTGAGCCGATTCAAGCATCTGTGGCCCAGCCAAGTGCGTCCCATTCGTGCTGCCAAGCTGAGTCAGGGGAGGCAGGTAGGCAACAGCCACTCACCCAGCCGCCGTGACCATCGTCATAGAAGTTAAACTCGGCCGACTGCAGCTGCCGCGGCCGCTTGGGAGGCAGCAGGCGCTGCCGCTGCACGGTTCCAGGACAGAATGAATGCCGGCGTTGAGCATGGCGCAGCACTTGCACGGCTGCCCGGCAGAGGGCAAGCGAACACATTTGAGAAAACAAGCAGTAGCTGCGCTCTCTCGTCCTCCTTCGCTTGCCTGCAGCTGCGCCAAACGGCGGCGGTCGGTCGGCACAGTCACGCTCGGAGCACCGCCCAGCACTAACACCACCGCCTGCTGCTGCTGCTGCTGGGCACCGGGAGGCCGCTGGCCTCGCGGTGGCTGCGGCCACTGGTGTTGCTGCTGCTGCTGCTGCTGCCACTGGTGCTGGTGTTGCTGCTGTTGCCGCTGCTGCCCTTGCTGCTGCCCCTGCTGTGTGCCTGCCGATCGGCCGAGAGCCGGCTGGTCGCTGCTGCTGGGCCAGTCGTCTTCATCCCACTCCTGATGCTCAAGGGAATCTAACTCTTCATTGATGTGCCGCTGCAGAGCGTCGCCAGCAGGCAGCAGTTGGCCGCACAGCGGGCAGGCCTGCATGCCAGGCGGCGGCGCTTGCGGCTGCTGCTGCTGCTGCTGCGTTTGTTGGGCTGTTGGCTGCTGCTTGCTGGTGGTCTCATTGCTGCTGTGAGACGCTGTTCGCTCACAGCGCTGCTGCACAGCTGGTGGCTGGGCGGCCTGCTGGTTGGAGGGCCGCTCCCGCAGCGGCTGCGGCAGCTGGCTGGCGGCAGCTGCTTCGGCGGCGGCGGCATCGCTGCCGCGCACTAATTGCGAGCTGAGCGCCGCCAGCAGGCCGATTTTGCCGCGAGGTTTGCCCGAGGCAGGCTTAGACGGCTTGGGCTGCTCGGGAGGCGCCTCCTCTGCAGCGCCCTTCGCGCCGGGGCGACCGACGTAGCGCTTCAGGCTTTGCTGCATATCTGATCGCTGTTTTTCATCGATCTGTCGGGGCAGGGAGGGAGTGAGGAAGCGCCAGAGCGTTGCTCGAACCTTGCGACGTGTCCGTGCGCCGCCATGCCAGCCTTGCAGCACCTGCCACTCATTGCCTCATTGCAGCCTGTTCATTGAGCAGCCGGATGGCACTCTAGGGCTCCGCTGCTGTCCTGAGCAACCCTTCCGTCGCTCGCTCGGCTGGGAAGCACTCTTTGCTGTATAGCAGCTGCTCAATTTTCATCGGCAGTGCAGTGCATTCCGCTGGACTACCGCAGCTCATTGAAGCAGCCCCAGATGAGCGGCACGGCTGCGCGCCTGCCTGCCTAGGCCTGTAGCGGCCGTCCCAGGGCGCAATTTGGATCGCCGAGACCATGAAGCAGGCAAAGCAGCGCGCGGCAGCCCCAGCGGCGCAGCAGGCGGGCGGCGGCGCCGCTGCCGCTGACCGCCGCCAGCTGCGCCGCCGCCGCGCCCCGGTCTCCTACCTTGACCAGCACCCAGAGCTGGATGCTCTGCTGGGTGCAGAGGACGACCGCGAGCGCAGCGGGGCGGGGCGGCAGCTGGATGTGGCGGCGCTGCGGCAGCTGGTGGAGCGCACCGCGCCGGCGGCGGCCTTCCCCGCTGCCGCCCACCCCTCGCAGCTCACTGCTGAGGCTCTGGCTGCCGCCGGCTTGCGCCAGCCGCTGCAGATCCCAGCGGGGGCGTGCGGCGGGGTCGCGGCCGGTACGGCGGCCACGTGCGCTGCCATGGGGCTGCGCCTGCCGCCGGCGGAACAGCTGACGCCACATGGCCTGGCCGAAGCCATTGGACCCGACCACCAGGTACATATTATTTTGCCTTGGATCGGTTCAACTGGGTGCTCGAGCGTGCAAGCAAAGCGTGCCAGTCACATGCAGTCGCAGGTGTCCATGCGCCCACCAGCACCCTGCCCGCCTCCGCTGCCCTGCTCACAATGCCCTCTACTCTGACACTCGTGTCATGATTGATCTGGTTTGCAATGACTGATCCGCAGGTGCCCACCATCGATGTGGTCACTCAGGAGAGCGGCCCCCGTCTCACGCTGAGCCAGCTGGCAGATTACCTGGCACAGCAGGCGCAGCAGGCGCAACAGGGCAGGCAGACCCGCCTGCTCAACGTCACGTCGCTGGTGCTGGCCGGCACGCCTCTGGAGGTACGCTTTGGCGGTTGGGAACGTGCTGCTGTTGTGCCTTGTAGCTCAAGTTGCTGCAGCCTGTGCAGTGGTGGCCACAGCCTGCACTGCTGGAACAACACCGCAGCACATGCTGCGGCTGCCCCATGCCTGCACCTCATAGTGCCCTTACCGGCCTCGCCCCTGCAACTGCACCCTGCTCACGCCCGCTCTGCCCGTTCATGTGTTGTACTGCAGGGCGCCGTCAGCCCGCCTGCCGCCGTGCAGGAGCTCGACTTGGTCTCGGCAGTGTGGCCAGAAGAGGGCCAGCCTGACGGCAGCGTCAGCACCGCCGCGGCCGCGCAGCAGCGCCCCGAAACGCTGCTGTACGCGCTGCTGGGGCCGGCGGGCGCCTACACAGACTGGCATGTGGACATGGGCGGTAGTGCAGGTGAGGCTTGTTTGAGATCATAGGGGTGGGATGACGGAGCAGGCGCAGACTGATGCGGACATGGGTGGTAGTGCAGGTAAGCTTCCTCTGCCTCAGGCAGGCTGGGGTGAGGTGATGCAAGCTGTGCAGGTGCTTGCGCCTTGGGCAGGCCGGTAATGTAGACTTTTGCCATATCGGTGCACCAGGGCCCGCTCTCTTTCGCCCAGCTGCATGCAGCGCCACAGCAGTAAAGTGCAGGCAGTCCAGGCGCGACTAGTGCCTGATCTCGCCACAGTGCGGTACCATGGGGTGTCTGTGCAATAGCTCCTGTACCACCCCGCCTGTACTGCAGTGTGGTACCACGTGGTGTCTGGGCGCAAGGTGTTTCTGGCGGCGCCGCCCACCCCCGCCAACCTGGCTGCCTTTGAGGAGTGGTCCTGCAGCGACAAGCAGGTAGGAAGCAGGGGGTGGTAGGGGCCTATGTGATGGCGTGGTGTTATGCCTGTAGCTCAGCCCCGCCAACCTGGCAGCCGTTGAGGAGTGGTCCTGCAGCGACGAGCAGGTAGGACCATTTGTGGACCGCTCTGGCCCGCTGACCCATCGGCCGCCAGTTTGCACGAGGGATCATGTGATTGTGTGCTCCCCTCGCATGCATGCAACCGACCACTTGCTTGTCATGCGCGCTAACCCCGCCCCTCCTTGCACCCTCTTTGCCCGCTTTCCGTTGTGCAGGCCAGCAGCTGGCTGGGCGAGCGGCTTGCGGGGCTGGTGCGGCTGAATGTGGGTCCTGGGGACACGCTCGTCCTCCCCTCAGCCTGGCCGCATGCCGTGTCCACACCGGAGCCCTCGGTGGCTGTGGGTGAGTGTTCATGTATTTGCCAGCTGGATTGGACAAATCAGTTGCCAGCGTCGCGCTGCTGCCCTGCTGAGACGGCGTGGTGCTTGCGCCTCCCTTTGCAAGCCCGCTGGGCGACCTGCTTTGCTGGTTTTGCATGGGTTCACCATGCGCCCTTGCCTGCGCAACCTGCAGATCTCGGCACCTGAGCCTGTCCGCCTGCCGCCACTGCTTTGTGACTGTGCAGGGGGCAACTTTCTGCATGCACTGGACTATGGCTCCATTGCCGGCTGCTACCGGCGGGAGCAGCGGCTGGGGGTCACTCCCAAGTTCCAGGTGAGAGCATGCAGTGAATGAGTGGTGGATGTTAAGTTGGGCAGTGCCCAGAAGCTGGTGGTGAGGGCCTGTGCTGGCATCTGCTTACTGAGCCGACGCATGCTGGGAACCGCTGCACGTACCCTGCAATCGTGACAGTACAATCTCCTTTTCACCCTGCCCTGTCGTTCTGCAGTTCCCGCTATTCCGCCGCCTGATGTGGCACGCCGCGCACAGTGCACTGCTCAGGTGGGCACAGCGTATGAGCAATGGGACCAAACAGCACTCACAACAGTCCTGCGCAGTGTGCTTCTCGCAACGCTTTTCTACCGCCCAACAATCTCGAACTGTACCCTCTCCCGCCTACCTGCAGGCTGCGGCAGTGCGTGCGGCAGGCGGCGCCACCCGCCGACGTGGGATTGACAGCTTGGGAGCTCCAGGGCCTGCCGGCGCTTGTGGGCCTAGTGAGGGAGTGGCTGCAACAGGGCAGACGCAGCGCAGGTGAGGGGCGGCTTTGTAATGGAAACCGCACTCATGCCGCCTCCCGCGCTGCCCACACCTGCTCGTACCTTTTGCCCAGCCCGGAATGCGGGATATATGCATTGCTGGACGGCTTTCTGCACTGCCTCTTACTCGCGAAACACAACCCTGCCTGCTGCAGACGTGCCGGCCAGCATTGGCGACCCCGCATTTGTGCTGGAAGAGATCGAGGACTGTTTGGACACAGTGCGGCACCAGCAGGGGGAGGCCGCGCTGCAGCCGCCCACGGCACCGCAGCAGGTGCTGCCAGCGCAGCAGGCACAGCAGGCGCAGCAGCAGGCGCAGCAGCAGGCGCAGCAGCAGGCGCAGCAGCAGCTGGTTGGCTCGGATTTGTTAGGCCCTGGCGGAAGCGCAGCGGCAAATGAGCAGCAGCTGGGAGATCTGGACTTGGAGTCTTTCTCTCAGGAGGCAGCTGAATTGGAGCCGGAGCAGCCGGGCTTAGAAGCTGCTCTGGCCGAGCCGGCAGCCGACTCTGGCCTGCCTGCCAGCCTGCTCGAAGAGCCGCTGAGCCCACAGGGCGCGACCACAGCAGGCACAGCAGGCGCAGCAGGTGCGGCGGCAGGTGCGGAGACAACGGCTCCAGCAGCCGAAGGCGGGGGCAAGGCGCTCGACCCCCGGGCGGCGAGGGCGGCGGTGGCGGCCTGGGCCAGGCGGGCGGTGCTGGGGGATGACGGTCGCTCAGACTCCAACACACCGCAAGTGCAGCAGGCACAGCAGCAGCAGCAACAGGTGCAGCAGGCGCAGCCTGAGCAGCAGGCCACGCCTGCAATGGTGCCCCTTGCAGAGGCCGGCGGCGGCGGCAGCCCTGACGATCTGGGTGGCCTCTTCTTCGAGCGGCCTACGCCGGGCGTCAAGCCGCGCACGGGGGCTGGGGCCAGCCGGCGCTCCTGGCCCTCACCACAGCAGGCGCAGCAGGCACAGCAGGCGCAGCAGGCGCAGCAGGCGCAGCAGCAGCCACAGCAGCATGGCAAGCGACCTAGGGCCAGGAAGCAGCAGGTGTCCGAGAGTGAACTGAGCGAGGAGCTTGGCTTGAGCAGCGAAGAAGGCTCGAGTGATGAAGACAGCTTGCTCGGCAGCAGCAAGGGGCGGAGCGGCGCCAGCGGCAGCAAGGCCAAGCGCGCGAAGCAGGCGCAGTCACAGTCACGCTCTCGCTCGCAGCCGCCGGAGCAGGCGCAGCAGGCACAGCAGCCGCCGCAGCAGCAGCGGCGGCGCCTGCGCAAAGCAGGCGATGAGGCGGCAGGCGGCGCAGAGGGCAGCAGCGGCAGTGCTGCCAAGAAGCAGAGGGCTGGCGAGGGAGGCGCAGATGGCACTCCTGCCGCAACGGCGGCCAGCGGCAGCAAGAGCCGGGCAGCGGCTAAGGACCCTCGTGTGGCATCCCGCTCTGCTCGCACTGTGGCCGCCCCAGCAGCAGCAGCAGCAGCAGCAGCCCCGATAGTGCCACCTCCAATCAATGTGCAGCCGCTGGGGCGCAAGCACACGCCAGGCTACACAATCAGCTTGAGCGCGCGGCGGCAGGCGCAGCAGGCGCAGCAAGCCCAGCAAGCGCAGCCCTCAGCAGCAGCGCCGGCCAGGGCAGGGGACGCCACCCCTCGCTCCCTTCAGCGTCAGCAGTCGGCCGGCGGCAACACGCCCACTGCCGCCCAGGCGGCGGCGCAGCGCGGCCAGGCCGCAGCGGCAGACCAGCGGGCGGGGCAGCGCAGCGAGCCGTGGCCACACGCTGAGCGGGAGGCTGCTCGGCAGCAGCGGGAGGCTGAGGAAAGTGTGAACCAGCTGCTGCAGCTGGCGGCGGCGGTCAAGCGAGAGGAAGACCTGCTGGTGCGTGCATGCCTGGTGTGCCGCTGTATTGCAAGCATGCTGCAAACAGCAGCGCTCCAAGCCAGCAATGGGCGCCTGGCCTGCTGCAATCAGTGCCCAGCTTGCCCGGGTTTGCTGTCACCTGCCTGCCCACATTCTTGCTTGCCCTGCTCTGCGTGCCACCCTCCCCGCAGGCGCGGGTGCAGTCTGGTGTGGTGTCCCTGCCTGACGGCGGCTCGAAACTGGCCTCGGCTCTGGCCCAAAGGAAGGAGCAGCTGCAGCGCAAGCGCGACTTGGCGGAGGGGCGGCTCCTCACGTACGCAGATCCGTCCACCGGCAAAGCGCAGGTGGGGCAGGGGCACAGTTGTGCTGTGTGGCAGTGCAAGGGGGGAGCGGCATGGTTGAGCCAGCGTGGCCAGCCAGGCTGGAGAACTGTGCTGGCGCATTGTGGGACGATGATTGGGGTGGCGCTCCGCACGCCGCATCTGCATGCAGTGCCATGCTAAGCACCGCATTCTTGCCCTGCGCTGACGTGCACTCCTGCCTGGGCCACCCATCCAATCCTTCTGTGCGTAGGGCCCGTTCACGCCCCACCAGCTGCAGCAGCTGCTGCGGGCGGGGGTGGTGCAGCGGGACACGCCTGTGGAGCATCCCCACCGCGGCACGATGCCCCTCTCAGAGGTGATTTTAGTAATGCCGGGTTGATGCCTGTGCCTTCGGTGCTGCTGCCTGCCGTTTCGCTTTGTTGGGTGTGGCATGCGGCACATGAGGAGTTATTGACCTCTTGAGCCTTGTTGGAAGCCGCACTTGCTCCTCACCGCTCACCCTTGCATCCCTCCACCAACCCTTGCTTGCCACCGCAGGCTGTGCTGCTTCCGGAGCCCCTGACCGCCCAGCTGCTGCGGCAGCGTGAGCAGCAGCAGCAGCGGGGCGGCGGCGCGCCCGGCGGCGGCCGCCCCGGCGGGCCGGGCGGCCAGGCCAACGGCCGGGGGGCTGGTCCTCAGCAGGGCTGGCCACGGCAGCGCTGGGGCGGCGGCGGACGCGGGGGCGGCTGGAGGGCGCGAGAGGAGGAGCGGTGGCGGCAGCAGCGGGAGTGGGAGGAGCAGCAGCGGCGGCAGGAGCAGGAGGCTGCAGCCGCGGAGGAGGAGGTGAGTGCTGGGGAAAGAGATGCAACTAGCATGTCACTTATGGGCTGCCTGCGCACGTGTACGACTTGCGGAATACCTGGATCTTTATGTGCACTTTTTTGCTGTCCCTCTGCAGGCGGCGGCGGGGCTGTGGACGTTTGTGAACGAGGAGCAGGCGTGGGAGGGGCCCTACACCGTGGCCGAGCTGCGCCAGCTGGTCAAGCAGTGAGTGTGCTGCTTCAAGTTGTTGCAGGCATGCTTTCTGCTGTTTTTGATTATTTCAGCTGTGACGTTTTCTCTGCCGCTCTATGTAGCACAGCTGCTGCACGGCCCAGCTCGTTCCCGCATGTCTGCACTTGCGACAGCAGACCATGTCCGTAGTTTAGGGGTTTGCCCTTGTTTGTTTATGCCTCCCCCCTCTGCAGGGGAGAGGATGTCATGCTGCGCAGGTCACACACTTCGTCACACTTGTTCAAACACATCGACCCATCCCGATACATTCTCACCCCTCTGCAGGGGCGAGCTGACAGAGGATGTCATGCTGCACGAACCGGAGCAAGGCCTGTCCATGCGCCTGTTCACCCTGCTGGACTATCCCGCCCTGGCGGAGGTCAGCCGGCGGCAGCGGGAGGAGGCAGCCGCTCGTGCGGCGGCCGAAGCCGCCGCACAGCACGCTGCGGCGGCAGCGGCAGCAGCCCAGGCAGCAGCGGCTCAGCAGCAGCAGGGCGGGGGTGCGGCGGGCGGCGGGCCTGGCGGGCAGGGCAGGCCGGGGTGGCTTGGGCAGCAGGGAGGCATGGATGGCGGCAGCGGCGGTGGCGGCGGCGAGGGAGAGGGAGAACTTTATGAACCCAGCCCCACCTACGACCAGCCGCTCTCTCCTGAGAGGCACTACACCTCGGCTCCTGAGCTCTACTCCCCCAGCCGTGCTGACTGGGATGACGTTGACGAGGCGGAGGGACCACAGCAGGCAGCGCAGCAGGCACAGCAGGCGCAGCAGGCAGGGCAGCACGCACAGCAGGGGGCGGAGCGGCAGCCGCCGGTGTCTGGGCCGCTGCCCAACGAAGCGATTTTGGAGGCGGCTGGCGACTACCCGGCTGGCTTTGCACCCAGGGTCGTCCTGCCGGAGGTGGCGCTGCGGGTGAGTCGAGTGGCTGCAAATGCACGAGTGTGCAGCTCTCGAGGCACTGCCTATCCAGCTGTCACAGCCAGGGGTGCATGTGAGTCAAGTCGCAAGATGCCCAGCGCTTGTGGCACATGAGATGCACATGCAGCTGTGGCATTGCCCTTGCAGCTGCCACAGCTAGGAATGTGTGCGAGTGGGTGTATTGGCCGTAGTGTGGTATTGCTCTGCACTTTCTCCACCTTCGTTTTTTGTATGTGCGCCCTGGTTCACATGGGCCTGCCTCCCTCTCCTTGCTCTGCCCAGATTCTGCGCACCTCAGCGTCCCAGCCAGGCTCCCCTGTTGCTCCCGGCACCAGCTCCCAGCCTCCCAGCGCCAGGGCAGCTGATGGCGCTGCAGAGCCGGCTGGGGCAGCACCGCTGGCAGCGGACGCACCGGCAGCCGGCGCAGTTGCCCCAGCGCAAGCAGTCCCTGTGCCATCTGGGCCGCCGATGCCGCATGCGGCGGGCATGCCTGGGGTGCCTGCGGCGGTGCTGGCTGGAGCTTTGCAGGTGGCAGTTGAGGATGCTCCAGGCTCGCCTGATAGCATGGAGCTTGATGAAGAGGCAGCTTCAGTAAGGAATGCGCCACCAGCAGCAGCCCCAGCAGCAGCCTCAGCAGCAGCCCCACCAGCACCCCCAGCAGCAGCCACCGCAGCAGTTGCTTCCGTAGCAGCGAGCGTCCCGCCCAGCAGCACAAGCCAGCCGGTGTCAGCCGTGCCTCCCTGGCTGGCTGCCTCGGCGGCAGCCGCACCCTCGCAGCAGGCAGAGGACGAGCCCCCTCCGCCCCCGCCCCCCCTCACTTGGTCCCCAACACAAGTGCCAGCTGCAGCCTCCATGCCTGCCGCGGCACCCGTGCTGCCGCAGCCGCCTGTGCTGCAGCCGTCTGCAGCACCGGCAGCCCCTGTCATGCCAGCTGTGGCGCCTGCCATCCCTGGGCTGGCGGGTTACGGTGCACCAGCACCTGCATGGCAGCAGCAGCAGCAGCCACAGCAGCAGCAGCAGCAGCAGCCGCAGCAGCCGTGGCAGCAGGCAGGGTTGGGAGCTCAGGGCGCCGCCGCTCCTCAGCAGCCGCAACAGCAGGCAGCTTGGGGCGCCAACACAGCAGCAGCACCGGCTCCTGGCGCGTACAGCGGTGCGGTCGCCTCGGCTGTGGCGGATTTCGAGAGGGAAATGGAGCTACTGAAGCAGCGGCAGGCACAGCAGGCACAGCAGCAGGCTGCCCCAGCCGTGCTATGGCCGCAGCAGCAGCAGCAGCAGGCAGGCAGGCAGCCAGGTATGCCGCAAGGCTGGGGAGCTGCCGTGCAGCAGCCGGCGGGCCAACCAGTGCCCATGCGCCGCATGCAGCCAGCGCAGCAGCCCGCGCAGCCAGCGGCACAGCCGGAGCAGGATGCAGAGTGGCAGCGGCGGCAGGAGCACCTGCAGCGGCTGCAGCAGCAGGAGCAGCAGGCGGCATCGGCAGGGACGGATGATGCTCCCCTGCTGGGAGGAGCTCTTTTCTTTGCCGACAAGCAGGCAGCAGGCGGGCAGGCTCGGGATGAAATGCAGCCACAGCAGGCGCAGCAGGCGCAGCAGCAGTGGCAAGCGCAGGCGCAGCAGCAGTGGGGCGCAGGCGCGGCGCCGGGCCCCGCGGCGTGGGCAGCGCAGCAGGCGCAGCAGCAGGCGCAGCAGCCCCAGCAGTTTGTGCAGCAGGAGGGGCAGCACGCTGGCCTGCCTGCACAGGTGCAGGCGCTGCTGCTTCAAGCGCACCAGTTGCAGCAGCTGCAGCAGTTGGCCGGAGGCCAGATGTATGGCGGACAGCAGACAGCAGGGACCCAAGGCTTTGGCGGGCAGCAGGCGCAGGGGCAGATGTTTGGGGGACAGACTGGCCAAGGCGTGCAGCCCATGTACCGACAACAGCCACCGTCTGGGCAGCCGCGCTACTGAGCCCCTTGCGTTGCATTCGGACCTGCCAGTGTAATAGCGCTACGGTCCGATTTACATGCGTCCCACAGAAGAGAAACGAAGAATTGCAGCAAGCAACACAAGGGATGCAGGTGCAATGCAGCCAGGAAGCCTGTGGCGATGGGCGAATGCTGCAACCAGCCTGAGCATGAGTAGTGCTCATGGTGTAATTGACTGCAGTTGTTTCTGTTGCAGGGCTGGCCCAGCTGCGCTGTTGCACTGCCCTGCCGCTCAGTGCTTGCGGCTCTTCTTGGGCATGCCGCCGGCAATGGTCATCACGGGCGCCCGCTTGGCATTCTTGGGGATCTGCGCAACAGGCCGCATTCAAAGAACGCAATAGTTAGCTGCCAGAATCCCAGTCATGACAGAGCACCCCGTTGCCGTGCTGCGGCGTCAAGCACAACCACCACCTCCCTGGCCCTGCCCAGAGCAAGCAAGCCGGCGCAAAGCATTCCGTTACCGACCATAAAAACCCACACACCTGCTCGTCGTGCTCCGCCATGGCCTTTGAGAAGCGGATGGGCTCGATGATCACTCCCGCGTCCTTGAGCACCGCGGGCCGCGTCAAGTTGCGGAACGACACGTCTGTGGGGCAAAGGGGCGTGAGGGAGGAGTGTTGTGGATGCTCGTCTCAACCGGAAGAAGTTCCATATAAACTGCCTAAGGTGACCGCTCCCAAAGCCGCATGTCGCTGCGGCTGGTCTTATGCCAAGCGCTGGGGCAGCAAGCTCCGGACGCTGGCTTGCCGCCTGCAACGCATTGGGGCGCTGCTGAAGGCGTGGCAATGCCTGCTGCGCCTGCCGCATGCATGCTGCGCTTGGTTGCCTGCTGTGCCTGCTGTGCCTGCTGCGCGCAAGCAGCGCACCTGTGTTGTACTCGCGGCCCAGCGGCTGCCGCATCGCGCGCTCGTACGTTTCCTTGGAGTCGAAGGGGAAGGGGACCGAGGGCGTCTTGTACTTGCTGCTCTTCCTGCAGCGACAAAAGGTTCACAAAAAACAGAAGGGGGTGAGTGTCTGTTCGTGCCCTTGCAGTCGAAATAGAAGTACTGGCTGCCTTTCTTGGAATATAAAGCGAGGGCCAAGTGAACATCCTCATGTGTCTTACTGTCCCAGACCACCACCCGGTAGTTTGCACGCAACAACAGGCGTCATTCAGCCCACTCACTTGTCCCACTTCTCGCTGATGACAACGTACTGCAGCTTGGCGTCCTTGCGGGAGGCCGCCGCCGCCTGCTTGCGCCTGCACATCGCGAAGACGGGTGTGGTGTATTTGGGTTCAGACCCTATGGCATTACAAGAGCTGATCAAGCAGTTGCTCCCTCTTGGGATGTTCAGCGATCCACACAGGGCTCATGCCCCCAGCAGCTCGCGGTTGCCTCCAACTTCGGCACAAACAGCTTGCAACTGACCACACAGTAAGCCCACCCATTGTGCTGCACAGATACACTTGCCCTGCCCTCCAAAGGCCACAAACCCTGCAGCGAACAACCGTACCAAAGCAGACCCCCCAGCCACTCACTGCGCCGCCTTGCGCTTGGCATCGGTGACCCACTGCGGCTCGCGCTGCTGGCCCGCCCACGTGCCCCAGCCCGGCAGCACGCCCGGCACCTCCTCCTGCAGGGCAGTAAAGGCGCAGTTGGAAGCAGTTGGGAACAAAAGGAGCCAGCACTCAGGGGCACTGTAGGCAGCACAGCCCAATGCAGCATCAAGCTGAATGGATGCACATGCCGAGCTCCGCTTTAGCTCCCTGCCCGCCGCAGACCGCCCCAATCAGCCCCCAACCTGCAAACATACAGCCGACCAGCCACCCACCCACCTGCGGCAGCTCCTCCTCCACCTCGGCTGCCTTGGCAGCCGCAAACTCGGCCGCCACGTCATCACCCGCAAACGCACGCCGAATCAGCTCCTCCTGTGTGAAGCCCGCCTGCGGAAGAAATGTGGCAGGAACAGAGCGTTCAGCCAGGAGTGCGCTGCCAAACAGAAGTGCAGCAGATCGTGTTCGTAGCGCACCAGCCCGCAAGGGGACACTGCACAACACACGCACGTACCGGCACGGGCCGCATGTGGCCTTCATCCTCGCTGTCCCCCTGCTGCTGCTGCGCCGCTGCCGCTTTGCGGGCGGCCGCCGCTTCCGCGCGCTGCCGCTGCTTTGCTGCCTTGGTTGCCCGGGTGGTCTCTGCCGCGTCCAGGTAATAGCCCATGCCTGCAGGGACGGGGAGAAGGGAAACTTGGTGAGCAGCTGGTGAAGACGAGTGAGGGACATGGGCTTTGCAAGTTGCCTCAGCAGCAGACGTGGCGGCGTGGCAGCGTGGCGGCAGCGCGACCAGCCAGGTGGGCAGCTAGCAGGCCAGCAGCTGCCAGGTCAAGCAGCTGACTGGGCTCACCCTGGGGACCCTTTTTGAACACATAGCCTGGGCGCGCGCCCTGGAAGCTCTTGCTCTTCACAAAGCCAGGCTGAGGGGCCACCCCGCCGTCTGCCTGCTGCGCTGCCTGCGCCGGCGGCGGCGCGCCGCTCTGCGCCCGCTCCCCGGCAGCTCCAGAGGCAGGGCCGATGCTCACGCCCCCTGCCGCTGCCGCAGCAGCGCCGCCCTTCTTGCCGCCAGCCGCAGCCGCCTTGCCGTTCCCAAACAGCCAGTCCTGATGCGGCAGGCCGCCCTGCTGCTGCCTGCCGGCCTCCGCCTGCTGCGCCCCGCCCTGCTGCGCCACAGCAGCCGCCTCGCCGGCCGCCCCGCCCCGCCCGCCGCGCCGCTTGCCGCTGGATGCAGGCAGGTCGATTGCGATCGGACCGTCGGTGACAGCCACGCTGCCGCGCCCAGCGTGCGCCGCCGCCGCCACACCGGCCGCCGCCGCATGCTGAGCTGCACCCGCGTCTTGCTGCCGCTGCCGCGCTGCCTCCTCCTCCTCCTCGGCTGCCTCTGCTGCCGCCTCCTCAGCGCGCTGCAGGCCCAAGTGCTTGGCCAGCCGCTGCGCCTTGGCCTCCGCGTCCTCGTCCTGCAGCAGCACAGAATTAACAAGGGACGAATCAACAAGGGACGAAAGCCGCGAGGAACCAGCCAGCTGGACAGCCAGCATGTGAGCGCCACGCAGTTTGCGCATGTGCCTACGCAGCCCCGGCCCAACAGGCCGCGAGCGGCGGTAATCGACAGCAAGCAGAATGTGGCAGGAGGTGCGCTGGATGTGACGCAAGCAGGGGTGACAGGCACATTGGCAGCACACGGCTGCAGTTCTGGCCTCCTTCACACCTCATCGCTCGCAAGGTCGCTGTCGTCGTTCAGTGCAGCCGCCTCCATCCGTGCCACCCGCTCCCACTGCAATGCATTGAAACAGCGGCCGCCAGGAAACAATTAGTCAATGGGGAAAGCCGCGCCACCCGCTCCCACTGCAGCATTGCAACCGTAGCCCCCAGGAAACAATCAGTCAATGGGGAAAGATGCCCTTTCAAGAATGGGTAGCGCCCTCCCAACTCATAACTGCTGCTGCCATGGACAGGCTGCACCCCAGCAACAGCGGCCGCCAGGAAGCGCTCATTAGTCGATGGGCAAAGATGCCCAAACGATGGGACGGCCGCTCTCCGATGCCAATGCGGCTGCTACCAACCGGCTGCACCCCAAAAACAACAACAGCAAGCCGCTGAGCCAGCACAGCAATCCCAGGGGCGCACCTGTGCCCGCTGGTCCACCCCAGTGCCAGAGAAGGCCAGGCGGCCGGCAGCACTGCCGGCAGGGGCTGGCTCGCGTATTCCACCCTCCAGCTCCTCCAGCGCCTGCGAGAGGGGTAGGCAATCGACTCGAGCAGTGCAGTTGAGCATACATTCGGCGCGTTCATAGCATTTGACCCTAGGCTCAGATGGGACCACCCAGCCATACAACCGCACAGGCAACCTACCCAGCTGCCCATACAGATCCCACAAATTTGAAGATGGCTGATCAGCCACGGGCTGCTGCCCAGCACCCACCTGCTGCGCGGCCTGCTGCGCTTCCAGCCGACCAGGTAACACACTGCGATCGCACCGACTGCCAAGCACCCACAGTCCCAGCACCCACAGCGTGGCCAGCACCCACCTGCTGCGCCGCCTGCTGCGCCTCCAGCTTCTTCTTCTCCAGCGCCCGCTGCATGAAGGGCAGCGCAAACAGGCCCTTGGTGGGCGCGCCCTCCGCCCCGGCACCGCCTGCAGGTAGGGCAGCAAAGGAAGGGAGGCATAGGGAATGGCAGTGGTCTCAGGGCAAGCCCTGGGAATGATGGGAATGGCAAGCTTGTCAGGGCAGGCTCCCGGGCCAATGGTGGTGGCTGGTGGTGCATGTGCAACATTCAATTTCCAGCCTCATCAACCACCACACTGGAAAACCTCAGCCGCATCTTGTGGCCAAGCTCCCAGCCACCCGCCCCAAGAACTGCGCCCGAACGTCAGCACCCACCCACCTTCCAGCATCTCCAGCGCCGCCGCCTTGACCTTGCTGCCCATGCCGCGCCCCGCCTGCGGCCCCGCAAACGTCTCGCCGGCGCGCGGCGCGCCCTCGTCGCCACTCGACCCCTCATCATCTGAGGAGCCAAGAGGAGAAAGGCTGGCATGCAGGGTCAGGTGGCAGCAGGCGGCAGAGGGGCTGTTGCAGGGGCGCTGAAGCAGCGTGCAGCGGCGGGGTAAATTTGGGCGCTGGCGCTGGCCGCAAGCAACTAAAGCCTGGCACAGCTGCACACACAAAAATGCCGCATGTCATCAACGGCAGAGAGCTTATGAGTAGGAAGCTTGCTGCCCACCGGAAGCAGAGGTGGAGCCGTCGCTGTCGCTGCCGCGCCCGGGCTTCATTCGGTTGACCTGCATGGGCAGGCAGGCAGGCGACTTTGAGGCGAGTGCAAGCTGGTGTTCCCAGCAGGCTGCACGCAGTTGCATGGGCAGAGAAGGTTTCAGAACAAGACGCTCGACACATTTGCCTCACTCGCTGGCGCAGCTCCTCCCCCAGCCTCAGCTGCTCCGCCACCGCCTGCCGCGTGCCCTCACAACACCAACAAATGCAGCTTTAAGAGTTCAGTGCTTCAGCAATGCCTCACCCGCTGGCGCAGCTCCTCTCCCAGGCGCAGCTGCTCTGCCACCGCCTGCCGCGTGCCCTCGTCCATCAGCGTCTGGCCGCGGCGCAGCGCGCGCCGAGCCCACCGGCTCGTGTTCTTGTGCTTCAGCGTCAGCCGCTCCTGCGGGGGTCAATTGAAACACACGTGTTGTTGGGAAGCGCGCAGTTGGGAAGCATTGGAACCGAACATAATTTGCCCTGGCTGCGTCCAAGACCAACAGTACCCACCCCAGCACCCACCTTCGCGCGCTCAAATTCTGCTGCCTCCAGCTCAATTCGCAGCGCCTCCTCGCCCTCCTCGCCCTCGCCGCCCCCGGCCTCCGCTTTGCGCTTCTCTGTGGCACAAAGAAAGTAGCAGGTAGACATGTGGTGGGTGGAAGGTAGATCTGAGACGCAAAACTTGCGGCAAGACTTGCAGTCACGGGGTGGCATGGTTTGTCACCGAGTCGACTCTCCCTTGTGCAACCTTTTTTCTAAACAGAAGCAGCCAGCCCCGCCCACCTGCTTTCTTCAGCTTGCGCCTGTACTCCTTGCTCTTGATCTTCTTCAGCCTCTTGGCCTTGGCCTGTAGTGGAGCAGATTGGCCGGCAGCACTATCAGGCCTGAGCATCGCAGCAACAGTCGCAAATGATGCCAGAAGCGCCATGCAGGGCAGCCCATTGGGGAAGCGTAGCCCCGAGAACAAGCCTAGTGGCTTGGCAGCTTCCACATTTTTCACCTCATTCCCAAGCCCTACAAGTAACGCCCTCAGAAGGCGCAGCGCGCACCTCGTGGTACAACAGCAGCGCGCGCATCTTGGCCAGCTGTCACCTTGTTTTCCAAAGCCCACAATTAACCAAACTGCGCAGAACCCACAAAAACAATATGACACAGCGCGCACCTCGTGGTAGAACAGCAGCGCGCGCATCTTGGCCAGCCGGTTCTGCCGCTCCCGAGCCTCCTCCACAGTCAGCTCCTTCATGGCAAGGGCCTCCTCGGCTTCGGCCACAGCCTTGGCCGAGTGCGCGCCCGCCTTTTGCAGCAGCGCAGCCACCTGCAGGGCAAGCGTAGGTTGGTGGTTTGGGTTTGTGAGTGTTGCGAACAAGCCAAAGCTTTGACCGAGTGCGCCCCCGCCTTTTGCAGCAGCGCGGCCACCTGCGGGACGCGCATGGAGCGGCTGCATGGAAAGATGTCAAGACAAATCGCATCAGCTGGTACAGACGAGACGCAGCAATGATACTGCGTGAACCCCCCACAAATCAGTGCAGGCGCACCTCCGCCTCCATGTCCGTCTCCGGCCGGTGCTTGGCGGCCAGGGCGGCGGTCGTGGTCACGCGCGGCACAGCTGCAGCGGCGGGGCGGGGAGCAATCGGTGCAGCGTGTCAGTTAAGTACCACGCAGCAGCATGGGGGAGCAGTGCGGCAGCAGACCATCGGGCCTGCTGAAGCCCGGCGCCCAGCACATGCGGGGCTGTGACCAACAGCGCCCAAAAACCAGCCAACCAACAAGGACACCAGCACACACTTAACCTAGCACACACAGCAGCGCACCCAGCCAACCAACTAGGGCAGCAGCGCCGCACCCGACTTGTCGGCCGTGAAGCGGATGGTGGGCGCCTCGCGGTTGGCCTTCACAATCGGCACCCACTTGTCCGCCTCCTTCTTGCTCTCGTCGTAGCTGTGATTGAACAGGAATCAATGCATATGTGATGCAGCATGGTTCGAATCACGCAGTGAGCAGCAAGCGGGTGTCCGCCTCTGTCTTGCTCTGATCATAGCTGTGGCCACTCGGAAGAATCGAGAACAACAGATGGACACCGAAGCACACGCTGCTCCCTCCCAAGAAGCGCACCGCGGCTTCAAACACATCAGTCCCTTGCCATCCCTCCGTCCCACCCCCTGAGCTCACCCAGCCTTGCGCTCCTGCCGCTGGCGAATGGGGCCGGGCAGCGGGGCCGACACCGGGGCCGCCTTCTTCTCCAGCCGCTCGAGAGTCTGCGCAGCAGGGGAGGAAAGCGCAGCAACACGATGGCGCTAGAAAGCTACGCAACACGTGACACCAGCACCTGAGGCAGCCTCGCACGGCCGAAAAACACCCAAAATACATGCGCACGGCTGCAACACACCCAAGAGTAACATGTGCAGGCCAGCAAGCGCGCCCCAGCGACTCAGCCAGCTGGCCGCCTTGCCATGCCACAGCTATGCAAAGCATGCCCACTCAAGCACCCACCTTGCGGGCAGCACCCAGCTTGGCCTTGCTGTCGCCCAGGCCCGCAATCAGATCAGCCACAGTCAGCTCGCCGCCAGCTGGATAATATGCAGAGGAGGTGGGGCAGGCAACGTCAGGCAGAGAAGCAATACACGCACACAGCTGAGTGGAGCAAGGCAAGAGGACAGCAGGCCGCGGCTGCACATCCCACAGACGGTGGTTCTCCATGCAGCCATGCTTGTAAGAAGCAGGAGGAGTATGTAGCAGGGGCTGTAAACTGCCGCGTCAGCGGGTCAGCGGCAGCCTGTATGCCCTGCAAGCGTCGCTCTGCGGAGCTCATCTGCCCAGCACCCACAGCCGGCGGCGGCGCTGCACTGGGGCAGCGCCGCCGCCTTTAGGGGCGGGAAAAGGTCTCCGGTTGTGGTGCGTGCACAGCAGTACACATGCAGCACATACCATGTTGCGGACAGCAGCAGCGACAGTTGCAACGCCACAGCATTTGGGCTGCGAAGCTGCACAAAGCAGGCGCTGCGCCACATCCCCTCCCGCCCCTCCCAACAAGCACTGCGGCAGCCGGCACAGCTGCCCAGCCCAGCCTGCCGTGCATTCACAGCACTCGTCTCACTCACCGGCAGCGGGCAGGTTGTACGCTGCTTCAGGATATGCCTCAGTCACCACCACCTCCTTAGCACGCCGCCGCTTGCGCGCCGCCGCCCCGCCGCCGCCCGTCACCGCCTCCAGCATGGCCCTGTGAGCCGCCTCATCCTCCTCCCCCTCCTCCTCCTCCTCTTCGTCCTCCTCCAGTTCACTTCCCTCCTCCTCGCTGCTGCTGCCCTGCAGACCGGGCAGGCGGCCAAAGGGGGCGGCAGGAGGGGCGCGCGTCAGCCAGGGCGGCGGCGAGCTCGTGGCTGCAGTAGCCGAGGCGTTGCGTCGGCAGCAAGCACCAGCAAGCACTGCAGCAGCTGGCATGCAGCGCCCGGGGGCCATACAAGCAACAGGCACAAACCGTGCAGAGTGATTCACAATCCACACAAGAGCCAATGCGCACCTGGCCAAACAGATCGTCCAGCTCATCCCGCTGCCGCCGCCGCCCGCCGCCCCGGCCCCCTGCCTCCTCCTCGCTGCCGCTGCCCTCCTCCTCCTGCTTGTCTTCCTCATCGCTCCAGCCATCCGCCTCTTCGTCTCCGCCGTCACTCCCCTCCTCGCCGCTGCTCAGCAGGGAGCCTTCATCCTCGGAGCCGCTGCCGCCGCCGCGCGCCGGCGGCTCATCATCAAACAAGTGCCCAAACATCTTCTTGTCCTCCTCTGCGGGGAGCCGACAGCGGAACAATCGGCATGGATGCAGCAGCGTCTCAGCCGGCTGGCTGCTGCGCACAAGCCGCACATGAGACAGGAGCACCAAGCCACCTGGCAGCAGGCGTGCAGCAGCCCACCTGTGAAGGCCATCTCGTCGTCGATGTCCTCATCCTCAAAGTCCGAGGGCATCTCGTACTCGTACGACTCCACATGCTGCAGCAAGGCCAGAGATCCCAGAGAGCGAAGCAGCGCTGGGCGACGGTGGCAGGCAGCGGCGGCAGGCAGCGGCGGCAGGCAGCGGCGGCGGCGGCAGCGGCGGCGGCGGCAGAAATGGCACGGGGCCGGCGCCGGCCCCGCTTGCTGCGTTGTGATCCAGAGCCGATGCACAGTTGCTCAGCACGCCGTGGCCCGCTGCAGCTCACGTCGTAGCGCCCCGACTTCTCCAGCGCCGCCTCCTTGTCGCTGTCCTCCGCTTCGTAAATATCATCGGCACGGGTGGGCTCGTACGTCTTCTTTCCCCGGCCCTTGGGCGCCCTGGCGCCCGGCTTGGCGCCGCCGCCCCTCCTGCCGCCCGGCTTGGGCATGGTCGCGGGGCCGCTGCTTGGTTCAGGTAATCAACATGCCAATTGCAGCGCGCTGCAATGCATGCATCGGCCTTGGGCGCGAGGAGGGGCCCTCCATGCAGGGCGCCTGCATTTTGGGGCACTTGGGTCTGCAGAGGCGACTTGCAAGCGCTTTGACGGGTCCCACGGGTATTCCGCTCAACTGGGGAGCGCTCCGCAGACGCAGGGGAGGCCGTTGGCGTGCGAGGGGGTTGTTGCCCCGCTGCGGCCCTCGCTGGACCGGCGCAGCCCCTCCAGCCGACCATCGGCCCGACTCTGAAGCCCATCCGACCGGCGGTCCAGCCCCAGGCGCCCGGTGTTGAGCGGGGGTCTTTCAAGGGCAGCCGGCGCCAGGCAGCGACAGCAGGCTGCAGCACCCCGCTCCTGGACCGAGCTCCGGAGCGGCTGGCCATGAAGGTGCGTGCGCCGTGTGTCGCGCCAGCCAGGGCGCCAGCTCCCGCCAGGCCGCTACTGCCCGCCTGGTCGGGACGGTTGTCGCGTCACACGTGTTTGCTGGCCTGCCTGTTGCCATGGCCCAGCACTGCCCAACCTTTGTGCACCCTACCTTACACAGGTGGAGATTCCTGAGAGCCCCGAGGGGCTGCCCCAGGAGGAGCAGCCGCCGTCGCCCGAGTTTGCGTTCTCGCCGCCGGCGCCGCCGGCGCATCGCGTGCCATCGCCCACACTCATGGCGGGCCCCGGCTCGCCGCTGCGTGCCTCCCTCAACCCCTCGGAGGCGCGTGCCATCAAGGCGGCGGCCCGGCGCCGCGCCGCCGCAGAGTTTTTGGCGGCGCAGACCGGCATCCGGCTGCCGGCGGAGAGTGACCTGGCATTCCGCGCCGCGCTGCGCGACGGCGTCGCGCTCTGCCGCCTGCTCAACGCACTGCGCCCTGGCGCGGTGGGCAAGGTGAGTGGTTCTGCTGTGGGAGTTGCTGTTGCGGCAGTAAGGTCAGAGGCACGGACAAGTAGCTCCGCTAGCCTGCATGTGCCTGCTGCTCTCCAGGCATGCCCGCCGACCTGCGTGCATCCACTCCTCCCCCCGCCTGGCCCGGTTGTCTTACCTGCAGGTCATCGACCACAGCCAGGCGGAGTGCAGCAGCCCCACTGGCGATGTGATCCGCAGCTTTGAGAACGTGGCCAACTTCATTTCCGCCAGCCAGGTGCGTCTGTACGCCTGTGGTGGCCTTTTTATGTGCCACATGTGGGGGCTGGCTGAGCCTGCCTTGGTCCCAGCTTGCCTCTGCCACTTGCAGCCATTCTAACAACAGCCTATCTCCAACCTCCCTTGCTCCCATCCTGCTCCCCATGCCCGCAGGCGCTGACGGGCGGCAGCGAGGCGTTTGTGTGCCTGTCGGCCGCCGACCTGGAGGACGCGGGGGAGCGCCCCGTGGTGGCCGACTGCATCCTGTCGCTGCAGGCGTGGTGGCAGGCGCAGCAGGCGGAGGCAGCAGGCCTGCGGGCCTCCGCCTCCTGGCCCCGCCCCCCCTCAGCAGGCTCTGGCGCCGCCTCAGTGTCTCCCTCCGGTATCCCGCCCTCGGCGGCGGCCGCCGCCGCGGCCACGCCGCCGCCGCTGCGCACGCCGCCCAGCCCCGTGGTGCCGCCCGCCGCCAGCAGCCCCGAGTTCAGCTTCACGCCGCACGCCGCGGCAGCGGTGCACCGCGCCAGCGGGCAGCAGCGGCAGGACGGGCTGGAGTACCTGATGCGCACGTGCAACCATATGCTCAAGTCCAGCATGGGTGCGTGGCCGGGGGCAGGCAGGAGTGGGCGTGCTTGCTGGAGCCAGCCGGCTAAACCATCTGAGGTGTGCATGCCAGCTAGGTGTACCTTGCAAGGCGTCACGATGACGAGAGCTGTGCAGAGCTATGTGTGAAACCGGCCGAAGAGCACCACCTGCACACTGCCTCCCCTGCCGCTGCAGGCATGCCCGCCACGCCGCTGCCATCGCCGCCCCGCACGTCGGCGGGGGTGCCGCCCGAGATTGCACTGGATGCTGTGGGGCCCGTGCTGGAGACGGTGCTGCAGAACCTGACCGCGGTAGGCGCTGCTGAAAGGGAGGATGCAAGGTTGGCTGGGAATTGCAGCTGCGCTGTACGTGT
>VFQQ010001472.1_pt1 | contig 32467 bp, 49 predicted proteins | sample 3512341 | NCBI WGS metagenome assembly VFQQ01 (sample SAMN10412373, study PRJNA504923) | tailings metagenome | isolation source: Relicate 2 Philex TSF1 revegetated site | place: Philippines: Tuba, Benguet | collected 2017-08-29
TGAAACTTCCCAGGAGCAGGCGCACCTTGGTAATGTCATTGGGGCAGGCAGCGCAGCCAACATTGGAGGCGGCGCAGGGGGTACACACGCCGTTGACGAGGCCCTTGCCCTCATCGCAAGCCACGCACACGGTGGGGTTGGCGGGGCGGCAGAAGGCGCAGCCGGCGGGGCACTTGACGCTGCGGAAAAGGATGGGGGATTGGTCGAGCAGGGGTGGGTGCGTGGGCGCGGCGCATAGCATGCCGCACATCCACAGCTGAGAGGCGGCCGACAAGGCAAAGCCACGGTGGTAGGGCTCCCAACGCACCACTGGCCGGTGATAGGGTTCAGGGTAAAGTTGGGCTTGCACTCAGCACAGCGGGTGGCGTTCTTGCCGTCGACGCTCAGGCAGTTGGCAGCGGTGCCCTGCAGAGAAGCAGGGTGGCGGTGGGGGTGGGCGACGGACAAGGCTGGCTTGGGTAGGAGGCACAGCTTAGCGCAGTGAAGTGCAAGCCTGCCAAAAAAATTGCTTAAACACGTTGTGGACCTCTGCGGCAAGGCCAGGTGGCACACAGGTTGGGGGGCCGGTCACGGCCGCCTCACTCACCGCCACGCAGTTGTTGTTGGCGTCGCGGCCAAAGCCCTCGGCGCACTTGCGGCACTGGCCGGAGCCGTTGCAGCCGAGGGCGGCTGCAATGCCGTTGTCGCAGTTGGCGGCGGTACAGCTGCGGCACGGAGGGCGGGGTGGGGCTGGAGCGGGGTTTCAGGACAAATACGCAACGGGCTGGTCCCTCATGCCTGCTGCGCACTGTTTTCACTGTGCATTAGCAATTGCATTGGGTGCCCCATCTCCGAAGCCACCACTGACGCTCATGCATGCGCGGTGTGTAAGTGAGACATTGTCCAGCCTGCAGGCGCGCCTCAGCGCTCTAGCCCAGCCCCCTGCGGCACCCTGGGTTGCCCCTGCCGCCCCGCCTGCTCACCGCTCGCAGCTCTTGGTAACATTGTTGAGGTAGAAGGGCGAGACGGGCCGGGGGGAGTTGTCGCAAATGGGGACGCTAGCGCGGTCGGGCGTCACGCAGCTCTGGGACCAAGGGGACAGACGGCGGCGGCGGCGGCGATGGTGTCAAGCCCACATTGGTGTATCGACTTTGCGCGCGGGCCCCCCGCGGTGCAAAATTGCATCCTGACAGTAGGGGAAGGGCTGGGATGCGGGATGGGCGGCGTGTGTTTGCGACCAGCTCCCACCTTGCACTCGCAGGTTGCGCAGTCCACGACGGCGCCGCTGCGGAAACTGGTTGTGCACATGCAGTTGCGAGCAGCGCACAGAACGGGGCGTTGCGGCATCTTGCCGCCCTGGCCACCAGGACGCTGGGCGGCCACGGCCGAGAGGCAGAGGGCCAAAATCAGGAGCTTCATGGTGCCAATTAGTGGAATGGGCTGCAAGGAGAGGCAGGATTGAGGGTGAACGAGGCGGGGCGCGCGTCATGGCTGAGGAACCAGTTCTCGCCAGGTCCTGCATGCTCCTTCCCAGCACCGGGTACCCGACCCAATTAATGCATGGCTAAGCATTGGCATTGATCCAACACAAGTAGGTTTGGTTACCCTTCTTCAACAAAACGGGCAGAAATCGTGCAATGGGGGGCTTTCCCGAATGTGTAAGAGTGCTGAAGAGCACTGTTTGGGCCATGAGTGACCAGTTTGCAGTCCAGTCGTTGGAGCCTTGATGCTGAATAGCCAGAGGTTGGGAATTCCAAAGTAACTCAAATCCATGCTGAAACCAAAACCTATACCTGGTCAGGGCGGCAGGGAGACCGGCACGTGTGCGCCAAGCGCCCGCACTGCCCAAGGAGCATGCTGCTGCGCAGCGCCACACCGAGCTTGGTCTGCCTGCAATGCCCGGAGCAGGTGGGTCTGGATCGCTCTGTTCAGCCACCCAGGCAGGGAGAGGAAGGACTCTCAGCTGCATAGGCACCCATGCACAGCGCAGCCCACCACTGGAGTCGTGCGTCGGGCCGCCGCCTATCAATTGGCGGCGCCAGCGGCGGCGGACCGGCGGGCATGAATCTCAGACAATGCCACAGCTGTCACAGTGCTTGCAGGGATACACAGCAACCCAAATACAGCACAGGACCCCTGCCATGTCATGCCACTCTGCCCCAACCAAGCTGCCCGAATGCCATTCGACGGGCGCTGGCCCTTCACTCGGCGGCCGCAGGTTGGGTGCTGCACACACGGCTGAGGCTGGCCCTGCCCACAACCAACCATCCAGACACGCTCCAAAACACCCAGGCACACCTGAACACAGCCACACTTGCAGGCCTGAGATGGGTTTGCAAGCGGGCACCACCGCAAGCGCGGCGCTCGATAGGCCGCGGCCCATCCGTTGGCGCCCGTAAGCTGCAAGCCTCGCTCCAGCGTCCTCACCAGCGCCTGCTACAGGTCAGGAACAGCAGGACAGGCGGGCTGAGCAGTTGACTAGCAGTTGACTCATGCAGCCAGTCAGCTGATGGGAGGTGGGCAGCAAGGGCGGGCCAGGCAGGCGGCGGCGACCGACGGGTGAGTGGCGGCGACGGGCGGTGGCAGGCAGCGAAGCCGGCTGGCGATCGGCGGTGCTGGTCACCCCATCAGCTGATACAGATGGCCTGGGCAGCACAGGGGGCGGCAAACGGACCTGCAGGCCGTTGGCAGCTCGGGCAGCTGCGCCGTGAAGCCGCCGTTCAGCGCGGCGCTTGCTGCAACGTGTGTTGCGGCCGACGTCAAGTTGATTGCGGGCCAGCGCGGGCGAAACGGCCTCCTTGCTGCTCAGCCCGACAGGGTCGCACCCTTGATCGTTGGCCATCAGCCGGCTGCCAAGGCTAAACACGTTTGAAGACTTGAGCATAGTTCCTATAGTGCGAGTGAGCAAGTAGGAGGACTTGCACTTCAACCAACATGTCGCGACAGCCAGCGCGCAGCAGCGCACCCCGGCACAGCATGCCGCCGCAAGCGCATGCCGATGCAGTAGCTCGTGGGGTGAGTCGAAGCAGGCCACGATTGCCACGAAAACATACTGAGCAACAAGCCGAATAATGCAGGCGCACACATCACAATGCAGCCGCTATAAAATCAGGAAAAAGGCAGGGATGGTGCAGCAAGCTGGGGCGTTAGTCACAGGCAGTACTGTGTGCACGATGCACATCATGCAACGGGCGGTGCGCAGCACGACAAATCAGACAAGGGTCTGGCTGGCAGTTGGTGCCAGCCGGGTGCAAGCAGCACTAGCCAGCCACTGAATGCAGTGGTGGCCACCATGCTGCATGCGGCGGGGTGGCCCAGTGGACGACGCAGTTGGTGATCATTTGGCCTCACACGCCGGTCTGCTATGGCCTCACTCGCTCCAGGCCAGCTGGTAGGACCCGCCGCAGCGCAGCGGCAGGCCCAGCTCGCGCAGAGGCAGGTGCAGGTATCCGCAGCGCTCGGAGCGGATGCTCCAAGTGCGGCCCGGGGTGCTGGTGTCGCCGGGGGGCGGCATCTCGTTCAGAGAAGCAGATGACACATTGGCGTGCCAGCCAAGCACATTAATGCCCGCCAGCTGTGGCCAGTTGATCTGCTGAGGCCCGGCAGTGGGTTCATCAGCGGCGGACACAGCGGGCTGCACCAGGGCCGCCGCAGCCGGCCCGCCGACCGACAGCAGCAGGGTGCCGGAGCGGCGGCCGTCGGCCGTGGTGTTGAGCGTGGCATTGGTGAGCAGAAAGTTGCAGGGATCAGCTCCCACCTGTTGTGGTTAAGTTAGTTGGGGTGAAGTGGAGCGGTGCGGGTTGGGGATCAGGCAGGCAAGTGGAGCGCTGTGCTGGGCTTCTGGGCTGAAGGCGAAGAGGCGCCCCTGGCGGTGAACTGCAGTGCGCACAACGTGAGGGTGCAGCCCTGCAGCCAGGATGTGCATGCATGCATGCAGCTGCTCCACTCTGAGTGCAGCTTGCGCACTCACGTGCACGGTAGAGCCGTCATCATTGTAGACCATGCCAGTCAGCTGAACGGGCGCAGTGGCGTTGCCGCTCTGGACAGGATCGGGCAGCACCAGCAGCAGGGACAGCGGGGAGGCCTTGACGACTGCCGTGGTGTTGGCAGTGCCGTTGAAAGCGTCCAGCTGCATGGGCAGGATGCTGCCCCCCCTGCAGTGAGCACCAATCAGGCAGGGGTTGGACCTGTTGGTTCTTTGCAATGAGACGGGGCTCGGGGTAGGTGAGGGGCATACGGCAGCGCAGTCAGCGGCGGCGCAATGCTGTGCGACAGCCAGCAGCTGCTTGCCTGATGTGGGCGGGTGTGTAGTAGGTAGTGACGTTTGTGGCGGCATCCGTGGAATTGGAGACAGCCAGCGTCAGGTTCAGGGGCCCCTGCCGGGCATCGATCGCCTCGCTCCAATTCCAGACATTGTACCACAGGCCCTGCAGGGCGGCGGGCGTGGATAAAAATGGCTTTCGAGCATGGAAGGGTCTCGAGGTGTGTGGTCTCCAACGGTCAGTCCGCTCACTCCCTTGTTGAAGCCACAACCGACTCCTGCTGCACCCCCAGCAGCGTGCCTTCGGGAAGTAGGCGGCCGTCTGGGTGGCATTGATGCTCACAGCGGGGCTGACCAGCACAGCGTCACCCACCATGAACTGCCTGCGGCACAGTGGCAGCAGGCGCACACCGCATGCTTCTAGCCGGCTACAGACCAGCAAGATTGAGGATGCATGTTCAACATCTTGCAACCCGACATGGGGGCTGTACTGGCGCTTCTCCTTGACTTGCGGCACGCAAGGCTGGGGCAGGCTGCCTACCAGGATGTGGCGTTCAGATCGTGAGTCCCCACGTTCTCAGGCAAGGCCAGCGCGGCAGGATCGTTGGCAAAGACCATCCATAGCGGGCGCAGCATGGGCCAGCCGCGGGCGTGGCCTGCAGGAAGGGCAGGGGAAAAGCATGTTCACACGTGTCATGCCGAATGGAATCGAGGGGCAGACTTAGGTATGCGCCGGCATGCGCTGCCGGCATGCGCTGCAACAGCAGTGATCCGAGTCAACATCGGTCTCAAGGAGGCTCCTTACCCTCGTACGCGAGGCTGTAGATGTAGGGCAGCAGGCTGAAGCGCAACGCCAGCGCCGTGCGGGCGGCGGCGATGGTCTCATTCCACTTGTACAGCTCCTGAGGGACAGAAGGGTCCGGTGGAGCAGGAGATGGGCATGGGCATTGGAGCACTGCGCTCGAGTCTGCATGTTATACACGGTGGCCCATCTAGCAGACAACGTGGTGGCCCTTCTGGCATAAAAGAACAGCAGCTTGTCCAGCCAGAAGGGCAGCGTACCTGGTCGGCGGATTTCATGTACGGGAACCACGCTGCCACTCCAATCCAGGCAGCACAGAGGAAGGGATCCTGCTGGCCTGCACGCAGGAAAAGAGAGGCACCGCGCCAGGAACGTTATGCAGCAAGAGAGGTGCAATGCGCATTGCAGGCAAACCTGCCGTTACCACAGGCGGCAGGCGGCAGGCAGCAGGCAGCAGGCAGCAGGGCACGTGCATGCTCGGCCAGCGGCAGGCTGCACATGAGTGGAGCAACGGCAGGCTGTGCACGCACAGGAAATGGCCGAGCCGGCGAAGGGGAAGCCGCTGAGGCCCATGTTCAAGACCTGCGGACACAAGGAGCGGGCAAACTTTGGAGAAGTGAGAGAGGAGGGGCACCGACAAGCCGCAGCGGCTGAGGGCGTACTGCGTGTCCGGCATGGTTGCAGCCACCTGCCATTTGCGCGGCCCGCCTGTTGCTCAACACCCGCTGGCAAGGCAAGTATTACGTTGTTATCTTTCCCACCTGAGCGGGGCCCATGGCGGCATCCTCTGGCCCGCAGGCCCAGCACTCATTGCCATTGGAGGTGGCCACATAGGCGCTTGCCCCAGGGAAGGTGGCCCTGCAGTGTGACAGAGGGGACTTCTTTTGATAGGGGTGCGAGGCAAGGCTTGGCAGGGCGCCAGCAGTGACGGATGGCATTGCCGAGCGTGCAAGCTCCGGTGTCCTTTCTGAGCTGCAGGGGGGCTGAAAGCCAGCCGGCGGCACAAGCACAGCGGACCTGCCCCTCACGAAGGGCCTGGCTTCGGGCTGGATGGCCTGCTGGGCATCTCGGACAGCCTGCAGGAAGGTGCACAGGACACCAACACTATTATACGACATACAGCTGCATGGCATGCATGCATGGCAGTAAAACTGATGCTACAAGCAAAGCTGTGGCTTGCAAGCCCCTCGCTCCACTGCTCCCTGGCCTGCGCGCCTTGGCAGCAAAGGTGCCGAACACATTGTGGGTGTCGTACAGACGTGCGCCGCTTGTGTGGTGCGACAGCAGGGACACGCTGCCCAGCCCCTCGCGGGCGTTGCCTGCATTTCTTGATCATGAGCGGGCGGGCAGCTGCAGTTCAAAGGGGGCTGTCAATTGCAAGCAGCAGGCCAGGCTGGCTGCCCAGACGCAGCGCCGCCCCTGCGTGCAACTCTGCTGAATGCGCTGCACTGCTGTGCTCCAGCGCTGCAGATTGGGCAGATTGGGCAGATTGCCAACCTGAGGTGATGGTGTAAGGCGGGTTGGCCAGCTTGCAGGCGTCAGGGCCCAGACCGAAATGCTCGGTGCAGGTGCCGCTGGTGTTGCACTGGACTGCAGCAGGCAGAGTGGGAAGGGCAGAGGGAGCAATTGCTTTCGGTTGCGCAATGAGACCGCTTGCCACCGTGAACTGCGTGCCTGAAGCATGCGCAGTAAGGCAATAATTGGCATGCAGGCGGCCCGGCCGATCGCGTGCCACAGGGAATACCATCGACCCCAACCCTTTTCCCTCACAAACACTCGGTACCTGCGCTCACTTGAGGCGCAGGACACGTGGTTGCAGCCGCACCACGGGCAGCTGTGCACCTCGTCCCAATCCCATGTGCCCGTCAGGTTGGCAACCACCACTGAACATGCATGGGAGGGCAGCAGGGCAGTAGTAAGGCTGCGGACTTCATGCTGCTGTTGCAGGAATGGTCAGCCGGGTGCCTGCTCCAGGGCCCAGCTGGCAATGCTAGAGCGCTAGCTACTAGCTAGCGCGCTTGGTCATAGTTACCATCAGGTGTGAGCTGGCACACATCTCCGCTGCAGAAAGAGGTGGGCTCCTGCGGGAGGCAGGGAGGGAGGGTCGCAGCGGTAGGGCACAAGCGATGCAGCCCCCGGCATATGCATCCAGCCGTCCTTATGCCATCCTGTGTAACGTCACCCTGCCGCAATGCAGAAATTCAGCAAGACCTCCTGCTTGACTGCCAACTCCGGATCCCCCTTGGTCGCCCACCTCGTATCCAATGTGCCAGCCATCAAATGGCGCGGTGCCATAGAACTGCAGGCAATTGGGCAGCCAATGGCGGCAGATGTGCACACATTACACCAAGGCGCCAGCAACGCAGAGCCCAGCAGGCTCGGCAGGACACAGCGCAGCGTCCTCAGCATGCCTGCTTCATGTGCTGCTTGAACACATCCACGCCCTTCGGGCTGGCGAAGTCCAGGAACACCGAGGGGCCGGGGTAGGACTGCAGGCGGATAGATTAGGCGGGTGGATCGTAAGCCTTGCACTGAGTGCAAGGGCAGGTGAGCCAGAGCAGCCGCCCGTCCCCACTGGTGGGAGCCGGGCACCGGGCTCGTATTATGGCATGCCACACTTGAAAAGCCGGTGAAGCCCGTGCTGAGTGATCATCAGATGACATGACATCATGATGCAGCAACTGCGCGGCCCCCACCATGCCATGGCAAGCCAGAGCTTGCTTGGCCCAGCAGCGCGCGGCCGTAGGCATCCAGCATCAGCGCCTGGGCAGCCAGAGCATCCTTGTAGAGAGTGTAGTTGGGGTCCAGCTGCAAGCGTGGAGGAACAGGTAAACCCTCGTTTGAGCTTTTGTGGCTTTGTGGCAGAAGGCCCACCGTAGCAGTGACAGCGCATGCTAGGTTACAACCGGCGGACAGCTGGGCGGACGCTGTGTTGCAGCGGCAGGCTGGCTTGCAGCAGGGCAGAGCGGCAATAGACCCATGGCCCCGCACCTTGATTGCTGGCAGGACCCAGGGCAGCCACTTCTGGCCGCGGGCATGCAGGCTGTCCACCTGCATTGGTAGGCAAGTGGGGCGCCGTGGTGTCAACACATACTCACTGAGCACTTGGCAAGTGCGGCTTCCGCCACATGGTGAAAAGGGCAGGTGTGCGGCAGGGCGGTGGTGCCGGCAAGCAGTGTTCAGCAAAGCAGCACTCGATATCGCGCAATTGTGGCTGCCTCACCAAGTCAGCCAGGCACGAGTTGTTTGCATAGCTGGGGCTCAGAGTGAACAGGCGGAAGGAGTCCACTGCAGTGGAGTTAATGTTATGAGGCAACGGGGCGAGCGATCGCATGCAGAGGTGATACCGAGGGAGGACAGGTTCTGCTAACATCATTGGATGGCTGGCAGCCATCACACTGCCCACAAAGATGTCAGCCACAAGTGGCCAGACGGCAGCCGTGCCGGCACACTGCTTCACTCACTGTAGTCGTTGCTATCAAAAGCCTCCACCGGGATGCCCGCAGCGCTGTAGTTTGCCACCACCTCAGGCACCCGCGAGCAGTTCTTGTACCTGCAGGGGGCAAACCCATGACAACCTTAGTTCCTCTCATACGCTTGACGCCTGCTCAGCGGTGGCGTTCTTCCCGCCCGGGCGGGGGCCTCCGTCCCCCTGACTGACAACCAGTCTCCCCTGTCCGGCCCATTCCATGTTTGCATACACTCACGCGTTGTAGTGCAGGTTGTTGTGCAGGCCCAGCGCCCACATGGGCGGCATGGCGGGGCGGCCCACCAGGGCTGCCAGCTGGGACAGGACGTCCCTTGGGGTGGGGCCCGCCAGCACAAACAGATCCACGATACCACCTGCACGGGGGCCGGGCAAGGAGTTGGATGGTGTGGGCCTAGCTGGTGTGCAGTTGTGTGCAGATGTACAAGTCAAAGCAGGCATTGCAAAGGCGCGCTAGGTTGAGCGTGTGAGGGCTGGATGCAGTTTGTGGTGGGGGCCTCCGCTCTGATCGCGCACCGATCATGCGCCAGGTCAGCGTGTCAGGCGTGGCCGACACCTCCAGCCCGTTGCTGCTGAGCATGAAATAGCCGTGGGCCTGGCCTGCAGGAGAGGTAGGCCCCGGGAGGGGCAGCAGTGGATGTCTGCATGCGGAGGGCACTCCCCCGAGACACTTTCCTGAGGTGCACAGTTCAGCACAGCTGGCCAAGTGGCCAATGCTGCATCAGGCGCCAATCCGGCTTGAAGGCCCGGCAAGTTGCAGAGACGCATGCGCCAGAGCAGCAGAGCAGCAGGCAGTAGTGCAGCGCTTGCCTCCGTCCAGTGACATGATGAGCGTATTGGTGGAGTAAGAGTTGAGGTTGGCGCGAGGCGCGGGGCGCAGATCCCTGCTTGAAGGGAGCAGCCATGGGGCGAGGTCAGTAAGGTTGCATGCATTTGCCTCCATGCCAAGGCCGCCGGCGTGGCGGCTGCTATCTGCGCCAGAAGCCAACCCATTCCCACCTGCCCAGTTGGTTTCAACCACACATGCCTGTCTGCAGAACCCACCCACCTGTTCCAAGACACCAGCGGGTAGCCGTCCCGCGGGATCTGCGGCATGATGCAGTGGGCAAGGCATGGACTGTGAGCTTGTTGTGCAGGAGGCGACGTCGCCCCTGGGTAACGAGCCAGGAGGATCTGCAGCCTGGACAAGGGACAGCACAGCGCTGACTCCCGCTGTGGCGCCCCCTGCTGCCCTCCCACCTCGCCCGCCACTCTGCCCTCCCACCTGCATGCTGCCCCTGTTGGCGGAGCCGCCGCCGAACAGAGCGGCGCTGGGGCTCAGAGCAGTGGAGAACTCGATGTACTGGTCCTGTAAGGGTCAGGTTGCATTTTCTGGTTATTGTTTCAGCTTGTAAGCCTGTACAGAACGTGAGGCGCACCGCGTCAGGCAAGGCATGCAGCGCGGGCGGGTGCAGCTGCTGCTGGATGCCAGATGGAAGTTCAGCAGGCATCCGCATACACACCACTCCCATACACCACACCAAGCCCGCAGCTTGCAGCACGACGATCAGTTCTTACCTTGAACACCAGGCGGGTGGCGGTGGTGTTGAGCAGCTCGCCGCCCGCCCCTCCGGGCCTGCTGGCCACAAGGCTGAACGGCGCCTGGGCAGCCTTCAAGCCAAAGGCGAGTGCAGAGCCAGGGGCGGGGGCGGGGGCGGAGGGAGAAGCGAGGTGGGCCAGCAGGGAGTCGGGACTGAACAGGGAGGGAGGGACCTCCCAGCGCGACTGCTGTGCATCTGTGATCCTGCAGGACAGAGGGGAGGGGGCAGGGGAGGGCAGGAGGGGCGGGAAGGTGTGGGTACCACGCAACGGCAGTGAGGCGGCTGAGCAGGGCGCAAGCAGCCGCAGGGAGCCGAGGAACCACCTGCTCCTTTCTCAGCCACCCACCTGACGCGCAGGATGTTGTCTGCAATAGGCACGGCCTCAAGCTTCAGAGAGGCAATGTCAGCGCCAAGCTCGGGGTGGGTGGCGGCGCTCTGGCTGAGCTGGGCGGTGATGCCGCCGCCGGTGCCCTGCTCCAGGCTGGATGCCGTGTAGGTGCTGGGGCGGGCGTTTGGGGTGATGCACCTGTGGGGCAGTGGTGGGAGGGAGGAGCAGGGGGCTGTGACTGGTTGGAATGGCTTGGAATCACTATGACAAGAGCGGCAGACCAGCCGGGGCCGGGCAAGGATGTGCTGCCGGAGGGTGTGCTGCCGGACGTGCTGCTAGCCGGAGGGTGTGCTGCCGAGCGTGCTGCTAACTCCCTCCAAACCCTTGCTCACGTGGGCAGGGGCTGGGGCTGGGGCCCTCCCGGTGAAGTGAACTCAGGCGTGTAGTCGGGAGGCAGCCAGCAGCAGCCGGCAGAGAGGCAGTCCTGCTCAGTGAGGGGCGTCGAACCGGTGGCAGCACCGCCTGCAGGGGAGCGCAGAACAGTCAAGTCCGGCGCACGGTGAGCCGCAGCAGCGCTGGCGGCACGGCGCCACAACAACGGCACGGCGACGCAGGCAGCGGGGACTAACAGGCAAGCACACCGGCCCTGCAGGCTCACAAGGGACGCGGGGGCCTGTGGGCGAACACTCGGGCTGCGTCGCAGTCACAGCGGCGGCGGCGCAGAAGAGCAGGAGCAGGGAGAGCCGCATTTCGTGAGCGCACCCTAGCAAGCGGGCACGAGGAAGGGTTGGAGACGAAGGGGAGAGTGTGTGGGAGCCGAACGAGGGCGAGAAACAGCAGCAAACAGCGGCCGCCGCGCCTTCTTTAGCTACCGCCAAGTCGGCAGCGGCAGCTTCAACCAAACCACCGCTGCTTGCCTAAGCGGCAGTGCTAGTCTGTTATGTGACTTTGGCAGAGCAAGAAGGCAATCTCAGAAGCGGCCCTGCCGATTGTCAGCCACAACAGCGTCGGTCTCTTGCGTGCCGCTCGCAGTCCGCTCATCTCCCCTCTGCCGTCCAGTTATGACTGACCTAATCGGTCGGAGAGAACTGCACTGCCACTGCCGTTGGAGTCATACAGCACAGCAGCAAGACTGAGATCAATGCCATTCTGCTGGTAGCTGGCACTCAAAACGGCGCAGGGGGGCAGAGGGCAAGGGGGGGTTTCGAGGGGGGGCTGTGCAGGTGTGATGGGCGGGTGCCAAAATCGAGGGGATAAACTGAGGCGGCGTGCGAGTTCGAGTTGCTTCGAAGCAACAGATAAGGGGAGGGGCGGTAGGGCAGCAGCAGATAAAGCACAAAGCAAGAGCTGGCATGCATCAAAGGCACAGAACATAGGATGCAACTTGCACTCCCACTTCAGCGGGCAGGCCATGGCGGCCCAGGCACAGCACAGCGGTGGGCAGAACAGTGCGCAGGCGCGCCTTGTCTGCCGGTGGCAGGCGGCACACCACTTGTGCTGCCTGGCTTGGCCCGCAGGCCAGCGCCGCGGGCAGCACACGCTCGATGGAGGGGCAGGGCGAGGGCACTTTCCTCCAGTTGGCATCAGACAGGGGCAGGCGGCCGGGGGCCAGCAGAAGGTCAGCGAAGAGCGGGAGAGCAAAGTAGAGGGCAGCTGACATGGCGTCCAGCCCAGCTGGCGTGGCGCCAAAGCTCACGAGGTGGCGGGCCGCATCAACGTGCCCTCTGGTTAAAGCAACTTGCAAGGCAATTTGCCCATGGACTGTGATGTCAGCAGTCTGTGGGGCGGCCTGCACCAGGGAACGGACCGCTGCCGCATGCCCAGCCCATGCTGCGTACTGCAGCGGCAGCCAGCCTTCATCGGCTACCATGACTGCCGCTGGCGCCGCTTCGAGCAGCGCATCCACCACTGCCTCACGGCTCTGCAGTGCCGCATAGTGCAAGGGCACGCATTCGTCTACCCCCGCTCGCACTGCCATGGCTGTTGCTGGCGCCGCCTTGAGCAGCAGCCGCACTGAATCTGCATTGCAGGTTTTCACCGCAAGGTGCAGCGGGAAATTGAGGCCTTCATCCACTGCCATGGCTGCTGCTGGTACCGCGACAATCAGGAGGCGCACTGCTGCATCGTGGCCCCACTGTGCCGCAAAGTGCAGCGGCACCTGGCCGCCTGAACTTGCTGCCATGGCCGCCGCTGGCGCCGTTTCAAGCAGCATGCCCACCACAGCCTCATGCCCATCCCAAGCTGCCTGATGCAGCGGCAGCCTGTCCAACCAATTTGGGGCCATCGCCGCCGCTGGCGCCGCCGCAAGCAGCATGCGCACCACAGCCTCGTGGCCCGCAGCTGCTGCTAGGTGCAAAGGCAAGTTGGCATGCCCATCTGCTGCCATGGCTGCCGCCGGCGCCGCCTCAAGCAGCATGCGCAGCAGGGCCTCGTTGCCTGCCTTTGCTGCAATGTGCAGCGGTGCGCCGCTTGTGCCTGCTGCCATTGCTGCCGCAGGTGCTTTGTCAAGCAGCAGGCGCACTGCTTCCATATGGCCCGCTGCTACTGCCATGTGCAGGGGCAGCGCGCCCTCTTGGTCAGCTGCCATGGCTGCCGCTGGAGCTGCGTCAAGCAGCAGGCGAGCTGCATCTATGCAGCCAGGCTCGCAGAAATGGGTCCCCACAATGTGGAGGGGCGTGCGGCCCTCTGAGTCTGCGGCGCTGGCTGTGCCTGGTGCCGACTCCAGCAGCACACGCACCACTGCCTCATGCCCGTATCGTGCAGCATAGTGCAGGGGCACGCGGCCCCAGTTATCCTGCTCATACGCCGCCGCTGGCGCCGCTTGCAGCAGGCGCCGCATGGCAGCTGCATCGCCATCGCGGCAAGCTGCCTTGATGCGTTCACGGGTGTTGTCAGCTGCCGCCATATCGAAATGGAACCTGCCCGAGGGCGATGGGGTCGAACACGGTTCAGTCAGCAGCGGGCGAGCGGCGGCCGACGGCGCGGCGGCAGCGGCGCAGGCGCAGCCCAACAGGCCACAGCGTCGGGCAGAGCAGTGAGACGGTCCTTCTGCCTTGCATTGCAAGCCGCACAGCCCGCAACGAGCGACCACAAGGACCGCCGTCTGAACCCCACCCGTCTCAGCGCACCGATCGCCTGAGCCTGGAGCTAGGGCAGTCGTGGAGGGCGCCCGCAAACGATGGACAGCAGCAGAGGTTGAAGGAGGAGGCCTGCTGGGACGCGCCGTGGCAACGGGCCAGCTGGCCGCGCGGAGCCGTGTGGCCCCACATCTCTGGCTTGTTCCTCGTCCAGGCAGCCTGGTTCTGCACATTGTTACCTAAACTTGCACCATATCAGACCTTCTTTCCAGTGTTGCATCAGGTTCTGCGCTGTTGTGTGTCCGCTTGGAAGGAGTTTGCACTTGTGGCGGCGGCAGGCTCACCGGACAGACTGCCACTGCTGCCTTCATGCCTGCATGGGCTCCACTGTTTGTGCAGAGGTCCGTCGACAGCAGAAGATGGTCTGCATGTATGACAAAAATGGACTTGCAACAGAGCATACCAGGCTGCTTTGCACCATCGATTCGACTCTGTTCCGACGGCGTGGGCGGTAAATGCGGCGCGCTGTGCCGCGGCGCTCTGGTGGGCTTGGCATGCAAGTGCGCCGCTACCCATTACTCTGGGTTGCATCACCAACCAAACAGTAAAGGCATCAGGCAGAGCGGGCCCTCCGCAGCGAAAGTGGCAGCCCGGCCAGACGCTTGAGCCAGGCATTCGTTGATCACGGGCGGCCATCATGGTCCCCAAGCCCAGCAGCGCGCTGGAGCAGGAGAGAGCGGCCAGAATAGCCAGCAACAAGCGGCGCCTGGCCGAGCTGGGCCTGCAGGAGGCGCGCCAGGGGCTGTCTGCAACCGCCGAGGCATCCACTAGCGCCAAGAAGCAGCGGTAGGGCTCGGGACTGGCTTGTGCCAGGAAGGGCGGCCGACTGGCGGCAGCTGCCGCCCGGCTTCGGCGTCAGTTCAGCCGTCTTCTCATCTGTCCATCTGCTATCTGCGCTGCAGCAAAGCGCCAGCCAAGGTCAAGGACAAGGAGGCGCCGGCAGAGCCACCCAGGCACGTTGCATGCCGCCGGCAGGCTGTACTCTGGATGCTGCCATTGCGCAGCCGCCGACCCTCCCTGCACTCCCAACCTGCCGTCATGCAGGCGCAGCGGGCGGCAGCGGCGGGAGGTCAGCTACAGCGAGCCCACCATGACAGAAGTGCTGGCGCGCGCCCCCGCCGCAGTGGTGCGTCACTAGAGGGCTTTGTGCCGCTGCGCTGTGCTGTGTGCGGTATGCTGCCTCTGGGCCACGCTGGCAAGGTTATCACAACAGCACAGGTTTCGAACCCAAAACACTGCATCTGATGCCACATGGTTTGTTGTACCTGTTCAGGAGCGAGAGCCGCTGCCTGACTACGACCCGCCCGCTGAGACGCCCGCGGCACTGCGCATCCAGCCAGCTTTCGATGCCTCGGAGGGCCAGCGCGATTCGCAGGGTGGGCCGGGATTGCTGGCTGTGCTGTGCTTCTCGGAGAAGGCATGCCCAGGCGATTCGGAGGTTGCAGCCAGTTGCAGGTGGTGGTGCAAACCTTGGCGAGCAGACTGGTGCCACTTGGCAGCCGCCCGGTGCACTATGTACGCCTCCTGGCTCCTGCCCCTGATGGCTCAATCTCGCACGTCTCATCCTGCACCATTGATGCAGGCCGGCTGGTGTTTGAGGACCACTCCGACTTCCGGCCCAACCTCACGCCCAAGCAGGTCATCCGGGCAGGCAGCTTTGGCGGGTAAGCACGCTACCTCTGGATTGCCCACCTCCCATGTGCATGGGGCCTTGTCTGCAGCTTTCCAAACTGCACTGCCCTGTCGATGGCACCTTGCGTATTGCAGGCCGCACATTTGTTGGTCTTCGCCTGGGCACTCGAGGCGCTCCAGCTGCAGCCTGTTTCCTGCCACCTTCCCAACCCTCCCAACCCCGCAGCATCTACTTCAACCCGGTTGGAGGCAAGCCCGGCATTCTGGGCAAGCGAGTGGATGTCAACCATGAGGAGTTCCCCGCAGACTGGTTTGCTGGGTGAGTGCTGAGGCTGCAGTGGGGCAGGGCGTGCTTCCCAGCCGGGTTCTGCTGCGTGCATGGGGGCTGACGGGTCGTATGCTGAGACTACTGGTGGTCCTGGTCTGCCGCAATGCCGCCCCGCGTTGACGCTTCACTCCGCCTGCATGCCAGCACATACCGTTTTGCTGCACCCTGCCCTCCACGCAGCCTGCCCAAGAAGCAGTATGCCGCCCGCATCTACACCTTCAGCACCAACAAATATGGGGTGAGTGCAACGGCACGGCGAGCCAACACGGCGCAGCCAAACATGGCGAATGGGCAAGCTCACAGCCGACCTTTCACAGTGCACCCCGCCAGCCGTTGACCCGTCAGCCTCATGCCCACCAGCTGGCCTGCTGCACCCCTGCCGTTTCTGCTCGCCAACGCTGTATGCATCACCAACCGTTGCAGGTCAAGGCAGGTCAGGACCTGGCTGAGCCTACCAGTGCACCCCTGCCCTTGCTCGCCCGCATCTCTACCTGCCCGCCGACGCATCTTGTGCACGACCATGTTTGCTGCAGGTCAAGGCGGGGCAGGACCAGGCGTTCTGGGAGGACAAGGGCTGGATCGACAAGCAGGACCCCCGCGGCTGGTTCCAGTGGTGAGCTGAGAGCTACATGTTTCTGAGCTGGGTGCCACCTGTTGCTGAGCTGGGGCGGGGAGTGCCTCGACAGCTGGCGGCTGGTTGCAGTGGTGCGCTGAGAGCTTCATGCTACTGAGCTGGGGCGGGGGCGCCTCGACAGCTCGACAGCGGTGCCGGTCGGATGTGGGCCGGCTGCAGCTGCTCCTGGATGCCCCAGGGGTTGCCCTGCATGTGCATGTGGGCTTGAACACACACCTGATCGCCCCTCTTCTTCGGCTGCCTCTTCCTTGGCTGCAGGTACTGCCGCTTCTTCCAAGGTGGGGGATACACAGCCGGTCCAGGCAGCCTGTCACTCCTGCTGTGCTCGAGCCAGCGGCCGCTGCTGCTGCTCGCCGCTGTTGCTGCCCGGTTGCTGCTTGATACTGCTCGCCGCGCGACTTTAAAACTTGCTCGGCATGCACATATGCCTTGCTTTCGGTTTACCTCCTGCTCTACGTCACGGCTGCTGCAGGCCGGCGCAGCGCGGACGATGCGCGCCAGATCAGCCGCTGGAAGGGCGTGGTGGGAGACAAGGGCCGCTGGATGCGCGCTCTGTGCAACAAGATTGTGGCGTGAGTGCCTGCTGCTGCTGCTGCTGCTGCTGCGATAGGGCTGCTGCTGGCGGCCGGTGTGGGGCGACATGTTCTTGCACTCACATTGCAAGTGCCGCTTGGATTGCTTGACCCGCAGGGCCAACAAGCGCTGGGATGATGCCAGCGTGTCTCCTGTGATCCGCCAGACGCTGCTGCACTGGTGGGTCACAAACTCGCGCCTCCTGATGCATGCTCTGCTTTGTGCTGTCATTCGTGGCAGACTGCGGGCACCGCTCCTGCCGGCTGTGCTGGCCTGCAAGCCGCTGTGCCGGGGGGGTGGTGCATGTGCCTCTCCCTCTTCCCCCGCCTGGCAATGTCCATTGAATATTTCCTGCAGGGCCTTTGAGCTGACAGAGGACGAGTTCGAGCGCATGCGGGCCCAGCTGTAACCCGCCGCTGATCCTCTTGCAAGCCGCTCGGATGGACCGCTTGTGTGGCTGGCACCACCTGCCCACATCTGCGGCAGCAGCTAGCTGCAGCAGGACCGCAGCTTGGAGGCCTTGACACAGCGACAGCTGTCTGGCAATGATTGAATCGGTCTTTGACTCCTGCACTCTCCCAACGTGACATTTGACAGCGCGCACCCGTGCTTCATCGCTGTTGGTCGCCCAAACTGGCACATGAGCCGATGGGGAACTTGCACATCAAGCAACACTCAGCAGCACATCAAGCCATGTACACTACTTCAGCCTCATTCTTTTGCCATTTCGTTGCTGTCCAGGAGCCTTTCATTCGTGCTTGAAATTGAACCCCTGAAGTTGTAAAACTTGGGAAACAAGCTGTGCATGGTGAGGCTGGTTTGATGCAAGTACACGCATGTGAGCAAACATACAGCTGCTTGACAACAATTTGGGCCGCCTGGCCTGGGCGGGCAATCAACGAGCCGTGACGCTTGGTGCTGCACAGCTTCCTTAGAAGCGCAGGTTCATCTCGCTATAGAACTCCGAGGCCAGCCAGTCTTGCATGGAGGTCTCGTCAAACCAGGCATCCAGGGGGAAGGCTGCCGCCGCTATGACTGCCAGCACGAGGCCGTGGGGCAGGTGGGACAGCGGCGAGGCCTGCAGGGTGGCAGTGGACGTTAGGAGGTGGGCGGGGGGCTTTCGCAGCACTGCTGATAGTACTGCAAGTTGCATTGCACTGCGACAGCCAACCGACCCAGCTGCTGCACGCCCCCAGCCGTACCTGCAGCTCCACAGCAGCGGCACTGGTGGAGGCGCCGGCGCTGCCCTTCACAGGCGCGCCGCGGCGGTGCGCCAGCAGCAGCGCGCGGGCGGCTGCCTTGAAGGCTGGCGGCCAGTAGTGGTGGTCGGCGGGGGACCATGGCTCGCCTTCAACCAGCATCCACAGCAGGCTGTGGGGCAGGGGAGGGGTGGCGGCGGCACGGTTGGGCAAGGGCGGCCAAACTTGCAAGTGCTTGCAGCAGGATGGGCAGGGGCAGTCAGGGCTGGCAAGTGCATCAGGCAGCTGCAAGCTGCAGCGGCAGACAGCAGCAGCAGCAGCAGCAGCGCGGAGCGCTGTCAAACAACGAGCTTGCCAGCAGCTTTAGAGCAGCACATCTGCCCATGCCAGCCGCAGCGCACCGGTTGTCGCCAGTAAGCAGCTTGTCCTGCTGCGGCTCTGCGCCTGGGAAGCAGCAAATGCGCTCGGTGCCGTCCTTGGAAAAGCCCTTGCGGCCCCAGTCCCGCAGGATGTGAAAGTTGGTCAGGCACCGCGGCTCGTAGCTGTTGCCGCTCTTGCTGAGCACCTGCGGACAGTTGCCATACGGCACGGCTATAAAAGGGATGAAGGGATGAAAGGCGGCTACAGAGGAATCAATACGCTCTGGAAGCGGCGCAAGCTCACAAACGGGAAAATGCGGCCTTTCAAGGGAAACCGATCAGGGCTTATCCGCAGTTGGCCCTAGCCACCCACCTGCAGCTGAATGCTCCGATACACGGTCGGGCGATAGCCGGCGCGCAGCAGCGCCTGCAGGAGGTTGCGTGAGGGGCATGTGCCAGGTGTGTGGGCGCGGAGGGGGTGCGGTCTTCCAATGGCTGCTGCAGGGCAACAGAGAGGCAGCCACACGGCCAGCGGGGCTTGATGCCTGGCTCTGACTGGCACATGCGCTGACCTGGCACATGCGCACACGCAGTTCTTGCGGGGTCTTCATTAGGTAGTGGCAGTCCCTGCAAACACTAAAGGGTGAACGAAGACGGCAGCAGGCTGGCAGCCAGGGAGCTGACCGCCCACCATGCATGCAGCAGCTGCCCCTACCGGCCGGCTACCGTCCCGACCAGCTGCTGCCACATAGCAGGCCCCAACCGCACACAGCAGGACTGGTATCCAAGCTTAGCGCACCGGCGGAACAGAGTGTAGAAGGGGCAGCACACGTTGTGGAACTGCGGCAAAGGATGGCAGAGCATGTCCGGTAAGAGCAGGTTGGCATTCCCGCCCCTCCTCCACAGTGGTGTTCTCCCTTCCCCCTCCTTCCCCTCCCTCCTTCCCCTCCCTCCTGCCTCTCTTTCCAGTTCCTCCCTCCCGCCCTCTCTCACGTCTTCTGGGCTGCCGTACTCGCCGTCCCACATGGCCACGCTCCTCTTCTTGCTGCCCCTGGGCACTTTTGGCAGCGGCAGGCCCGAGCTGAGAATCAGCTCCAGCAGGGGCGCATTCGTGCGCTCGTTGACGACATTGTTGATGGCGGTGAGCGTGATGCTCGTGCCGTGCTGCACCAGGAGGCATGGAGCAGGGCCGGCAGAAACATGAGTAGCCAGGGACGGCACGGTTTGCACAGCTCGGCTCAGCAAGTTGAAGCAGACGCACAAGCACCTGCTGCGCTGCCCAACGTCCCGCACCTGCAGTAGCGCGCTTGCCATGGGAAGCGCATCGGAGCGGCGATTGTTGGCAATGTCCTGCAGCAGGCTGCCGTGCGGGTCAATTGGCTGCTGGCGCAGAGGCCCCGCCTGCAGCGCATGCACTGCCTCCGCATCGCCACGCTTGACGACCAAGCCCGCTAGGCGGCGGCGCTGCGCTGTGTCCAACTTGTCAGCTGCGCCAGGTAGGGCCGCCAGTGCAGCGAGCTGATCGGTGCGCGCTGGTGCCAGAGCAGCCACCGCCAGCAGCGCCATAAGCTGCTCAGGCTGCAACTGCAGTGTGCCGGCAGCTGCGCGCTGCAGCACGTGTTCCAGCAGGCTGGCGCGCACAGCGGCGGCATCTGCTGCTTCGCTGCGTGCCCCCCGCCACTGGACAGCCCAGAACCAGGGCGATGCGGCCGTGTCTGCAAAGAGACCCCCCCAGCTGTCCGCATTCAGGGTAGGCAGCTGGTAGGCAGCACCCGCCGCAAGCAGCGCTTGCACGCTGGCTGGCTTGCCCACTGCGCAGGCCAGAGTCAGGGCTGTGGAACCAGCTGGGGCTGCCTCAGGACTTCGCTTTTCGCCGTAGTTTTTTGGAAGCAGCTGTGGTGCCGTCAGCTGGGCATCCACAGGCACTCCTGCCGCCACCAGGGCCGGCACCGCGCCCGCCACACCGCCCAGCACGGCGGCGTGCAGCGCCGTCAGGCCGCAGGGCAGTGTGTGGTGTGCATCGGCGCCGTCTTGCAGGAGATGAATGGCGCGCTCCGTATCGCCGCCCAGCAGCTCGGCAAAGAGCGGCGGCTGGTCAGCTTCGGGCGGCAGGGCAGCCCCGCGTGGCTGTTTGAACTGCTCGAGGAGGCTGTCCAGGTCGCTCATTGCAAAAGGCACTGGACGAGGGTGGCAGCAGCCTGCTGCAGTGGGGACAGGAAGGCGCCAGCGGGCAGTGAGAAGGCGCCGGCGGCGGCAGCGGCGGCGACGCAGCGCGCACGGGCCAGTGCAGCCGGTAGACCTCGGCAGCGCCCCAACGTGTAGGGTTTGGCAGGAGCGCCTCACCAGGCTCACAGGGAGGGCGAGGTAGGGGCCAGGAGCGGCGCGCCAGTCACGGGCGTGAGCCGCAGGTGCACGGCGCCGCACTGCGATGCGCTGATTGTCTTTACTGGCAACCTTGAGCGCCTATCAGGGCGCCTCGGGCGGTCAGAGGCCGCAAGACAGGCGCGCTGCATTTCCGCCACCTCAGCGCGGCAGCGGCGGCGGCTGCGGCACCAACGGCAGCAAGAGCTCAAAGCAGCTGTGGGTTGCCCCTGTAGCGAAGCAGCCGTGGCATCCCTCCATACATGTGAATGGCGTATTCACAAAACGTATCCAGCAAGCTACTACGCAGGGTGCAACGCAAGAAGCACGGCCCAGCACGGGTGGGCAAGCCAACGAGCTGTGTGCACATCATGTGATGGCATCGCATGGTGCTGGGCGGTCAAAGTCAAAGTGAACCCCTGAAGTTGTAAATGCCAACAGGCTGTGCACATGGTGAGGCAGGCTTGATGCAGTACACGCATGCAAGCACCACATTAATAGCTATGGAATACATTTGGCTGGCAGGCAGGCTCTGCATGCCAGGGCAAGCTGGGCAGGGTACCACATCGGTACCATCGGCTAGCATGCCCGCGAGCTACTATACAGAGGTGCAAGGCCAGCGTGGCCCGGCATGGGCAGCGCAACCCACGACATATGGCGCTTGGTGCTGCACCGCGAAGCTACGGGGCAGCCATGTTCAGAAGCCGAAATTGATTTCGCGCCAGAACTCCAGTGCAAGCCAGTCTTGCATGGACGCCTCGTCAAACCAAGAATCCGGAGGGAATGCCGCCGCCGCAATAACCGCCAGCACAAACCCAAAAGGCATGTGGGACAGCGGAGTGGCCTGCAGGGGTGGCAGCGGATGGCAGGGCGAGCAATCTGGTGCGCAGGCAGCAGCCAATTCTGCTTGCACTGCGCCAGTCAGCCGTGGCGGCCACAAGCAGGCATCCCTCGCATCCAGCCGTGCCTGCAGCTCCACAGCCGCAGCGGCATCGCTGGAGGCGCGTGAGCGGCGTTTGGAGCGACGCTTGACAGGTGCGCCGCGGCGGTGTGCCAGCAGCAGTGTGCGTGCAGCCGCCTTGAAGGCGGGCGGCCAGTAGCGGTGGTCGGCGGGTGACCATGGCTCGCCTTCGACCAGCATCCACAGCAGGCTATAAGGTAGGGTGGGTTTGGGGCAGCATGCCGAGCATTGGCAGCCAAACTGTGAGGCTCATTGGCACACCACGATGGTTGGCACACAGCTGGCGGGAGCGAGCGGTCTTGCAATCGTGCTTCGCCGGCATAAAACTCTGTTAGCCTGCTGCCCTAGCAGCGCAAGTAGCAGCAGCCATTGATTAAATTCCCGCCCAGCGCACCGGTTGTCGCCGGTCAGGAGCCGGTCCTGCTCCGGGTATGCGCCTGGGAAGCAGCAGATGCGCTCGGTGCCGTCGATGGAGAGGCCTTTGCGGCCCCAGCCGCGCAGAATGTGAAAGTTGGGCAGGGATCGAGGAACGTAGCAGTCGCCGCGCTTGTTCAGCACCTGCAGCCAGTTTTGGGTGGCAGGGCAGCATGCATCACATCAGTGATGTTTGCAGCAGGAACGCCGCATCAGGGATCAGGCGGATGCAGTTTGGGGACAGGGGCAGTGGACACATCCCAAGACCAGCGCATCTCATCCCCACCTGCAGCTCAATGCTGTTGTACACGGTCGGGCGATAGCCAGCACGCAGCAGCGCCTGCAGCAGGTGGGCATGCGCGCGTGGTGGGTGATGGCAGCAGAGGCTGCTTGGCCAAGGGTGGAGCGCTCCGCTGCTGCTGCTGCAGCGGGGCAGAAGAGCTGCAGCAACCCAACGGTGCTGAAAGCAGGGCCTGACCTGGCACATGCGTACTCGCAGCTCTTGTGGGGTCTTCATATTGTAGTAACCATCCCTGCAAGCGTCTCAATGTAAAAGGAGCTGGGAAAGCGCTAATCTAGGGAGCCAACGGCCACAGCCAGCAGTCCCAGTGCAGGCTGCTGTCCCCGCTTGACTGCTGGCGCACAGCAGGCCCGGCCAGCGCACAGCAGGTTCAACCAGCGCACCGTCGAAATAGGCTGTAGAAGGGGCAGCACACGTTTTGGAACTGCGGCAGTAATGGGAGAGGGGGTGCGAGCGCGAGTCAGTCAGGGCCAGATTGCATTTGCAGATGCAGGCCACCGCCCAACCCTCCAACCCTTCTGCTGTCTCCCCCTCCTTCCACTCCCTTCCCGCTCTTCCTGTTGCGCAGCCGCCCCTTCCTTTCCTGCTGTGGGTTGCCAAACTCGCCATCCCACATAGCCACCGGATTCTGCGCGCTGCCCCTGGGCACTTCCGGCAGCGGCAGGCCTGAGCCGAGCAGAACCTCAAGCAGCGGCGCGTTCATGCGCTGGCGAATGATCTCGTTGATGGCATCAAGAGTAATGCATGTGCCGTGCTGCACAGTGAAGCAGGACTTGGAATAGGTGCAGGAGCCCGCAGGGCGGCCATGCCTCTGCATAGCTTTGCATGGCAAGCAACAGCAGGCGGCCGAATGCTGGGCAGCTGCTGCCTCCTCCGCTGTGCTGGTGCGGCGGCTGCGCTTGGCCGCCCAGTGCCAGGGCGAGATAGCGGCACCCGCAAAGAGATCCATCCATGTGTCTCTGCTCAGGGCGGGAATCTGGTAGGTTGCACCCGCGGCAAGCAGCGCCTGCACGGTGGCGGCCTTGCTCATTGCGCAGGCCAGCGTCAGTGCGGTTGACCCAGCTGGCGGTGACTCTGAGCTGAGGAAACTGCAGCTCTGGCCGGGAAGCTGCACAGGCGCCGTCAGCTGAGCATCCACGGGGATTCCAGCCGCCACCAGGGCTGGCACTCCGCCAGCCGCACCGCCCAACGCGGCGGCATGCAGCACTGTCAGGCCGCAGAGCAGCGTCTGGCGTGCATCAGCGCCGCCCTGCAGGAGCGCAATAGCGCGCTCCGCATTGCCGCGCAGCAGGGCTTTGAACAGCGGCGGCTGGTCAGCTTCGGGCGGCAGGGCAGCGGGCCTGTTGAGACTTTCCATGGTGGTGCGTTTCAGGTGCCCTGAGCGAGGGTGGCAGCAGCCTGCGGTGGGGTCAAGCGAAGGCGTGAGCGGGCAGTGAGAAGGCGGCGGCGGCGGCGGCGGCGGCACAGTGCAGCCGGTAGACCTCGGCAGCGCCCCAACTTGTAGGGTTTGGCAGGAGCGCCTCACCAGGCTCACAGGGAGGGCGAGCAGGGGGCAGAAGCAGCGTGCAGCTCTCGGGCGTCAGCCGCAGATGCACGGCGCGGCGCTGCGATACGCTGTTTGTCTTATTGGTAACCTTGAGCGCCTCTCCAGGGCGCCTCGGGCGGTCAGAGGCCCCAAGACAGGCGCGCTGCATTTCCGCCACCTCGGCGGCGGCGGCACCCAGCGGCGGCAGCGGCAGCGGTGCCAAGCAGCTGCAGGTGTCCCTGCAGCGAAACAGCGTGGCATCCCTACATCTATGCGCATGTTTATTTTTATATACAGGAGCCGGAAGCGGCTGTGTGCAGCCAAAGGCGGTGAGGCAGGGGCATCGGGCGTAGTTTGCTCATGTGATTACGGAGGAAGGCAGGGAGCTTGGCGTAGAAATGGGGTAAGAGTCTTTGAGGAGAAACCGGAGGGCCTGGTAGCAGTGTATTGGAGTTCATGAGAAGTACTATCGTGATTGCTTCAGCAGTGTGACGACCTTAGCAGTGGGACGACCGGCACGGGCGTGGCCTGCCGGACTGCTGGCTCAAGCGGCCCAGCTGGGCAGGATGCGGCGCACAAACGCGGCCAGCTGGTCGGCAATCATGGCATGGGTGTCCACATTGGGGTGGCTTGCGCACCAGTTGGTGTTTGGGAAGCCGGAGCCATCCAGCTGCAAGGCAGCAGGCACGGGGGCACGGCGTTGCGAGGGGCGAGCGCCCTTTCAGGCCAACCGCAGCACAGCTGGCCTGCACAGACCAACTCGGCCATGCATTGCTGACTGTGGGCGACTGCTCAGGCTTGACCTGCGACTCTGAGCCACTGCAGCAACACAAACACCCAGTCACCTGCAGGGTGTAGACGTTCTGGAGGCGAGCCGCCTGGAAGCGAGCGCTGGAGGCAGCAAAGTACTGCAGGTAGGCCAGCGTCTGCTCCGGCGTCCTCACTCCCACCAGCTGCACAGCATCACGCGGCACAAAGCGCATTTAACAACGTGTGACCCGTCGGCGGCAGCAGTACCAGCGGCACGGCGGGGCAGTGGCATGAGTAGCTGCGGCGACATAGGCAGCAATGGCGGCAGCAGTGGCGGCAGCACCGAGCAACAGGCTCAAGGCACCTGCGGCTGGCCCAGAGGCTCTGTGCTGTCGGGCTGGGGTCCCTGGGGCCCAAACAAGCAGACAGAAATAGCCCACCTGCTGTTCCAGCGGGAAGACTAGGTTGATAATGATGGCCCGCGGGTAGACCTGCGCAATCTGCAGCAAGGTGAGCAAAAGATGGGATGCACATGTATGGGATGGAGTGTGCACACATGTGCAGCGGCAGGCGCCGCTCAGCGCAACACGTCGCCTGCATAATCTGTCGATTAGAGCGGCACACTACTGCAAGGGGCTGCTGCCGTGGTGCCACGGCTTGGCATGCCTGTGTCACCCTGACTGACTGCTCACCTCCCTAACAAAGGCCTCGTGCGCATCCACCCAGTCATCCATGGAAGGCAGCTTGGCCAGGTCGCCGGATACAACCTTGTTCCCAGCCGAAATGCTGGCGTTTGCAAAGTCCTGAGGGACAGGGTGTGTGGCAGGCGGAGTCAGGGGTCGGCTTGCTAGCCTGGCAATGACCGCTGCGGGCGCTACTCACTACCAGCCATGCGGCCAAACAGCAGCACCACCCTTACGCACGCACTGCTTCCCTGACTCACGTTGGTGCCTGCTGCCATCACAACCACCTGTACACCAGCATTGGAGCAGAGCAGCAAAGGTGTAGGCGAACTCTGTGCGTCAAAAACTTAGCTGGCTTTCCTCTCCCAACAGCACGGCGGCGTGGCCGTTTTGTGCACAGTTCCTGCCCTGTGCCGCCTCCAGTTGATGCCCGCCTCAGTATGCAAGGTGCCAGCCCCACGCTGCTGCAGCACGGACAGCACATTTCATGCAATAAAGTGCCAGAGCACCCACCTGGGGTACCCAGCTGGCCATATTGTACTGTGAGGCGGGGTTCAACGCGTCTGCCCGCTTCCAAAAGTCCCTGACCCGGGGCCTGGGCAGCATGGGAGTGGGGCCAGACAGATTCACCCACTGTCATGTTGGTATTGATGAAAGATCGTGCAGCATCATGCTGGCAAATGCGCACACGCAAATGGCAGCTTCTGCCAACGGCCAGCTGCACTGAAAGTCGCACCAGAAAGCGCGCCGCAAAGCGGGAGGCCAGACGTCGCCAGCGCTGCATGCATTGAGGACAAGTGATGGACAGGGCACATCACCGGCAGCCTGCATTCCCATACTGTTGTGCGCCGCTCTTGGCCTGGTGTAGGCAGCAGCTGTGTCTTTTTCCCTTCCGGGCCGAGCAGGGCCGCTGCGGGCGCCCTTGCACTCACGCTTCCCGATAGATGTTCATTGTGGCGACTGACCAGCCCAGGGCCTGCGGGCATAGTGCAAACTTGGTGGCGGGTGGTCGTGGACAAACATTGACCGCCAGCAGCAGATGCCTTATGACAGGCCCAGGCGGCCCTGCCCACCTGGTACTCTGCCCGGAGAGCGCAGGCCGCCACTGGACCGTACGCCAGCAGCGCGTTGCTGTTTGCTGCGTTGGCGCTCTTGCAGCTCTTGTCCGCTGCATTGGCTGCCCCGGCGGTGTACGAGTCTCCGATGAAGAGCATGCGCCGCCCAGAGGACAGGATGGGGCCAGCTGGCGGGCGCACAAAGACACCGCCGGGCTCATCCGATGAGCCATGCAGGGTGATGTCGCGCAGCCAAACAGCGCCGTAGCGGGGCTCTGTTGCACGCGTAATGGTTAGAGTGTGTGGGCCTGTGAGGAGGATGGGCACAAGTGGGATGGTGGAGATTCGCTTGGCAGACTTGACAGATGGTGGCCAGGTGACTGCAAGCACCACTTTGTCATTCTGATGGTTGCTGCACTGCGCAAGCCTGGTGGGGGTCTGTCCAGGGCCCCAGCAACCTGGGCTGCGCCCATGCATCAACCCTCCCTACCGCCGCCCATGCACCGAGCGACAGGCCCGTCTTGTTCCAGGTCAGCCACGGCTCCGCTTTGGTGACCTGTGCAGTCGACACCTCGCCGTCCAGATTGAACTGCACCAGGGGTGGGGGTGGGGGGGCGGCAGCAGGATGGCACATTTGCACTGGCACTGAATCCGTCCAACAGGCGCAGGGCATGGTCGGCCTGCTGACCTCCAGCAACAGTCAGTGCTCCGAAGCACAGCATACGGCACACCAAGCCCTGCCGGCCGTCCTCCCTCTTGCCTGGAAGACCACAGAGGGCAGGTCGCTTCTTGTTGTATTGACCCATCGGTCGGCGGCAGGCACAGCCGTCATGCGTCCGTCGAGCTCTACTGACACCTCATCAGACCCGGAGAAGCGCACAGTCACTGCGTTGCCGGGCCAGGTCATGAGCTGCGTGGCGGAAGGGAGGGCAGCTGAGGCGGCGCCATCGGCAGGTGACCATGTTGAGCTGCAAGGGTGCAGGGGTGGTGCCTCATTTGCGGGGCGGCAGCTTGCCAGGCGCGCTCAGCTTGCCTGAGGCAGGGTGGTGCCTGCGCTGGTCTGCCCAGGGTAGAAGCGCCCGGAGAGCAGCATGATGGGCTTCTTGTTCCCGTTGCGCCGGATGGGGCCGCCGTCGGCGTCGCCGTCGGGATCGCCGGCCCTGCCCGCGGCAGCCACCGCCGCGCATGCCGTGGCCAGCAGCAGCGCCAGGAGCAGCGCACGTGCCATGGCAGTGCACGGGGCTCGCAAGCGCCGGGCCGCGGCCGCAAGCGAGCGATGGTCCGCCAGAGGGGCCCGAACAGCCGGGCTTGCGCTCACAAGCGCAACGGGGTGCCGAATTCAGCCTGGTCGCGCTGAACCGCGCTGCCACGGCGCGGCACAATCTCTGACCCTTCGGGCGGCAGCGCCGGCAGCGGCGCGCAGGCAATTGCAGCCATCATTTCCGCATCTTTCAGGCACAATGATCCTTCCACCCGCTGCTTCCTGTGCGTGAGCCATGAGTGATGGAACAACTGCATCGAGTTCACAGCGAACGTGAGGCAGATACCATGTGTTACATGCACGTTGTGCTGCTGGCAGGGAGGCGTGACCGCCCATCCCTGCACTTGGGTCACATCGACAAGAAGTCCTCAATCGACAGCCGGAAGGGGCAGCGCACCGCCTGAATCACCTCCGCCTCCAGGTCGCATGGCTGGCCCAGCAGCAGGTCGGCAACCAGTGCAGCAGTGGCTGGCGCCAGGGTCAGCCCGCTGCCCTCATGTCCTGCTGCAACCACCACGCCGTCCGCGCCCGGCACTGTGTCGACAATGGGCGAACCAGCGGTTGCGTATGGTCGGGGGCCGCTGCGCACGCTGATGTCAGGCCGCTGCACCGCTGCGAGGCCTGGGAGGAAGTGCTGCGCCCGCTGCGAGCACAGGGCGGCAGGACGCGGGGGGAAATGTGCTCTCGGGTATCACAGGCCCTTGCTGAAGCGGCGCAACCTCAGCGGGGATGTGGCGGCGCCACAGAGCACCGCCATGTTCTGTACATGTACATCCCTTGCATGTGAACAACCTATGCATTCCGGCCGCCTGCCTTGCCTGCATGATGGCTTGCACCACAGCCTCCGGAGCATCGCTGTCAAACCCAGAAAACTCCCTGCAACAGGGTGGGTGGAAGGTGCGCTCCCATGGGCAGCAGGTAGCAGCGTATTGGCAGCAGGCTGCCGTGCATCTTTCATACTTCAGCATAGTACAGCTATTCTAGGCCTCTAGGCACCAAAACACCCGTCGTACCGACTGCTGCCAATGAGCAGGCTGCCGCCCTTGCTGGTGGTGGCGGTGAAAGTGATGTCTATGCCTTCCTCTGGCTCACTGCCGCTTTTGTCTGTACCGGCGTGCTCCGCCGCTTTGTCTGCTGCTACCGCTGCTCCTGCTGCTGCTGCTGTGGAGTCGGCTGTTTGATAGGCCGTGAAGGTGCCTGCGCTGCCAGCCTGGCTGTAATGCTGCAGGGACCCGGGATTTGCAGGGAGGGGGCAGTGGGGTGCAGCGGCATCCGCTGGGCAAGCAGGACCGGCACGTGGGTGACCGTGATTGGCGCACAAGTGCATCCACCTACAAGCAACGCCACGGCTCGCACTACAATTTCTGGCTTTCTTGCAGAAAAGCAACGACAAGTCAGCAGCTCACCTGGGTGTACCCAAGCTCCATCATGCCGTGCTGCACCGGCGGCATGCCCCCCGGCCGAGGCATCTCCAGCAGCAGCCCCCGCCGCGGCCGGAACGCGGCCGCCCACCGCACGTCTGCCAGCTGGTCTGCCAGGAATGCGCCGCTCCAGGCGCCCAGCGCAACAACCACGCCACGCCCAGCATGGATCCTGGAGAGCAGAAGGGGCAAGAAGGGTGAGGCATCGGAGCGAGGTAGCAACATGTAGTCATGTGGCAAGCTCGGCTCCAATGACTGCACACAGCATCATGTGCAGCCATCCAGCCTGAGCTGGCTGGTCTACTTTTGGGCCTTGCTTCACACATCGCTCCAGCTTGCGGCAGCAAATCGCCAAGCAGGCACCCCCAGCTCACCGCCGCGCCTCGGTCTGCACGCCCAGCACCCGCCCAGAGTCGCCTTGCAGCAGCTTGCGGGCCCCCTCGTTGAACAGAGCTGTAAAGCGGGGGCCGTGCACTTCGCAGGCTTGCAGCAGTGCGGCCGCGGTGGCCTTGCCATTCACCTGCTCTCAAATGACAATGTGTTTCAGTGTGTTAATGAGAGCACTGGCTGTTGGCGCTTGGGAGGTGGGAGGCGATGCCACACAGTAATTGGCATATCAACCTCAGCTGAGCCAGGCCAGTCTGCTGCACGGCGGTGCAAGCTCCTGCACTCTGCAACTTGCACGCACAGTGCCCCACCCCTGCTTATCGCGTGCACTTGCAGTGCCTTCACCTGCACATCTGAGGGCACCAGCAGGGCAGACCCTTCCGAGCAAAGGTCCAGAGACGGCTCCAACTGCTTCGCCTCTGCAGCTGTCAGGAGCTGCGCATCTTCCAGCCCGGCGTTGGCCAGCAGATGCTGCCGCTGCGCCAAAGCCTCGCCCTCTTCAGCGTTGCTGGCAATCAGCAGGCTGCCAATGGGCTGCAGGCGGGTGGAGGCGGCACAGTGCAAATGAGCTTGACCCAGCTCAGGAGGCGCCCTTAACCACAGCACAGGACCCAAAGAAGAGGTGCGCTTCATTTTCCCACCATCTACCATCAATAGCAGCCTCCCCGGTCTGACATGCGTACCTGCCACTCCAGTGCATCCACCGTGAGCTGGGGCACCATGGGAGCCAGCAGCTCTGTCCACAGCTCTCGGCTCTGAGCCGCCATTGTGAAGAGCGGACTGTGCACATCGCGGTGCGCCAGCCACAGGTAGCCCTGGCCTGCACAAGCCAGGAAACAGGAACAGGGGACATGCTTGGCAGGGCATTGCAGGAGCCGCAGGGGGACAGGGCAGTGGGCGCGTCAATGCGCAGCAGCGGCCTCTGCTCATCTCAGTGCGCTTCTGCGCCTCCTGCAGCTAGGCATGACAGTTGCACAAGGAACCATACACTCTCGACCTGTCAGGCTGGTGGGTGCAGCACCCAATAACCCAGCAACCCAGCCTCACCTGCGCCGGTGGCGCCGCTGCAGGGCACCTTTCGGTCGACCAGCACCACTTTGACGGATGGGTCGGCCCGTAGCAGCGCCAGCGCGCTGCACAGCCCAATGATGCCTGCCCCCAGGATGCACACATCAGCCGTGACGTCAGGAGAGGCCGCCCCTGCTGCGCCTGCTGCCGCAGCAGTGCAGCGTCGGGCGGCGGTGCGGCGGTGGCGACGGCGAGCGGGGGCGGCAGGAGCCGCGCCTCTGGCTGCTGCTGAGCGCATCGCTCGACTTGAGTGGCATGCTACAGCGGCAGGGCATGGCGATCTCACAGCGGGCACGGGTGTTTGAGCCTGCGCGGCCGACAACCCCAACGCCGGCATGGCCGCTGCGGCTTGTCTTTGGGCGCAAATACCTTGATCACAAGCCTGCAAGTGCAACGAAATCAAGAAGGCTTGGGATGGCCCATGCTGCAAGCTGCCGGCATCCGCCGGGCGGTCGGCGGGCGGCCGGCGGGGGAGGGTATGATTTTTTTTGTCCAGTCAACACTGCAATTTATCATGCATGTATGTTACTCGGTGACAAACTGATTTGAGTTGCGCGGTATGAAGATCTGGCCACTCAGCAGCGCTCTTGCTGGTGCTGAGAGCCACTGAGCGTCCAGCGGCGGTGCCATGCAGCAAGAAGCCCCGCCCCTGGGTCGACAGCTGTGCTGTCGCAGCTGTCTCACCAACCAACCCGACAAGTCTGCATGCAAGGGCATGTATAGGTCGGAAGGTTGCACTGCTGACTGACCCGCCTTGCAGGACACGTCCTCAGGATGCTGTTTGCACTGTTTGCATTGCAAACACTGTAGCCAGCTTTCAGCAGTCTGCTTGGCTGCCCAGGCTGATTGCCTTTGCTGGCCAGCTGTTTGGTCGCAGGCTGCCCATGGAGCGACTGCTGAACAGGGACATCCTGGCCTCGTGCCAAGCGGCAGTTGCTGGCAGGCTGCATTGCAGAACCGCCGCGTATGCACGGCGGCCCCGCTGCCGCCCGCTGGCGGTGACCAGGATGGCGGGCTTGCAGGATGCTGCTTTCATTGTGCGTATCGGGGCTCCTTACTCAAGCCACTGGCCGGTGCATTGCGCCTGTGCACGCTCCTATGCTGAGCAAGGGCCTGGGCTGCGGCCTGCCGGTGGGTGTCCCGCCGCGGCGCATACTGCCCGCATTGCCGGCGAGCCGGCGCAGCTGCCAGAGCGGGCCAGGGCGCCGGTGGCAGGAGGCTAGGGCCACGGACAGCGAGGCCGAGCCCAACTGGGAGGAGGTGCGCGGCTAGCGGGCTTGCAGTATGCAGAATACGCAATGGCAGCATTTCTGGAGCGGCGTGATCGCCCCCTGCAGTGGTGGCGACCTCTGCCGCCGCCGCCGCCGCACTGCCGCCGGCCGACCCTCTGCGATCTCGCCGCCACTGCCTGCCAACCCTGTAATCGCTGCACCGCTGCAGGAGCTCAAGATTTTCAAGCAGCGCACACTGGCGCCCAGCCAGCTGGAGGTGCAGCGTCAGCTGGCAGCTGAGAAGGTTGACGTGGGCCGGGTAAGCCAGCCTCACGCAGCATGGGCATGCGAGAGTTGATAGAAGAGCCGCTGTTGTGCTCAGTTGCTGCTGCTTTTCGTATCCCTGCACACTGCCTTCCTTCACCACCTGTCCATGCAGGTGCTGTATGCCAAGGACAATGTGGCAATCATCGAGGGGCTGAACAACGACGCCGATGTGGGCACCTGCCTGGCCTTCTCGTCCGGAGCCCGAGGGTGCGCTTGCTGCCTTGCTTTGCTTGCCAAGGGCTCATGCGTTGGCGATGAAGCATGCTGCTGCTTGCGCTGCTGCTGCTTCTGATGCTGTGCACCTGTCTTTGGATGGCAAGGCTGCTGCCTGCTGCAAGTTACTCACACAATCAGCAACCCACCGCCGCATGGCACACACACCATCCGCCATGGGTTTCTTCCCCTGCAGCGTCATGCTGTGGCGCCGCTCCGACAATGTCGTG
>VFQQ010001473.1_pt1 | contig 32432 bp, 21 predicted proteins | sample 3512341 | NCBI WGS metagenome assembly VFQQ01 (sample SAMN10412373, study PRJNA504923) | tailings metagenome | isolation source: Relicate 2 Philex TSF1 revegetated site | place: Philippines: Tuba, Benguet | collected 2017-08-29
AATATACCTCATCCGCCGGAGAACGCCAGAGCAATCGTGTTGAAGGCCGTGGGCGAGTCGGAGTGGCTGACCAGATCGGGGAACTGCCCCGGCATACGGACCTGTACGGCTCATATGACAGCGATGGGCCGCGCCCTCTACCCTCCCCCATGCTCGACTATCTCACCGCGGGTGAATCGCACGGCCCCGGCTTGCTCGTGGTCGTCTCGGGCCTGCCCGCCGGGCTCGCCGTCGACGCGGCCTTCATCGACGCCGAACTCGCGCGCCGTCAGGGCGGCTACGGGCGGGGCGGGCGCCAGGGCATCGAGGACGACCACGCCGAGATCCTCTCGGGCGTGCGGAAGGGGCTCACCATCGGCTCGCCCGTTGCGATGCTCGTCCGCAACCGCGACTCGCGCCTCGACGACGACAAGAAGACCCCCGCCATCCACCGCCCCCGCCCCGGGCACGCCGACCTCGCCGGCTCCATCAAGTGGCTCACCACCGACTGCCGCGACACGCTCGAACGCGCCAGCGCCCGCGAGACCGCGGCCCGCGTCGCCGCCGGCGCGCTCGCGCGGTGCCTCCTCCGCGAGTTCGGCATCGAGACCTTCGGCATGGTCCGCTCGATCGGCGGCGTGGGGACCGACGCCGTCGTCACCGAGCGGTCGTGGCGCGCCCTCGCCGCCCTGCGCGACGCGAGCGAAACGTACTGCCCCGACGACGCCGCCACCGTGCGCCAGAAGGAGGCCGTCCGGGCCGCGAAACTCGACAAGGACACCGTCGGGGGCCAGGTCGAAACGCACGTCTTCGGCGTGTTCCCCGGGCTGGGCAGTTGTATGGACTGGCGCGACAAACTCGACGCGCGCATCGCGTACGCCGTCATGGGCGTCCAGGCGATCAAGGGCGTCGAGATCGGGCTGGGCGTGGGCGTGGCGGGCCTGCGCGGGAGCGCCGTGCACGACCCGATCCGCTTCGACCACACGATCCGCGACACGCACCCGTCGCTGGGCTTCACGCGCGACACCAACCACGCCGGCGGCACCGAGGGCGGCATGACCAACGGCCAGCCCGTCGTCGTCCGCGCGACGATGAAGCCCATCTCGACGCTCCTCCGCGGGATGCCGAGCGTGGACCTGAACACGAAGGAAGCCCAGCAGAGCCAGTACGAGCGGAGCGACATCTGCGCCGTCTCCGCCGCGGGCGTGGTGGTGGAGAACGTGGTGGCGTTCGAGGTAGCCCGGGCGCTGCGCGCGAAGTTCGCGGGTGATTCGATGACCGAGGTCCGCGCGCAGGTCGACGCGTACCTCAAGCATGCCCGCAACCTGCCGCTGGACCCGCCGACGATGACGATCGCGTGAGCGGGTCGGGCTATGAGGCGCGGGGCGCCGTCACCTTCCGCCACACCAGGTACACCGGGAACCCCGCCGCGAGGATCGCGATCCAAACCCCCGTGGTCGCTGGGTCGTCGAGCACGCTGAGCACGGTCATCGCCCCCGCCGCCAGCACGAACACCGCCGGCACCACCGGGTACCCCGGGCAGCGGAACGGGCGCGCCTCGTCGGGCCGTTTCACCCGCAGGATGAACACCGCTGCCCCCGCCAGCCCGTAGAAGATCCAGATCGAGAACACGAACCCGCCCGCGAGTTTCTCGAACGTGCCGACCAGCAGCACCGCCGCCGTCGAGAGCGCCAACTGCACCCACAGCGCCACCGCGGGGGTCTGATGCCGCGGGTGCACCTTCGCCAGCGGCGCGAACAGCAGCCCGTCGCGCGCCTGCGCGAACGACACGCGCCCGCCCGTCATCACCGACCCGTGCGACGACCCCAGCGTCGACACGACCACCAGCGCCGTCACGATCGTTGCCCCCGCCGGGCCCACCAGCGCCTCCATCACCGCCGGCGCCACCGTCGCCATCCCCCGCATCTCGCCCAGCGGCACCAACCAGATGTACACCGCGTTCACCGCCAAGTACAGCAGCGTCACGCCCAGCGTCCCCAGCACGTACGCGCGGGGGAGCGTCCGCTGCGGGTTCTTCACCTCGCCCGCGATGGCCCCCACGTCGCTCCACCCGTCGTACGTCCACATGATCGCGGCCATCACCGGGATGAGCGCGACCCAGAGCGACCGCGCCGCCGCGGGCGTCTCGAAGTTCGCCGCGTCGCCCTTGCGCAGCACGAGCGCGAGCACGACGATCATGGCGAGCGCCCCGAACTTCACCGCCGTCAGCCCCGTCGCCACCCGCGCCGAGACCGACACCCCGCGCGCGTTGATCCACGTCAGCAGCGTCAGCACGCCGATCGTGAGCGCCTTCCCGCGCCAGTCCGGCTGCGCCGGGTCGTAGTCGATCCCCGCGAGGCGGAACGCGTGCTCGGAGAACACCACCACGATCGCCGCCGCCGCCAGCGGCTTGCTCACGAGCATGTACGTCCACCCGAACACGAACGCCAGCCCGCGCCCGTACCCCTCCCGCAAAAACACGTACACCCCGCCCGAGTGCGGGCGCATGCACGCCAGTTCCGCGAACGTCAGCGCCCCCAGCAGCGACAGCACCCCGCCCGCCGCCCACAGCGCCAGGATAATCCAGGGCGTGTCGAGGTGCCCCGCGATCGCCGGCGGCGTGCGGAAGATCCCCGACCCGATCATGATCCCCACCATCACCCCCGCCGCGCCCCACACGCCCACCCGCCGGGGCAGGTCCGGGCGTCCGTCGGCGATGGTGGGGGGCGTCTCGTTCACGCGGGGCGAGCATACCCGAGCCGCGCCCGCAGCGAGCCCCGCACCCGGGGCCAGTCCTCGTCGGTGATGCTGAACATGAGCGTGTCGCGGACGAACCCGTCGCGCATCACCATGTGCCGGCGGAGCACGCCCTCGGGCGTGGCCCCCAGTTTCGCGATCGCCGCCGCGCTCGCCGCGTTCCGCGCGTCGCACTTCAACTGCACGCGCACGCAGCCCAGCGTCTCGAACGCGTGGGTGAGCATCAGCAGTTTCGCCTCGGGGTTCACGCGCGAGCCCCGCAGGTCGCGCGCGATGAACGTCGCGCCGATCTCGAGCCCGCGGTGCATCGGGCGCACGTCGAGGAAGCACGACGCCCCCGCCACGCGCCCGCCCTCCCGCAGCACGAGCGCATAGCCGAGCCCGCCGCCCCCGCCCGATCCTGGGCCCACCCAGATCCTCGACGCGATGAACGCCTCCGCCGACGTCCGCGCGTCGCTCATCGGGCAGAAAGGCGGCGGGAAGTGCACGAACGTCTCGTCGTCGATCGCCGTCGCCAGCCCCGGCGCGTGCCGTGCCTCCAGCGGCTCAAGCCGCAGCGTCTCCCCCTCCAGCACCACCGGTCGAAGGTCCATCGTCGCCATGCTAGCGCCCGCCGCCCGTCCCGCGTATGAATGCCCCGCGCGTACACGCCCCGTGGCGTTACACCCGCGCGGCACCGACCTCGTCGAGCACGCCGATGATCCCGCGGAACATCCGCCCCGCGCCCTCGACGACCCGCGCCCGCTCGTCCTCCGACAGCGCCAGGGCGTCGAGCATGGCCTTGAACGCGCCCCAGCGTTCGCCCTGCGCCGTTCCGTGCGGCGTGAGCGACGGGCACTCGAACGCCCCGTGCGCCCGCGCAAGCGCCGCCGCGATGAACCGCCCGCCGTTCGTCGCGCCCTCAAGCACGTACCACATGCCCAGCAGCGTCGCGTCGTCGGCCCGCTCGATCACCGCGCTCAGCGCCGCCGCCGTCTCGCCCGGAGTGCCCTCCGCGCCCAGCCGGCGCGCGTCGGCCAGCATCGCCGCCCCGCGCGCGTGGTGCGCCCGCACGTGGTCGCGCAGCAGCGCCGACCGTCCGATCCGCGCCTCCAGCGCCATCTGCACCAGGGCCGTCTGCGCGTGCAGGTGCGCGAAGTCCCCCAGCGGCCTGTCGCCGCGGAACAACGCCCCGTGCACCGGGTGCCGCTCCGCCGCCACGTGCAGGTTGTGCGTGTCCTCTTTCAGCCGTTCCGCCAGGGTCCGCATGGGGGCTCCTCATAGTTGAGACTAGGTCTCAATTATATCCGGCGCGTTGCCACCCTGCAAACCGATTGCTCGCCACGGTGCCTGGCGATAGCTCTTCAAGCAGTCCGGCCTCCGCACTCAGGGCAGACATCCCGTCCGAGCCCCATCTCGTACCCGCAAGCCGGACACAGCCCCAGCCCCCGTCGGGCCTGCCTTCGGTTGCGACGCCACGCCTGAACTCCCAGCGTGAGGGCGAGGAGCACCGCCGACCACGAAATCCAGTTGAGCAGCATCCCACCAAGCCTCACGCTGGTCGGTGCGGCATGGAACTGCAATCCGCCCGGCACGAGCCAGCGCCACGGTGCCTTCGCTCCGGAGACCACGGAGCCCCGACGCACCTCCATCGTCGGACCAGCGGGCGAGTACACAACCTCTCCGACAAAGCAGCGGAAGGGAAAGCCTGTCGCAATCGTGTCCTGATACGCACCATCAACGAGATTCACGAAGGAGCCACGATCAGTCCATGTGGGGGGAATCAACGTCGGCCCCTTCCACGCGGCCGCCCCCGGCGCCGCCGCCTTGAAGTACCCGAAGAGTGTGTGCTCGTTGGACTTGTAGAAGAGACGGCCCGTGCCATCGACACCGTGCACGCCCTGGAACGTGCTCGGCCTGGGTGTGGTGTCGGCCACGGTGATCAGAAAGTGCACGTACCCCAGCATGCCTAGAAGGATTGTAAGTAAAAGCCCACCGAACAAACAACAAAGACATGTTTGTATCGATGGCCGTCCCCAGATCGGAGCGCGATCGCCGAATATTACAGAATCCTGCCTGCGTGACACTATGAGCACGGGTTCATGGGTGTCCATGAGTTGCAGTCCATAATAGGATCATACCACTCGATGCATCCTGCCGGTATCGGTGCGCTCGGACGCGGAGGATTGGTGCCCGCCGGAAGGCAGGGCGTGGGTGGCGGTGAGCCTGAGGGAGTACACGTCGTACATTCAATGTGCTTGAGCCGAGTACAGAGACGCTGCTGAACGACGATTGAGAAAGACGGAGTCTCGCCGGGTCGTACACACACAACGAGTCGACTCTCAACCACAAGTGCGGCATCAGTCCATCTCTCGCGTCGGCAGTTCTTGAACGGGAGATTGGTATCGATCGGTGGCGGATTGATGTAGGTCTCGCACTTCCACGGATTGGTGATAGGAGTCCAAGGACTGATCTGAGTAGGAGGTTGGATCGGCGGAAGCGGAACTGCGACGGCCGCAAGCGAGGGACAGCCAGAAGCTTGGCTTGCCTGCAATGCGCCCGCTACTCTTTCAGGGACAGTCTGGGGTTCTCCGATCAATGTTTCCACGACAACCTCAGCCAACGCCGTGAGCTTTGCGTCTCTCGTGCATCCCGGGCCCTCAGTCTTGTCAACAGGAATGTCCGCAGCGGGGTAGCCCGCGAATACAAGGGCTTCGATAATCGCATCACGATCGGGAGATGAGTCGAGAAGTCCAGCGAGCGGATCATCGGCGAGAACTCCCAACTGGTACTCCTCCTGGGCTGGCGGATTCAATATGATTCCGCTGCTTCCCGCCATGTCCCAGTTGCCGTCTTCGGAGTCCGCAATGCCCATCTCGAGCTTGACGGACATGACGGCCTCCCATGCACTGCAGGAAAGCCAAGTCTTGGCAGTCCAGCCAGTATCGTCTCGCTTGTACCAGACGGCGATAAGGTTGTTGCCCACAGCGGCGGAAGGATCGGACAGGGCCAGAAACCCAACCACCGACGCGGACGCGCCGCTTTCTGTCGCGTACACCGGGTGCATTGTCCAAGGGCCGATCAACACCTTGCTCGCAGCGACGTGGTGTGTAGGTTGGGCCACCACCGTGGCAGCGATTCCAAGTATGGCTGCGGTGAGTACCAGATGCCAGATGGGCTTTTGCATGTCGCGCACTCCCGAGTTACCTCCCGGGATTCGCGCCCGGGGTTCACACCCGGGGTTCACACCCGGGGTTCACACCCGGGGTTCACACATCCAGACTATTTCTTCGGTATGCCCATGTCAAGACGAATCTTGTTTGACATCACGATCAGCCGAGTATGGAACCGCCCCGAGGTCAGTACAGCTACGTACGTTGCGTAGTCGACGGAGGATATGGCAGTTGTCCACAGACGGCCGCAAAGCCAGGGCCACGCATGACAATTCGCGAAACACCCAACTAGCCCCGCTAATGCAGCACGCGGTAGACCTCACCCTCGTCGGTGAGGCCCTGGCGCACTTTCCCCAGCGCGTCCTCGCGCATTGGCTTGAACCCGCCGCGCACCGCGGCGTCGTACAGCATCACCGCGTCCGCGCGCGACGCCGTCAGCCGGCGCAACTCGTCGGTCATCGCCATGATCTCGTACACCGCCAGGCGTCCCTTGTACCCCGTGCCGTAGCACGCCTCGCACCGACCCGTCGGGCGTCCCATCTCGTCGCTCACCTGCCCCGCACCGGCGCACGCGCGGCACGTCCGACGCAGCAGCCGCTGCGCCAGCGTCGCCAGAAGAGAACTTGTGATCAGGAACGGCTCAACGCCGATGTCGACCAGCCGCGGGATGGCGCTGGGCGCGTCGTTCGTGTGCAGCGTCGCGAGCACCAGGTGCCCCGTGAGCGACGCCTGGATCGCCAGTTGGGCCGTCTCCGCGTCGCGGATCTCGCCCACGAGGATCACGTCCGGGTCCTGGCGCAGCAAACTCCGCAGCCCCGCCGCGAACGTCACCCCGCGCTTCACGTTCACCTGCATCTGGCTGATGCCGTCGAGGTGATACTCCACCGGGTCCTCGATGGTCATCACGTTCCGGCTCGCCCGGTCGATCCGCGAGAGCGCCGCGTAGAGCGTGGTCGTCTTGCCGCTGCCGGTCGGGCCCGTGACGAGGATGATCCCGTTCGGGCGTTCCACCAGATCCAGCAGTTGCGTCTGCATCTCCCGCGTCATGCCGATCTCATCGAGCGACAACTGCGTCGCCGTCTGATCCAGCAGGCGCAGCACCAGCCGCTCGCCGTACACCGTGGGAATCGCCGAGAAGCGGATGTCGACCTTGCGGCTTCCTACGCGCACGCTCGTGTGCCCGTCCTGCGGGCTGTGGCGGTTCGCGATGTCCAGTTCCGTCATCACCTTGAGGCGCGAACTGATCGCCGGCGCCAGGCTCAGCGGCGGGCTGAACGCGTCCACCAGCATCCCGTCGATGCGGAACCGGATCACCAGGCGCGTCTCCTGCGGGTGCACGTGCACGTCGCTCGCCCGCCGGCGCAGCGCCTCGAACAGGATCATGTTCACCAGGCGGATCACCGGCGTCTGCTTCGCCAGTTGCAGGAGGTCCGTCGACTGCCCGGCGTTCGCCGCGGCCGCCGCGATCGCCCGCTCGTCGAGCGGCATCTCCTCGATGATCTCCGTCACGAGGTCCTGGCGCTGCTCGTACCCGCGGTTGATGAGGTTCGCCACGCCCGCGCGCGGCGCCAGCACCAGGCGCACGGGCATGCCCAGCATGTCCTCGAGCATCGCGAAGACCGCCGGCTGCATCGGCTGCGCCGTCGCCACGGTCATCACCTGCCCGTCGCTCTCCAGCCCTGCGCACAGACGCCCGCGCGCCACGTCCGCCGGCACCGTCTCGTAGAACTTCGCCGCGCTCTCGCCCAGGCGGGGCTCGGCCACGTACCGCAGGCCCGTCCGCCGCCCCAGCAGTTCCAGCGCCGCGTGCTCGTCGAGCGCGAGCACCTGCAGCAGCACGTCCCACGCCTCGTCGTCCGACGCGTCCATCCCCGCGAACCGGCGCACCTGCTCGGGCGTCAGCGGGATCGGCGCGAACAACTCCGCCACGCGTGCGAGTTCCGCCGCCGAAGGGCCCGGCAGCGACGTCTCGCGCGCGGCGTTCCCGACCCGCCGCAGCGCCAACAACCCGCCAGTGCGTCCCCGGTCCTTCATCGGCTCAGCATCCTCGCTCGCAGCCCCGCGTCAGTCCGGCAGAAACAACTCCTCGCGCTCGCGCGGCGCGATCACCCGCCCCGCCCCGGCGCCCGTCTCGGGCATCGGGGCCGGCGTCGGCGCGGGACGCGGCAGCACGATCTCCATCTTCGACGGCGCCAGCGGCGGGGTGTCCTCCGGCAGCCCGACCTCCGCCCGCGGCCCGCGCGTCAGCAACTTCAGGTCCTGGAACGTCGGGTCCCGCAGCACCCGCGGCGTCAGGAACACGTACAGCACCGTCTTGCGGTCGCCCGTGCTCCGATCCTGGAACAGCAGCCCAAGCAGCGGAATATCTCCCAGCAGCGGGATCTTCGCCACCGTCTTCGTCTTGCTGTCCACCACCAGCCCGCCCACCACCACCGTCGAGTCCGACGGGACCGTGATGCTGTTCGACTTGATCGTGTTCTCCTGGCGCGGCGGGGGCAGCGTCGTCCCGCCCACGACCTGCCCCTCACCCGTGAAACTCGACAACTGAATCTCGTACTTCAGCCGCATGTATCCGCCGTCGCTGATCTGCGGCGTCACGCGCAGCGTCGTCCCCGCCTGCGCATAATCCCCCGCCGTCACCAGGTCGCTCTGCCCCGTCGCGCCCCGGCTGATCGTGCTCGTCGGCTGCTGGTCGAGGCTGACGACCTCGGCCTCCTCGTTGTCGTCCACCAGCAACTGCGGGTTCGAGATGATCCGCGAGTCCGTCTCGTTCGCCAGCGCCGTCATCACCACCGGCACCATGTCGTTGCGGATGATCGCCGCCGTGAACCCCGTCAGCGCGTTCACCGTCGGACGCGTCGTGATGTTCGACCCGCTCCCGTAGTTCGCCAGACCGAACGACTGCGTCAACACCCCGCCCGTCGCGTTCGCGTTGATGAGCTGCGTCTCGAACGCCGTCCGCAGACGGTCGTCCGCGTTCACCGCCACGATCTTCGCCTCGACATACACCTGCGGCCTGCGCAGGTCGAGTTTCTCGATCAGCCGTGCGAACTCGGGCTGCTGCCCCGCCTGCGCCTTCACCAGCAACTGGTTGTTCTTCACGTCCGGGTACACGAACGAATCGCTCGCGTCCAGCGCGATCGAATCATCGCCCCCGCCCCCCGCCGCGGGGCGTTGCGTCGCCGGCTGCTGGCGCGGCGCCGCGAACCCGCGCCGCCCCCCCGAATCTCCCGGGAGCAGCGGGCTCGTGCCCACCGGCGACGTGCTCGAGATCACCCCGTTGATGATCTCCGCAAGGTCCTCCGCGTTCGCGTTCCGCAACTTGTACACCCGAGTCACCACCGCCTCCGCCTCGGTGTCCAACTGGTCCAGCAGCGCCTGCAACTGCGCCTGCTGCGACGACGTCCCGTAGTAGATGATCTGCCCGCGCTCCTCGTCGACCACCATCAGCGGCCCGCCGATCGTCGTGCCCTGGGTCTGCAGCCCCTGCCGCCCCTGCCCGGGCAACTGCCCCCGGTTGATGTCGAACCCCAGCCCCCGCGACGCCGCCGCGATCGTGATCACCTCGCCCAGCCCGCGCCCGCGCGCGATGTCCGCCACCTGCGCCGCCGATTTGCCCGCGGCGTACGCGCGCGGCATGAGCTCGTTCGGCACGTCGATCACCGCCAGCACCCGACGCACCTGCTCCATCTCCTCGCTCGTGCCCCGGAAGATCAGCGCGTTCCCCTGCTGGTCCACCGACAGCCGGTCCGCCAGCGAGTACAGCGTCGTCAGGTTCCGCTGGGGCGTCACGCCCGCCGCCTGCTCGCCCGGCGCGCCCGTGCGCGCGGGCGTCGCGATCGTCGCCTGCCCGATCAACTGCAGCGCCCGCTCGCGCGCCACGCCCGCCGTGATGTGGTCCAGCGCGATCCGCTGATACTCCAGCCGACGCTCCTCCCGCTGCACCGCCTCGATCAACTCGCCCAGCGCCTCCAGCCGCCGGGGCGTGTCCGTCGCGATGATCACCCCCACGTCGTCGATGTACGCGTACTGCCGCGCCCCGCCCTGGGCGCCGGGCAGCGGCGCCCCGATCAGCCCGTCCACGAACGTCTTGAGCGAACTCGGCCTCATGTTCGGCGTGCGGAACACCCGCGTCGTCGCCAACTCGCCCTTCGCGTTCGGCACCACGTTCGCGTTCGCGTGCACCGTGTACAGCCCGAACCGGTCGCGCGTCACCGTCCAGCCCTGCTGCTCCAGCAGCGTCGCCAGCAGCCCCAGCAACTCCGTCTTCTTCACCGGCACCGGCGCGTTGAACCGCACCGTTCCGGGCACGTCCCCGATGATCGTCACGTTGATGTTCAACGCCGTCGCCACCAACTCCACCAGCGTGTTCATCGTCACCGGCTCGGCGAACGCCGACAGCGTCACCACGTCCGGATCGTCCATGCCGATCCCCGGGAGCGCCGGGACCGGCGGGGCGCCGTTCGCGCCCGCGTCGCGGGCCGCATCGCGGGCCCCGCCTACTGGCGTCGCCCGCGCGGGGCCGCCCGGCTGCGCCAGCGCCAGCCCGCACACGCACACCACCCCGCCCGCCGCCGCCAGGATCGTCCGCGCGATGCTCCGCTGCTCCACGTGCGCAACCTCCATGGCCCCGGACCTTCGCCCGGATCCGCCGCTGGTGATACCTCCCGCCGCCCCGCGTGGCTGCGGCCCGGCGACGCGGTCTCGGGGCAAAGATAGGCCGTGCCCCTTCCCACCCCACGCATCGTCAGTTTGCTCCCCTCCGCCACCGAGATTCTCGGGCTCTTGGACGCCGCTCACCTCCTCGTGGGCCGCTCCCACGAGTGCGACTTCCCCACCTCCCTCCACCACCTCCCCGTCCTCACGGCCCCACGCGTCCGCCCCGACGCCCCCGCCGCCATCGACGCCCAGGTCTCCACCGCGCTCGCGTCCGGCGACTCCCTCTACGACCTCGACCGCGCCGCCCTGGCCGCCCTCCGTCCCGACCTCATCCTCACACAAGACCTCTGCCGCGTCTGCTCGATCGACATCGCCGCCGTCCGGCGCGTCGCCGACACCCTCGACCCCCCGTCCGCGGTGCTCAGCCTGAACCCGACGACGCTCGACGCCGTGCTCGACGACGTTCTCCGCGTCGGGGCCGCGCTCGGGCGTGAACCCCTCGCCCGGGCGCGGGTTGTCGCGCTCCGCGAACGCCTCGCCCGCGCCCAGGACTTCGTGAATCCCTACGCCGACCCCCCGTCCGTGGGCTTCCTCGAATGGACCGACCCGCTCTTTGTCGGCGGGCACTGGACTGTTCAGATGATCGAGCGTGCCGGCGGGCGCCACCCGCTCAACCCCACGCGCCCGCTCCCCGGCTCGGGCGCCGCCGCGGGCCCCCAGGCCGCCCAGCGCGACGCGCCCCCCTCCCGGCGCGTCACCTGGGACGAGTTCGCCGCCTCCGCCCCCGAGTTCATCGTCGTCTGCCCCTGCGGCGTCGCCTTGGACGACACCATCGCCCAGGCCCGCGCCCTCGCCGCCCATCCCGGGTGGGCCGACCTGCCCGCGGTTCGCGCCGGGCGTGTCGCCGCGGTCGACGGCAACCAGATGTTCAACCGCCCCGGCCCGCGCCTGGTCGACGCCTTCGAGTGGCTGGTCGGCTGGCTCCACGACCGCGCGGACATCATCCCGCCCAACTTCCCATGGCGGGCTCTCTAGACCGTGATTCTCGGACCCTGAACCCGGGGTTTGTACGGGCAAGCGTCCGCAAACCCACCCGGTTGCAAAAAACCGCGCGGTCTGTGCAAAAGAAATGGTCTGTGCGGGTTGTTTCCGCTGGAACATGAGGCACATTAACTCCCAGCGGGGACAGAGGCAGATGCGATCCTTGGGCGGTAGCCGGTGATCGACACGGCGTGCGTGTCGGTACGTCCGCGTTGAGCCCACGGGTCGGGCCTGTGTCCGTGCGCGCCCGGGGCATGACGCCCAGGGCCGCGCCCCGGGTTCACCCACCCGGGGGGAAGAGAAGCGGCGTGGATCGATGAGTGCGCTGTCCCGTCAACCCGAAGTTCCCCTGCTCGTCGCCGACTGGCAGAGCGACGTCACGCAGATGCTCGACGAGCACCACCTCGTCGCCTTCTCCGACTCCCCCGCCCGACGCACCCAGTTCGCCGTCATGCTCGCCCAGTTCCTCGGACGCCAACGCGACACCGAGGTCTGCGTCTTCTACGGCAAGTTCATCACCGACCTCGAATCCTTCTGTTATCAACTCGAACGCGCCATCCCCGGGCCCGCCCTCGAACGTCGCGTCGACGGCCCGCGCGGCGCCGTCTCCCTCCTCCGTGCCCGCGCCTCCTTCCGCGGGCGCGCCGAAACCAAGCACCGCTATTACATCTGGCACGACGCCGACGTCCTCCTCCGCCAGGATCACCGGCTCTTCGGCCAGATCGTCGACGCCATGGCAGGCGTCGCCGCCGAGTCCGAGTACGTCTCCGACGACCTCCTCCTGCTCCACCGCTCCATCTACGTCGGCGCCTCCATCCTCGACGTCTACGCCGAGGACCCCCGCGGGCAGTTCCGCCGCTGGTTCGCCGACGGCCGCGGCGAGCCCTTCTGGCAGGTCGTCACCGGCCTCCGCCACCCGCCCTTCACCAAGTACTGCATCGACGTCCTCGGCGTCGACGCCCGCGGCGTGGCCTGAGCCGTCGTGACTCACGTCACGCGCACGCTTCTCCTCCTTCCCCTCCTCTCCCAATGTCATCATGCCTTGCTGGGGCGGGGCCTTTCCAGGCCCCGTTTTCATCCCCCAATCCCGCGAAGCCACCTTGCATTCGCCGGACCACGCCGTATATTGACCACATGGCCCGAGTGTCCCCAGCGCTGTCGGTCTGGACGAGTTGGCAGTGGCCTCGATGCCAGTGGTCCGGGCGGCACAGGCCACTCGCCCGCGCGGGCGGCATCCTGTCCGCGGCCTTGGCCCTGGCCGCCGTGCTCGCCGCCTCCCCGGCCCTCGCGCAGCCGGGCGGGTGGGTCGACCCCGCGAGCGGGATCGAGTTCGTGCGGATCACCCACCCCGGCAACGCGCCGTGGACAGGAGGGGGCTTTAACAACAACCGAGGTGCCGTCGGGTACGAGTTCGCCATCGGCAGGTTCGAGGTCACCAGTGCCCAGTGGGTCGAGTTCTTCAACGCCGCGTTCGACCGGCCCAGAACCGATCGAATCCCCCACGTCCAGGCCCCGTTCGCATGGGGCGGCGTGTTCGCCCCGCCGCAGACCCCCGGCGGGCGGCGGTGGGCCGTCCCGGAGGGCAATGAGCTGCGTCCGGTCGGGGGCATCAGTTGGCGTACCGCCGCGATCTACTGCAACTGGCTGCACAACGGCAAGGGGACCGACCGTGAGGCATTCCTCAACGGCGCATACGACGTCAGCACCTTCGGAGTCCTGAGCGGCCGATTCACCGACCAGCTCACACGCCACGCCGACGCTCGCTACTGGATCCCCAGCCTCGACGAGTGGATGAAGGCCGCCCATTACGACCCGAGCAAGGTCATTCCCGACGGCACCACCGGCGGGTGGTGGGAGTACAGCAACGGGAGCGACACGCCGTTCGTCTACGGCCCGCCGGGGGTGCTGGTGAACGGGCAGCCCGCGACCGCGAACGCCGGCTGGGACGACTTCACGTACCCGGGTCTGAACCCGTACACGGTGCCGCTGGGCGCGTACGCGGGCGTCACGAGCCCGTGGGGGCTGCTCGACGTCGCCGGCGCCACCAGCGAGTGGACGGAGGGGTACTTCCAGATCCCCGATGAGCCGCTGCCGACCGATCGACTATTTGAAGGATCGGCGTGGCGGGGGGGGGGAGGGCTCGACAGAGCCGGCTTCAGTGGTGGTGAATGGCCGGGTTTGCCCGACACGGACTTCGGGCTGCGTGTGGCGACGCACGTGCCGTCCCCGGCGACGATCGCTCTCGGCTTCGTGACGATGATGATAATCGCCCGCAGGCGACGAAGTTAGCACGATCTTTGCTTGAATCACACGGTTCGGCGTTTACTTCCAACCCGGGTTCTCGCTAGGTTATACCGGTTCTCGGACGGCGATGGACAAGCGAGCAGAAGCCAGTTTTTATTGGGAGGCAGACATGCGATTCGCGATCCTTCTCGCTGCGGTGTCGATGCTGAGCGGCGCGGGGCACGCGCAGCAGATCGGGTACCGAATCAACGGTGGCTCGACGCAGACCGTTACGGTCAGCCAGACGCCGCCTTACTCGGACATCGTGATCGACCTGGGCACGGTCACGACGAACACCGACGTTCACATCTTCGACACCAGCGGGATCGACGACAGCGTGGGCATCATCACGATCCGGGGACGTCTTGTTTCACCAGTACCGATCCGTGTCGTGGTCGGAGATGCGAGCCTTGATGCTGTTTCCACGGCCTTTCTTGACCCGCGTGCGTTGATTGCTCCCGGCCTTCGGCATGTCGGCGGCGTGGCGTTCGTGCCTCCGGCGCAGTTCCCCGACGACACGTCGCTTCGCGACAACGCCGCCCTGTCGTTGAACATCCTCGGCGACCTGACGGGCAACGTCACCGCCGGGAACCTGTACCGGGTCGATGTCCGACGGAGTTTCGACATCAATCCCGCCAACCGCTTCGGCGGGACGATCTCGGGCACGCTCCGCGCGACGCGCGGGGACGGCGTGGTCCTCGGATTCGACGGTTCACTCTTGCAGGCCATCGGCTACGTGCGCGCCGGGCACGCGATCACTGGCCTTGTCATCGCCGACGGCGAGCGAGACGCCAACGGCCAGCCGGTGTTCGATGTGGCAACACGCGCCACATGGGGCAGCGTCGGGCGGCTCGTCGTGGGGCCCTACGACCAGACCGACCCGCCACCGGGCATGCGAGGCGACGTGCTGTGCGAGTACGGCGAGATACGGGATATCTACTGCGCGGGGCAGGTCGGCGACGGGCCGGAGCAGGGCGATCGCGTGTCGATCGTGGCAGGCGTCAGGCTATCCCGTCTGGCCGTGCGGGATGAATCCGACCCGACCGTGCTGCAGGAGGATGTGTACGCGGACGTGCAGGCGTCGGCACGTGGCGTTCCCTCACCGGCGGAGTCAAGTCTGACGCTGATCGAGACCGAGGGAGACTTCGTCGGCAACGTGGAACTCCATGATTTCTTCGGTCTGAACGACCAGGCGCCGGGGCGTGCGGACACGGGGCGCAAGGGCATTTTCGTCGGCGGCGACTTCCACGGCGACATCAGCGTCACGTACAGTTACCAGTATGGCGACATGATTGCCCGATCGTTCCGCGGCGAGATCGTGATCGGCCAGATGCTGAAGGGCGCGATCGTGGCGGTCGGAACGGAGGGGAGCGAGGATCCGCTCGACGGGACGCTGAAGACGGTGATCGTTGGCTTTCGATCCGACCTCACAGGCGCGCCGCGTGCGAATCAGCCCGGCTTCAACTCGATTCAGAACGTGGTCAGCCAGCCGCCCTTCGAGGGGGCCGCGCGTGACAACTGGTACACGATGCCTCCGTCGGATTACTACACCGCCGACAGCGTAATCCGCGCGGCGAAGTCGATCGAGAAGCTCGAGATCAAGTCGATGTCGAATCGGCTCCCGTTGCTTGGGGGCAAGTTCGGGCGTGCGCGCGTCGAGTCGCCGCACATCGAATCGCTCTTCATTGAGCACTTCGATTCCGGATCCGTGTGGTCGGGCAGGCTGAACTCTGAGACGTCGAGCGTCACGAACGACATCTCGGACGACTACGCGAAGATCAATGAACTGACCATCGGGTGCATGGGCCCGAAGGCCGACCTGTGGGTGCAGGATTGCCCGCTGATCGACATCACCGGCGACATGTTCGGGGAGATCCACCTGCCATCGCTGGCGGCCACGGAGATTCTTCGCATCGGGGGAAGGCTGGGCGACGTCAGCCAGGCGACCGCCGCGATCGCGCTGTGCCAGGCGGAATCGCTGGACTTTATCCAGCGGGTCCAGGTGTATCCGAACGAGGACTCCCCTCGCGGGGTTTGGGCACAGGTGGAGAACAACGACACGTTCAGCCTGTCGGGTATTGCGAACTTCGGGCGCGTGCTGATTCGCGAGCCGCTGGGGCTGCATGGACAGATCATTCTTGACGGCTCGAACTCAACCGGGCAGTCGCGGGAGGCGACCCATTGGCTGGGCGACATCGAGGTCGGCACCGGCGACGCGCCGGATCCCAATGAACCTGGCACACCCTTGGTCATCAGCGCCGACAGCGCACGCGCGACCACGGACCTTCTTGGCCCGGAGTACGTCGGGCTCCCGTCCGACTTCGGCGGCGGAGCCGTCGGGCTGGTGCCGTTCACGCTCCACGGCCCGAACTGCACGCCCCCGCTCGACGTCACGACGCCTCCCATCTTCCTCAGTTCCGCGCTCTTCCACCTGCTCGACCCGCAGGACAACGAGACGATCGTGCTGGACTTCCGCGGGCCGGTGACCACCGAGGCCGTGGCCGACGCCCCGTTCGTCATCCACCGGCTCTCCGACACGGAGGAGTTCGACTTCTCCATCATGTTCATGGTTGACGTGAAGCGCGCGCCGCACGACCAGGGGCCGCCGAACTCGCGAGCGGTCTCCCTCCGCGGTGCGGGCATCGAGTACAGTTACCTGATCGATGAGGGGCTCTTCGGGCTCCGTTTTCTCCGCGACGACCCGCCCCGCACGCTGCTTTGCGATGCCACCCGCACCGAGTTCGGCGTGCCGGTCGCCCCGCTCCCGCAGGGTCAGGACTACGACTACTACTTCGTGGTCCGGCGCGACTGCAACCTGAATGGCTTCTGGGACACCGACGACATCGCGGCCGATCCATCGCTCGACCTGGACTTCGACGGACGGATCGACTCCTGCTACGAGAGCACGCCCTGCGAGCCGGACATCAACGGGGACGGGAACGTCGATCAGGACGACCACGCCTGCCTCGTCCAGATCATCGGCGGCGACTGGTCCTGCCTGGGCGAGGGTATCGACCCGGACTTCAACGGCGACGGGAACATCGATCAGGACGACGTGGCGGCCCTCGAAACCGTCATCGCCGGCGGCCCCTGCCCGTAGGCCGTCAATGCATAGCGACCCGGCTTCACGCGCCCGAGTACCATCGCCCGCATGCGGATCATCGCCGGCGAGTTTCGTCATCGCGTTCTTGAGGGCCCGGGCGATTCCGAGGTCACGCGCCCCATCCCCGACCGCGTGAAGGAGTCGCTCTTCGCCCTGCTCCGCGGGCACTGCGAGGACGCGACCGTCTTCGACGCCTTCGCGGGCGTCGGCTCCATCGGGCTCGAATGCCTCAGCCGCGGCGCCGCCCGCGTCGTCATGGTAGAGCAGGACCGGCGCATCGCCGACATCCTCCGGCGCAACGTCGAGTCCCTCGGCGCGGCCGACCGCTGCGACGTCGTCACCGGCGACGCCCTGGGCCCGGGCGCCCTCGCCCGCGCCCCCCGTCCGCTGCACCTGGCCTTCTTCGATCCGCCCTACCCGCTCGTGCAGGACCCCGTGGGGTTCATGCGCGTCATGGCCCAGGTGGCCCGGGCCGTCGCGCTCCTCGACGACACCGGCTTCGTCGTCCTCCGCACGCCCTGGCCGCTCGTGCACACGCCCGGCGGCGGCCCCGCCGAGCCCACGGCCTCCGCCCCGCCGCCCCGACGCAAGAAAAGCCCGCGCGGCGGGTGGCGTCAGGAGATGCGCCGGGCCGCCCTCGGCATGACCCCACGCGCGCGCCCCAAGCCCGCCGACGAGCCGCCCGACGAGCCCGACGATCTTCCCGCCGATGAAGGTGCCGGCGCCCCGCGCGATCCATCCGCCGCGCCGCCCGCCGTCACGCCCGAACTGCGCCTCCACGGGGCCGTCGGGCCCGAAACGCACGTGTACCGCGGTATGGCCCTGCACCTGTACATGCGCGACCGGGGGACGACGTGAACGCCTCCCCGACGCGCGACGCGATCCTCGATCGGCTCACCCCCGCCCAGCGCGACGCCGTGGTGCACGACGCGGGCCCGCTCATCGTCCTCGCCGGGCCCGGCACGGGCAAGACGCGCGTTATCGAGCGTCGCGTCGCGTGGGGCGTGGTCGAGCGTGCCATCGAGCCCGAGCGCGTCCTCGCGGTCACGTTCACCATCAAGGCCGCGGGCGAACTCCGCGAGCGCATCGACGGCGTGCTGGGCGCGTCGCTGGGCGAGCGCGTGGGCATCCACACGTTCAACGGGCTGGGCTGGGGCCTGGTGCGCCGGTTCGCCGACGTGCTGGGGCTTCCGTCGCGCGTGCTGCTGGCCGACGCCGTGCAGATGGACCGGCTGATCCGCGAGGTCGTGCTCGAACTCGACCTGTTCCGCGAGTCGCGCGGGCTCGGGCTCGACGCGCTGAGCGAGCAACTGCGCCGCGCGTTCGACGCGATGGGCAACATCGGGCTCGATCCCGAGGACGCGCCCGCCGCCGCCACACGCGCGTTCGACGGCGCGGGCGACGACGCCGCCGCGCGGGCCGCCGCCGCCCGCTTCGCCGACGAGGCGCGGGCCTACGCCGAGGTCACGCGCCGTCGCCTCGCGCGCGGGTGGCTCACGTACAACGACCAGGTGCTCCTGGCGGCCCGCCTGCTGCGCCGCCACGCCGACGCCGCGACAATCGTCCGCTCCGAGATCGCGTGCGTCGTCGTCGACGAGTTCCAGGACACGAACCCCGGGCAGATCGAGTTCCTGCGACTGCTCTGCCCGCCGACCCCCCGCGCCGACATCTGCGTCGTGGGCGACGACGACCAGGCGATCTACGCCTTCCGCGGCGCCGACGAGCAGGCCTTCCGCCGCTTCGCGAGCCTGTGGGTAGGCGCCCGCGTCGTCACGCTCGACGAGAACTTCCGGAGCGGCGCCCCCGTGGTCGACGCCGCCAACGCCATCATCACCCGCGCGGGGCGCCGCTTCCGCGACGACAAGGTGCTCCGCAAGGGGGCCGCGAGCACCGCCCCCGACGCGCGCCTCACCGCGATCAACCTCCGGCGCGAGCTCGACGACGCCGAGCCCATCGCCGCGATGCTCCGCGTCGCGCAGCGCGAGGCCGCCGCGGCCGGGGTCCCCTTCCGCTGGGACGACCACGCCGTCATCGCCGCCACGCACGCCGACCTCGAACGCATCAGCGACGCCCTCCGCCTCGAGGGCATCCCCTTCGCCCGCGAAACCGAGAAGACCTTCCTGCAAGACCCCGGCGTGCAGGACGCCCTCGCCTGGGCCCGCTGGATCGTCCGCGCGAGCGACACCGGCGCCGCCCGGCGCGTCCTCGTCCGCCCGCCCATCGGCCTGCCCTGGGAGCGCGCGGTCGACCTCGAAAAGGTCTGGGCCGCGGCCCGCGCCCGCGCCGACGACGTCGCCTACGACGCCTTCCTCGCGCGCGAAGCCGCCGAGCATCCCTCTCTTGCCGCAGCCCTCACCCCCGCCCTCGCCCGCCTCGGGCGCTTGCGCGCCGACGCCGCCGCGCTCCCGGGCAGTGAGGCCCTGCTCCGCGTGATGACCACGAGCGACCTGGCGCACGCCGACCTCCTGCCAGGGCGGGCGAGATCGCGCCGCGTCGGTGCCCTGGTCGCGCTCCTGCGTCTGGCGCGCCAGGTGCAGACGCGCCTTGATCCGCCGGGCGACCTCGGCACGCTGCTGGACTACATCGACGAACTCGCCTCGCTCCGCGCCGCCGCCCCCTCGCGCGGGCTGGGCGACGACGACGCCCCCGAGTTCGAGGAGCAGGGCGAGTCCGACGCCGGGCGTGTCCGTCTCATGACCGCCCACGCCTCCAAGGGCCTGGAGTTCGACTGCGTCTACGTCCCCCGCTGCGGGAGCGGGAACGGCTACGGCAAGGTCCGCGAGCGCGACGTCTGGGAACCCCCCGCGAGCCTCTTCGATCCCCTCGACCCGCGCCCGCCGAAGGACCGCCTGCGCGACGAGCAGCGCCGGCTCTTCTACGTCGCGTGCACGCGCGCCAAGCGCCGCCTCGTGATCCTCGCCAAACTCCCCAAGACATCCAGCAGCGGGCTGCACCTGTTCGAGGAACTCACGCGCGGCGCCCCGCCCGGCTTCCCGCTCGACCTCGTCACCGACGACGAGGTCCTCCAGACCGCCGCCCGCGCAGGGATCGTCCTTACGCCCGCCGTCGTCGGCGCCCGCGCCGCCGCGGATCGCGAGCCGGTCGACGAGATCGCCGAGCGCCTGTCCGCGCTGGAGCGTGCCCGGGCCGCGGGCGTCCTCGACGTCGTCGCCCGCCCGGGCGTGACGCATGCCGAGCTCGACGACGCGCGGCGCGCCCTCGCCCACGCCGCCGCACGCCTCGCGGCCATCGCGCACGTCGCCGCCCACGCCGAGTTGCCCGCGTGGGGCGCGACGCCCGACGCCGACCCCGACATCGTCGCCCTCGCCGCCCGCGCCCGGCGTGAGGCCGCCGCGGGTGAGGGCCCGCTCCTCTTGCGCCCCATGACCCCGCCGCTGAATCTCAGTTACTCGATGATCGACGCCTACACCCGCTGCGCCCGCTGCTTCTACATCCGCCACGTGCTGCGCGTCGAGCCCCCCGCCCGCGAGGAGGCCGGCCTGGGCGAACTCGTCCACCAGGTCCTCGAAACGCACTTCGCCCGCGTCCGCGCCGCCGACAGCGAAGGCCGCACGCCCCCGGACGCCGACGATCTCCTCGCCCTCGCCCGCGCCGCGTACCGGCGCTCGCTCGAGGACCGGCGCCCGCCCGATCCCGCGGTACTCGACCAGTTGCTCGCCCAACTCCGCACGTGCGCCGAGCGACTCCACGACCCGGCCTCCAACATCCTCGAACTCGAACGCATGGTCCGCTTCCCCTACGCCTGCGCCGGGCACACCCACACCATGTCCGCCAAGATCGACCGCATCGATCAACTCCCCGACGGCTCCTACCGCGTCGTCGACTACAAGTCCGGCGAGCCCTGGAAGAGACTCCTCGAGCCCGCCCCCGACGACCTCCAGTTCGGCGTCTACGCCCTCGCCCTCCGCGCGCTCTTCGGCGACGACGTCCAGGGCGTCTGCGAGTACTGGCTCCTCGCCACCGGCCAGCGGGGAACCATCCCCCTCCACAAGATCAACCACGCCAAGGTCGGCACTACCATTGCCGATGCCGTCGATGGCATGCTCCGCGGCGATTACCCGCGGAAGAAAGACTGCCCGGGCGACTGCGCCCTCATGCCGGACCTCGATCCCCCGGCCTGAGCCACGCTCGCCCCGGCCCGAAAGGGAGCGGCGATGTCGCGAGTCATCCAGCGTCTGCGGGCCTTGCTCACGATCACCCTCGCGATGGTGGGGGGCATGGTGGGGGGGGCGATCCTCCTTTCCCCGCCCCAGGCCCGCGCCCAGCCCCTCCAAACCGACCCCAGCCTCCTCACCGGCACCCTCGACAACGGGCTGTCCTACATCGTCATGCGCCACGCCACCCCACCGGGACGCGCGGGGCTCTACCTCCACATCTCCTCCGGGTCCCTCAACGAGACCGACGAGCAGCGCGGCGCCGCCCACTACCTCGAGCACATGGCCTTCAACGGCTCGGAAAACTTCCCCCCGGGCACCCTCGTCCCGTTCTTCGAAGGGCTCGGGCTCACCTTCGGCCGCCACCAGAACGCCTTCACCAACTTCGAGCAGACCACCTACCAACTCTCCCTTCCCGACAACGAGCCCGAAACCCTCGGCAAGGGGCTCGCCTTCTTCAGCGACGTGCTCTTCCGCCTCCTGATCCTCGAGGACGAGGTCGAGAACGAGCGCGGGATCATCCTCAACGAAAAGACCGCCCGCAAGGGCGCCCAGCAGCGCATCGCCGACGCCATGCTCGAACGCACCGCCCCCGGCTCGCGCTACGCCGCCCGATCACCCATCGGCACGGAAGAAACCCTCCGCGCCATGACCCGCGACCACCTCCTCGACTACTACCGCCGCTGGTACACCCCCTCGAACGCCACGATCATCGTCGTCGCCGACATGGACCCGGGCGTCGTCGTCACCGCCATCGTCGAGGCCTTCGACACCCCGGGCGTCGACGCCACGCCACGCCCGATCGACGAAGACCCCGGCGTCCGCCCCTTCGAGTCCACCTTCGCCGTCGTCGTCACCGACCCCGAACTCCCGCGCGCGACCATCTCCATGACGCGCGTCGAACCCCTCCGCGATCCCATCACCACCCGCGAGGCTCTCCGCGACAACTGGGTCGAGTCCCTCGCCATGGGCGCCTTCAACACGCGCCTGCGCAACCGCGTCTCCGAGGGCACCGCCTCCTACCGCGGCGGGTTCGCCGGCGTGGCGCAGAGCGGACGCATCCTCCGCTCCGTCCTCGTCAGCGCCAACGGCGCCCCCGAACGCTGGCGCGACATGCTCCACGAACTCCTCGCCGAGGTCCAGCGCGCCCGGCTCCACGGCTTCTCCGCCCGCGAGATCGAACTCGCCCGGCGCGACGTCATCGCCGGCTTCGAACGACGCGCCACCCAGGAAGAAACCGTGCACGCCTCGGCCCACCTCGCCCGCATCAACGCCCGCCTCGTGTCGGGCGACACCATCCTCTCCGGGCGCCAGATGCTCGACCTCTCCCGCGAGATCCTGCCGACCATCACCGCCGAGGAGTGCGCCGCCTGGTTCGCCCGCACCTACGAGCCCGAACGCGCCATGTTCTCGCTCCAGATCAACGAGAACACGAGCCCGCCCAGCGAGCCCGAACTCCTCGCCGCCGCCCTCGAGGCCATCCGCCAGGCGCCCCCGCCTCTCCCCGCCGCCGACGACTCTCCCGACCTCCTCGACCAACTCCCCGCCCCGGGCGAGGTCGTCGAATCCTCCGAGCACGCGCCCACCGGCGTCTGGTCCGCCTGGCTCTCGAACAACGTCCGCCTCCATCACCGATACATGGAAGAACGCCGCGGGCAGGTCAACGTCCAGATCACGCTCTTCGGCGGGGAACTCCACGAAACCGAAGCGACCCGGGGCGTCACCAACGCCGCCGGGCTCGCCATCGGGGGCGGCGGCACGGGCGCCGGGGGCGGGGGGCTCCCCGCCACGCGCCGCCTCTCCTCCACCCAGATCCGCGAACTCATGACCGGGCGCAAGGTCAGCGTCCGCGGGCGCGTCGGCCCCGACGCCATCCAGGTCAGCGTCTCGGGCGACCCCGACGACCTCGAGCACGCCATGCAACTGGCCTACCTGCTCCTCACCGAGCCCCGCGTCGAGCAGGCCGCCCTCGACCGCTGGCGCGAGATGATGCTCCAGTTCGTCGACACCCGCGAGCGCAACCCCATGCAGGTCTTCGCTCGCCTCGAGACCGAATCACGCTACCCCGACAGCGAGCCCCGCGTCCGCGCCTTCACCCGCGAGCAGATCGAACGCGTGACGATCGACGCCGCCCAGGCGACCATCGACCGTCTCATGCGCGAGTCGCCCATCGAGGTCGCCATCGTCGGCGAGGTCTCGCGCGAGCGCGCGATCGAACTCGCCCTGCAGTACCTCGGCTCGCTCCCCGCGCGTCCGCGCGTCACGCCCGAACGCTTCGCCGACCTCCGGCGCATCGAGCGCCCCGCGCTCCCGCGCGTCGAACGCGCCACCGTCGAGTCCGTCACGCGGACCGCCGGCGCCAGCGTCGGCTTCTACGCCCCCGACACACCCCAGGTCGACGACGTCCACGCCATGCAACTCGCCGGCGCCATCCTCTCGACCCGCATGATCCGCGACCTCCGCGAACAGCAGCGTCTGGTCTACGGCATCCGCTGCGGCGTCTCGCCCGGGAACGCCTTCCCCGGCTTCGGCATGGTCCGCGCCGGCGCGCCCTGCGAGCCCCAGAACGCCGAGCCCCTCGCCCGCGCCATCACCGCCATGTACCACGAGTTCAGCGCCAAGGGCCCCACCCCCGACGAGGTCGGCGTCGCCCAGCGCCAGATCGCCAACACCTACAGCGAGTCCATGAAGGACCCCAACTTCTGGCTCGCACGCCTCGAAGCCGCCACCGCCGACGGCATCCCCCTCGACGAGATCGTCCGCGCGCCCGACGCCATCCGCAGCCTCACGCCCGAACGCGTCCGCGAGGTCTTCAACCGCTACTACGCACCCGACAGACTCATCACGGTGATCGTGACGCCCGTGGAGCCCGCCGCACCCCAGGCCACACCCCAGGCCGGCGCACCCGCCGCGCAGCCCGCCACGCCCTGAGCCACGCGCGCCCTGAGCCACGCGCGCCCGATGCCCGCCCGATCGTCGATCAGGCCAGCGCCGCGGCGCCGGACACGATCTCCGTGAGTTCCGTGGTGATCTGCGCCTGGCGGGCGCGGTTGTAGACGCGCGTCAGGCGCTTGCCCGCCTTGCCCGCGTTGTCCGTCGCCGACTTCATCGCCACCATCCGCGCGATGTGCTCGCTCACCACCGCGTCGTTGAACGCCTGGAAGAGCGTCGCCTTCACCGCCGCCGGCAGCAGGTCGCCCAGCAGCGCCGAAGCGTCCGGGCTGAACTCGAAGATCTGCACCGTCCCGCCCGTGCCGCCGCCCTTCGCCGCCGCCGGCGGCGGGCGGAAGGGCAGCACCTGCAGCGTCACCGGCGTCTGCTTGCCCGCCGAGATGTACTTCATCGAGATCACCCGCACCGCCGAGACCTCGCCCGCCAGGAACCGCGCGGTGTACTCCTCGGCCAGCGCCCGCACCGCCTCGTACGACACCTTGTCGCCGAACGTGTGCGCCTTGGCCACGCTGATCCCCGCGTACTTGAAGAACCCCACGCCCTTCTTGCCCACGACCTCGATCACCCCGCTCTTGGCCCCGGGGTTCGCGCGGAAGAACTGCATCGCCGACCGCAGCACGCTCCCGTTGTACGGGCCGCACAGCCCGCGCTCGCTCGTCAGCACCAGCGTCAACTCGCGACCGGGGCGGGACGCGCCCTGCCCGCTGTCCAGCAGCGGGTGCGTCACGTCCCCCAGCCCGCTCGCCAGTTCGTTCACCAGGTCGAACAGCGTCTCGGTGTACGGCTTGCCCGCCAACGCCGCCTGCTGCGCCCGAGCAAACTTGCTCGTCGCGATCATCTGCATCGTCTTCGTGATGCGACGGATGTTGCCGACGGCCTTGATGCGCTTCTTGATCTCGCGGGTCTTGCCCATAAGGAGCCAAGGATAGGCGACACGCCCACGCCCGCCACCCCGCCCGCCATTCTCGGGCACGCGTTCGGATCACGGTCGGGTCGTGCGGGCTCGGATTCGCCTACGCCCCCAACTCCAGCCCGTCGTACGCCAGGAACATCCCCTCGGGCAGCGTCGCCTGCGTCGCCTCGTGCTCCAGGTCGTGCGCCATGTGCACGAAGTACGTCGCCGGTGCGCCCACCTCGTGCGCCACGCTCACCGCCTGCCCCAGCGTCAGGTGCGTCGGGTGGTGCCGGTGGCGCAGCGCGTCGAGCACCAGCGTCCGCACGCCCCGCAGGCGTCCCCACGTCTCGGGCGGGATCGCCGACACGTCCGTGCAGTACGCCAGCGGGAAGGGCCCCGGGTCCGGCGCGTGCGCGGGCGGGTCGATCCGGAACCCCAGCACCGGCAGCCGCCCGTGCAGCAGCCGCAGGGGCGTCACGCGCAGCGACCACACGTCCAGCGCCTCGGGCGTCTCCACCGCGCGGGGCGTGATCTCCCGCGCCAGCAGCGACGCCACGAACGAGTCGTTCACGTTGAGCGCACGATCAAAGATGTGCGCGTACACCCGGCGCAGGTGCCCCAGCGTGTGCGCCTCTGCCCACACGTCGATCGCCGTCCCCTGCACCGCGTTGAACCGGCGCACCTCGTCCAGCCCGAACGTGTGATCCACGTGGTTGTGCGTGAACAGGATCGCGTCGCACCGGTCCAGCCCCGCCCGCAGCGCCTGTTGCCGCAGGTCGGGCCCGGCGTCCAGCAGCACCGTCCGCGCCTGCCCGCGCTCGTCCGTGAACCGGATCGCCGCCGCCGTGCGCAGGCGCGCGTCCCGCGGGTCCGGGCTCCTGCACACCGCGCACGCGCAGCCGATGGCGGGAACCCCCGCCGACGTGCCGGTGCCGAGAAACGTGAATCGCACCCGAAAGCGTAGTGACGCGCTCTAGCGGGGCGCGGGCTCGACGGGCGCGGGCTCGACGGGTGCCGGCTCGACGGGCGTCGGCTCCGCCGTCCGCCGGGGCTGCTGCGGACGGGGACGGGTCGTCACGCCCGAGCGGGGCTCGCCGGGCCTCGTCTCGGCCCCGAAGTTGTCGTACCGCACGAAGTCCGACACGTCCCGGCGCGTCGGCTCGCTGTCGCGCCACGCCTGCGCGAAGAGCGCCCCCAGCGCCTGCGCCCCGTCGGCCAGTCGCCCCACGATGAACGCCTTGCCCGCGGGTTGCTCCAGTTCACCCGCCTTGTGCATCTTGTACAGGGGCTCCATCTCCGCGTGCGACCGCTCCACGTGCGCGAGGATCGCCTCCCACGGGTCCGACGCGTCGGTCTCGAACACCACGCGCGGACGGACGTCCGCGTCGGTGATCTTGTGGAGCGCGATCACCCCGCCGTCGATGTACGCGTGGATACCCCGGTCGGTGGTGTAGTTGTTCGGGTTGTCCCCGATCCACCCGTGATGGTGCACCGTCGTGTGCAGGGGCTGGGCCGCGTCGCCGACGTAGTGCGCCATGATCCCCATCGCGTAGTACGCGCTCGCCCTGGCCATCTCCAGTTGGTGGGCCCGCGCGGGATCGTTCAACTCCTCGAGGATCCGCACCACCCGCATCGCCGACACGATCTTCCCGTAGTTCTCCAGCGTCGCGTGCGCGAGAAACCCCGGGTACTCCTGCACGTGCGAGGGGTCCAGACGCGGGTTGATGGGCTTGCCCGGGAAGCCCGGCTTCTCCCGGGCCACGCTCATCACCCGCACGAACTCGTGGCGCAGGGGCGGCATCGTCCGCAGCGTCAGCCCGAACTCCCCCAGTTGCTCCACGTCGATGTAGTGGTCCGGGTTGTTGAGGTGCACCAGTTGCGCCACCCGAACCCCGCGCCAGCGGTCGGGCGTGTTCGCCTGGTCCGCGATCATCGCCGTCGCCTTCGCCTCGGTGATCCACGCCGGGGCGGCGTCGCCCAGCACCTTCCCCATGCCCTCCAGCGCCAATCGCGTGATGATCCGGTGCCCGTGCGCGTCCCACGCCCGGGCCTCGGGCACACCCACCAGCACCGACGCAACCATGACGACAGCAGCAGCGATTCGCATCCCCGAGGGTACGCGCCCGCCCGCCCCGTCCCTGTCCTCCCCGCCTCCGCCCCGCCCGACTTCACTCCGGCTTAGCCGATTCGCTCGGGCTTGGGCTCGCGGGCCATGAGCCCCCCGATCGCGTCGATGGGGTCCAGATTCTCGAACAGGACCCCGTGCACCGCGTCGATGATCGGCACGTCCACGCCGTGCGCCCGCGCCAGCGTCCGCACGGCCCGGGTCGTCTGCACGCCCTCGACCACGAACGGGATCGACGCCAGGTGCTCCGCCAGCGTCTGCCCGCGCCCCAGCGCCTCGCCGCACGAGCGGTTCCGCCCCTCGGGGCTGAAGCAACTGGTCGCGAGGTCGCCCACGCCGGCGATGCCGAAGAACGTGTCGGGCCTGGCCCCCAGCGCCACCCCCAGGCGGGTGGTCTCCGCGAGCCCGCGCGCGAGCAGCGCGCTCTTCGCGTTGTACCCCGCGCGCAGCCCGTCGATCACCCCCGCCGCAATCGCGATCACGTTCTTCGTCGCCCCCGCCAGTTCCACCCCGATCACGTCCGTGTGCGTGTAGACGCGCATCCACGAACACCCGAACAGGCGTTGCACGCTCGCCGCCAGCGCGGGGTCGTCGCTCGCCGCGATCATCGCCGCCGGGAGGCACCGTGCCAGTTCCGCCGCGATCGTCGGGCCCGACAGGCACGCGTACGAGCGCGGACGCGCGTCGCGCCCGCCGGCCTGCAGCACGTCCGCGATCACCTGCGTCGGGCGCAGCAGCGTCGATGTCTCGATCCCCTTCGCCACCGACACCACCGGCACGCCCTCGGGCACCAGCGGCCCCAGCCGCGTCCACGCCTCCCGCATGAACTGCACCGGCACCGCCGACACGATCAGCGACGTCTCCGCCAGGGCCGCCTCGTCGCGGATCGCCACCTCCACGCTCTCGGGCAGGTGGAACCCCTCCAGCCGCGGGCTGCGCCGAGATTGCGCGAGCAGCCCGGCCTCGTCGGGCGAATGCCCCCACATCCGCACCCGCACCGGGCGGGCCAGCCCCTCCCCCCCCGCGCCGCCGTTCTCCGGCGCCGACAGCACCCCCGCGCACACCAGCCCCATCTGCCCCAACCCCAGGATCGTCACCACCGGGTGCTCCGGCGGGCGGCGTTTGGGCGAGCGGGCTCGGGCGGAGGTGGGGGTGTTGGGCATGGTCGGCTTCGCGGTCGCAGGTGGCAATCGGGTGCGCGGCGGGTTCGGAGTTGACGTGGGACAGGGGCGGGCGTCGTCAGCCAACCCCCCGACAGCGCCCGACCGAACTCCGCCACGGGTCGGGGCGTATCGTACGAGCCCCACCGTCGGGCGGAACGCGAGTTCCGCGCGCCGGCGGGCCTTGCGCCACGGGCGGCCCGGTTCCGGTGCCCCGCCCCGTCCGACACGGAGACACCCGAGGCATGTCCAACCACGCCCACGCGCACGATCACCCCCACGATCACAAGCACGATCACGCCGACGACGTCGTCTGCTGCTCGCACCACGAGGTCGCCATCGAGCGCTGGATCGTCTTCTACCTCCTCGGCGGGATCCTCATCCTCGCCACCACCATCTGCAACATCGCCGGGCTCGTCGACAGCAAGATCGCCCAGATCCCCGCCATGATCGGCACCCTGCTGGTCTCCTGGCAGTTGCTCGTCGAAGCCTGGAAGGAAGTCCGCACGGGTCGCGTCTCCTCCTCCTCGCTCGCGGCCCTCGCCATCCTCGCCGCCCTCGCCATCGGCGAGTACGCCACCGCCGGCTGGCTCGCCTTCATCCTCGTCGTCTTCGGCCAGCTCGTCCGGCGCTCCGCCAGCGGCGCGCAGCGCGCCATCGAGCAGCTCGTCCGCCTCACCCCCGACACCGCCCGCGTCGTCCGCAACGGCGCCGAAGAGACCCTCTCGCTCACCCAGGTCAAGGTCGGCGACGTGGTCCGCGTCCGCCCCGGCGAGAACCTCCCCGTCGACGGGCGCGTCTCCAGCGGACGCTCCACCATCAACCAGGCCTCCCTCACGGGCGAGGCCGTCCCCGCCGAGGTCACCGTCGGCGACCCCGTCTACGCCGGCACGACGAACCTCACGGGCGCCATCGAACTCCAGGTCACGGGCGTCCTGGGCGACACGACGATCGGCAAGGTCACGCAACTCATCGCCCAGGCCGAGCGCAGCCGCACCCCGCGCCAGATGCTCATCGAGCAGGTCGCGCAGTTCTTCGTCCCGGTCGTGCTCTCCGTCGCCGGCATCGCGTGGTACGTGCAGAGCCAGTCCGACGACCCCGCCGTCAGGGCCGCCGCCGGCACGACCGCCGTCACCGTCCTCGTCGTCGCGTGCCCCTCCGCGCTCCTGCTCGCGAGCCCCAGCGCGATGCTCGCCGCCTTCGCCGCCGCCGCCCGCCTGGGCATCATGATCAAGAACCCCCGCGCGCTCGAGGCCGCCGCCTCCGTCAACGCCGTCGTCATGGACAAGACCGGCACCATCACCACCGGCAAGTTCCAGGTGACGCGCCTGGCCCCCGCGCCGGGGGTCGAGGGCGCCGAACTGCTCGCGGCCGCCGTCCAGGGCGAGCAGCAGTCCAACCACCCGCTCGCGCAGTCGATCGTCACGACCGGGCGCGCCGCCAAGATCGAGCCCGACGGCTCGTCGCAGTTCGAGGAGATCCACGGTCGGGGCGTCAAGGCCCGCACGAGCCTGGGCGAGGTCTGCGTGGGCCGCGCGTCCTGGCTCATGGAACTCAACGCCGGCATCCGCGAGCACGTCGCCCAGGTCGAGCAGCGCATCGAGGGCATGACGGGCGTGCACGTCATGCGCGACGGACGCTACCTCGGCGCCGTCGGGCTCGAGGACACCATCCGCCCGGGCACCAAGGGCGTCGTCCAGAAACTCCGCGACCAGCAGGTCAAGTTCATCGCCATCTTCACCGGCGACCGGCTCAGCGTCGCCAAGCGCGTCGGCCAGGCCGTCGGCGTCGACGCCATCGAGGCCGAGTGCCTCCCCGAGGAGAAGCACGAGCAGATCCAGGGGCTCGTCGCCGCAGGCTATCGCGTGATGATGGTCGGCGACGGGATCAACGACGGCCCGTCCCTCGCCGCCGCCGACGTGGGCGTCGCCATGGGGCTCGAAGGCTCCGACATCGCCGCCAACTCCGCGGGCGTCGCCCTCATGAACGACGACCTCGCCCGAATCCCCTTCCTCGTCGAACTCGCCAGGCGCATGCGCGCCATCACCGGGCAGAACATCATCATGTCCGTGGTCATCGCCCTCATCGGGCTCGTCCTCGCGGCGACCGGCACGCTGACCAAGGTCGGCGCCCTCGCCCTGCCCCTGGCCGCCCTCTACCACTTCGCGGGCGACGTCTTCGTCATCGGCAACTCCTTCCGCCTCTTCCGCTTCGGCGAAGAGTTCGCCGAGGCCGAGAAGCCCGGCGAGGGCGCCGCGATCCGCCGTCGCGAGGCCAGCGTCCGCGGGCTCGCCACCCAGCCAGCCTGATCCACTACAGCAGCGTCCCCGTCAGGATCAGCACCGCGATCCCCAGGTAGATCAGCGTCCCGCTGGCGTCCATCAGCGTCGCCACCATCGGGCTGCTCGCCGCCGCCGGGTCCAGCCCCAGCCGGCGCAGCCCCAGCGGCAGCAGCGACCCCAGCGTCGTCCCCCACATCACCACGCTGAACACCGACGCCGCCACCGTCCACGCCAGGGGCGCCGCGTGCGCGGGGTTGTGCACCTCGGCCTGACCCACCGACGTGAAGAACCGCACGCACACCCACCCCATCGTCCCCAGACTCAGCCCGAGCAGCAGCGACGTCACGACCTCCTTGCGGACGATCCGCCACCAGTCGCCCGGCGCCACCTCGCCCAGCGCCAACGCACGCGTCACCAGCGTCGCCGCCTGGCTCCCGCTGTTGCCCCCGCAACTGATCACCAGCGGCATGAACAGCACCAGCACCGCCGCCTGCTCGATCCGATCCTGGAACCCGCCGAGCACGAGGATCGTGATCGTCTGCCCGACGAAGAGCGCCGCCAGCCACACGCCCCGCTTCTTGTACATCTCGATGTGCCCGGCGCTCATGTAGGGCTCGTGCAGCGCCGCCACGCCGCCCAACTTCTGGATGTCCTCCGTCGCCTCGGCCTGGGCCACGTCCGCCACGTCGTCGCCCGTCACGATCCCGATCAGCACGCCCCGCGAATCCACCACCGGCAGCGCGAACCGGTCATACCGCGCCATCGCCCGCACCGCCTCCTCCTGGTCGTCGGTCGCGTGGAGTTTCACGAAACTCCGGTTCATGTGCGCCTCGACCGTGTCGCTCGGGTCCGCGAGCAGCAGGCCACGCAGACGAAGGTCGTCCACCAGCCGCCCCTCGTTGTCGATCACGTACACGTACGCGATCGTCTCGGCGTCCTTCCCGTACCGCCGGATATGGTCCAGCGCGTACGCGATCGTCCAGTGCGGGCGGATCCGCACGTAATCCGGGGTCATCAGCCGCCCGACGCTCCCCTCCGGATACCCCAGGATCGCCTGCGTCGCCTTCCGCTCCTCGGGCGAGAGCGACGACATCACCCGCTGCGCGATGTCCTCGGGCAGTTCGTCGATCAGCCGCGCCCGGTCGTCCGGGCTCATCGCGTCGATCACGCGCGCCGAACCCTCCGTCCCCAGTTCCCGGATCAGCGCCTCCTGCGTCTCGGGACGCAGGTACGTGAACGCCGCCGCCGCGTCGTCACGCTGCAGAAACCGGAACCCCACCGCCGCCTGCGCCAGGGGCAACTGCGAGAAGATGTCCGCCGCGTCCGCCGGGTGAATGGCGGCCAGCGCCGCGCGCAGGTCGGTGTACTGCCCCTCGCGGATCAGTTCCTCGACCTCGGGCAGCAACAGTTCCGCCGTGGGCGTCATCGCGCCCATCGTACGTGGCATGGGCGACACAGGCTCCCGCCTGCACGCCATCCCACTCCACGCTTACTCCTCACACCTCATTCCCCAATCCCCAATCCCCAATGCCCAATCCCCAATCCCCAATCCCCAATCCCCAATCCCCAATGCCCAATGCCTTCTTCTGTATCTCTGCCTTTGCCTTCCTGGGGCGGGGCCTTTCCAGGCCCCGTCTTCCCTCACTTCCCCACTCCACCACTCTGCCACTTCGCCACTCCGCCACTTCCTTCTTCTCCTCTGCCTTGTGGGGCGGGGCCTTTCCAGGCCCCGTCTTCCTTCACTTCCCCACTCGACCACTCCGCCACTCGACCACTCCGCCACTTCCTCTCCTCCCCGCCCGCAGGGCGCACGACCGTTGCCAGAGGCGCGGCGAGTCTTCGAGCCCGCCTCTGGAACCCAGCCCCATC
>VFQQ010001474.1_pt1 | contig 32417 bp, 55 predicted proteins | sample 3512341 | NCBI WGS metagenome assembly VFQQ01 (sample SAMN10412373, study PRJNA504923) | tailings metagenome | isolation source: Relicate 2 Philex TSF1 revegetated site | place: Philippines: Tuba, Benguet | collected 2017-08-29
CGGAGGAGGATTGGCAGCTGCTGGAGGACTGCGCTGTTCTTGACACCCGTTCTCCTTCTGCCAACCACAGCTGCACTGCTTCCCTCCCTCAAAACATCTGCAGCCAATCCCGGAGGAGGATTGGCAGCTGCTGGAGGACTGCGTTGTGGGCGGGTTCTGGGATACCCCGACCTTCCGTGAAGCCGCCAAGCGCAGCATCGCGGAGCGGCAGCAGCGGGCTAGCGCGTACCTGTGAGCGAGTGCGCGGCAAGAGTGTAACATTGGCTCGTCTGCGCAACATGAGTGCAAGCTTGAGAAGCTGGGCAGTGTGTGCAGCAGCCAGCAGCGAGGTCCATACTACTGAGCATATTTTGCTTGCCGCACAGCTTGGCGCACCCTTTTCTTGATTGACTCACACTGCAGCTCCTGTAAGCAATGACCGAACCCCTCAGCTGTACTCTGAACTTTGAAATGTCCTTCTCACGAGCACTTACACAGCTTCGAAGAGCAGCATCATATCAGGCATGAACAGGCAGTGCAAAAGGCATGGAGGGGTCAGGCAAGAAACAGCCGCATCAAGGAATCGCCACAGGCTACAACAAGGCAAGGCTCAAGCAGCTGCACATTCACTTGCGCCGCACCAACAGGCGCTCCTTCAGCGCCGCCAGGCCGCCCATGGCAGCCAGCAGTAAAGTGAGGAGCAGCCCCGCTGTGACTGCCAGCAGAGCGTCGCGCCGCATCTGGGCCTGCACGCTGCTATAGGTCGCGCACGTCTCGTTCATGGCTATCATGGCTGCCGGGCCCACGCGGCCGCCGCTGGCTGCTCCCAGTGTGGAACGTGCCAGCATGGCACAGCCTTGAGTGAGGGCATGGGGGTGGAAGCGGCCCCAGGCTGTGCTGCCTGAGCGAGCACTGGCCGTATCATCCAGCCACAAGATGGCTTGGCTGTCCGTCAGGCGGGCGGCGGTGAAGGCGGGTGGCACCGCTGCCAGGTCAGCGCCGCAGCGGTCCAGCAGCTGGGCCAGGACAGATGCATCCTCCAGGGCCGCATTTAAGCCGTTGCCTGCCAGGATGGCATGGAGGACGGTGTGAAGGTGTGATGTGGGAATGGAGGGGCGGTGTGGAGGTTCGAAGTGTGGCAGGGACGGCGAATGGGCAGCAGCGACAGCTGTGATACGCGTGTGGGCACACCAGCTGCAGGTGCGCTAAGAAACCCAGCCCGCATTTACGCTGCCGAGCAGCCATCACAGGCCAGCGTGCCAGCTGTCACGTGCGCTCACACACCTGTGCGGGGCGTCACGCCGTGCGCGGCATCGCCAATCAGCACCAGGCCTCCAGGAGCGTGCAGCTGGGAGGCATGCACCCGCATGCCCGCCACTGCCAGGGGAAAGGCGGCCAGCTGGGCAGCCATCTGCATGGGAGCGTGGAGTGGAATGGCGGCAAGAGGGGGTGAGTTGTTGAGCGTCTGAATGGTTGGCAAGCCATGCCGTACGACCTGCTGCCTGCCACTCTCACACGCCTTTTCACCCACCTCATGCCGCCAGCAGTGCATGCGAAACTGCCGCGCCAACCGGCATCTACTTACCCACCACCGCCCGCCACCCACCTCTGGGATCCACTCGGGCGGCAGTGCGGGGAAGTCCTTGCGCAGGAAAGCGGCGTGCTGCTCCACACTCTGGATGGGCTCCCAGGCCTGCAGGGGAAGCGCAGCAGGCCCGCATGTGAGCAGCAGGACAATGCAGCAACATATTGCACGAGTCATGCAGGTAAGCACGCGACCTTGCAGATCAGACAGAGCGTCAGCGCTGCTTCAAGCCGCCATGCTGTGCCAACCGCTCACGCACACTCTTGCTGGGGATTCAGCCTGAAACCCTCCCAGCCCCAGCACCCACCTGCCCGTTGCTGAGCGCCACCGCCGCCTCCACCCGCCCGCTGCCGTCGGCGGCTGCAGACAGGAACATTATGCCAGCCTGGGTGGCAGGCACTATCATGCGCAGCCCCACTGCTTCCTTGTCTGCACTGCTGGCCTGGCCCCCGGTACCGCTGCTGCCGCCGGTACCGCTGCTGGCGCCGCTGCTGCTGAAGGGGCAGGCAGGGGAGGGCGGCAGCCCCCGCACTACCTTGTAGCGCATGCGAGTTGCCTCGACACTGGCCTGCAGCTCGGGTACCTGCTGGGCTGCGGCATGCCGCACCCTGCTCCAACCCCCGTCTGCAGCAACCAGCAGGTCGTAGTGCAGCTTAATGGCTGCTCCGCTGCCGTCCTCGCTGCCGCTGCTGGCGCCGCCGCAGCTGCTCAGGCTGGCGGAGCTGCCGCTGGGGGTGCGTGGTGCCAAGCCGGCGCCAGAGCTGCTGCCAGGATCGCTAGCAGTGCTGCTGCCGCTGCTGTTGATGTTGCTGCTGCCTTCATGCCCCGTGCTGAATGTGGCGGTTCGGCTGGCCAGGTCCAGCCCTTCGAAAGCGGTGCCCCAGTGCCAGTGCAGGCCGGGCAGCGCCAGCGCCTGGGCGCCTCGCACCATGGCAGCCACAAAGGCATGCCGGTGGCCCAGCAACTTGGGCTCGCTGTAGGGCAGGCGCCGCTGCAGCAGCTGCCGCCCGCTGCCCACGCCCAGGGCCGCCACCGGCTGCAGGCCGCTGCCGGGGCGGGCGGCGGCGGCGTGCAGGTCGATGCCCGCCTCCATCAGCGCGCGATTACCGCGCGGGTGCATCACGATGAAGAAGGCGCGCTCATCAGAGCCGTTGGCCGCCAGCGGCGAGGGGCGGCGGTCGCAAATGTGCACCTGGTGCCCCCGCCGCGCAAGGTGCACGGCGGCGAGGATGCCGGCAGGACCAGCACCCACCACCACCGAGGTGGGCTTGCGCCTGCTTTTCGGAGGGAAGGAGTGATGAATGGGTTGAGTAAAATCCCAGGGGAAGTGACAGACAGGGGGCGCAGGAGCAAAGCGGCAGCGGCAGCGGCGGCGCTTGCCCACCTGTCTTGGCAAGCCATGCCTAGCAGCGATGTGTCGGGGCTTCTGTTTTTAGCAGCGCGTCAAGGTGAGAGAACTTTTGAGTCGTTGAAAGGCGCTCCTGCGGTCTTGTGGCCCGCCCGCAGCGAAGGTTGCAGGCGGGCTGCCAGCTGCCAGCAGGTGCCTCCCTGCCTTCCCACACCTTCCTACATTGGCACCCAACCTCATAATGCCTTGATAGCCTTTCTGCACCTTCCCAGCCATCTCAGCAGAGGGAAACAGCTCGGTTGGGATGATCAAAATCGCAATAAAGAAGGACACCAGGCCAGCATTGCTGGCCATTAGCGTGTTCAACCAGCAGAACGCATCCACAAAGCAGGCTTGCGCAAGAGCAGCATGCACTGGGTGCGCCGGACGCGCCGCGGCAGCGGCAACCTGTCCCATCTGCACATTCTGTTTGCATCTCTCACGCCTCGCTGTTCAAAAGGCTCAGAACCAAAGCAGCCGTATAGCGCTTTCATACATGTGTTGACACGGCTCGCAAAATTGGTGAACGCCGCCATGCCGCACACCCCACCCAGTCTGCTCACTCCGCGCCAAACAGCTGCTCAAATGCGGCTCGGTGCTCGCCCAGCCAGGCTTCCAGGCTCTTCACAGCGGGGTGTAGCTGCTGCGTCTGCTCCAGCGGGCGCAGAGCGCGCATGTCAACCGTCTCGTAAAACACAAACCTGTGGCATGGGGAATGACACAGGGAGCCGTCAGTGAAAGGTGGTGGGATGTTAGGCCCGTCGTGCTGCACAGCATCATAACATGTCGCATCACAACAGCAGCAACGCCAGGCTGACCGGCGTCGGAAGTGCAGCACCAGCCGTGCTCACATGTTGGCTAAGTCGCGCGCCACCCCTTCCGGCACTCCAAAGCCCATGACGGCTTGCGCCCACTCGTCCGCAGGCGGCGTCACAGCCACCACCTGCAGAAGAAGGGTACCGGCAATGCAGCAAGATGGTGGTGGGCAGGCAAGGCTGGCCGGGGTGCGCAGCACAGCGCACTGCTGCAGCAGGCAAGCGCAGTACAGGAGCGCTGTTGAGCATCAAGAGCTTCTGCCGAGTGTCAACAGCGGGGCAGCAGCTGTTCTAGCGACAGTTTTCCCTCCCCATTGTGTGCCCTCCACACTACCCTCTGCGCCGCACCTTTCCTCCAAACATGCGGCTGAGCATGCCCGCCACCTCCTCTAGGCTGGCGTGCTCGCCAGCCACCCCCACAGCCGCGTCAGCCCAGCGCTCCGGCCCGCCTGCAATCACCGCCGCCGCCACGCCGCCAATATCTTCAGGGTCGCACCAAGACAGCTGCAAATAGAGCAGGCGGAGGAGAAGGGCAAGTCGCTAGCAACTAAATCAGTATGGAGTGAAATTAGGTTAACAATCACCGCCGCCGCCACGCCGCCTATGGACAGCTGCATGTTGCAAGTCAGGGGCGCAAAATGAGGCGGCTGTCACGTGGCAGCGCAACACATTGCCAGGCTACCGCTGCTCCATTACACCATACCACAGGCAAGAGCATACCGCACAAGCGCATTGGCCAGTACCGCTCACCTTTGCCTGGCCCACGGGCATGAAAAGCGAGAACGATCCATCTGGCTGCTTCTGTGGGTCCATGCTCCCCCCAGGCAGCAGGTTGGTCATGAAAACGGACGTGTACAGAGCGGTGCAGCGGCCCGGCAGCTGCGCCAGGGACGTGGCGGCGGCAGAGGGAGGCGTTAGGGCAGGGAGGGTTGGTTGGTGGCGCCCTTGGCGCGGGGGCTGGGGCAGCCAATGCATGCCAGCTGCGCAATGCCACGTTTAAGGCATGCCAGCCAATGCAGGCAATGCATGCCAGCTGCGCAATGCCACGTCCAAGGCATAAACACCAGGCTGCTGGCTATGTGCAGAAAGGACCTCCAGGTCTGGCCCACCTGCACGCGCATGTAAGCATCCACCTCCGCCTTTGCATCAAAGTGCGGCGTGGTGTAGTTGCCCGCAAGGGTGGGGCGCATGCCGGCTAACACAGGGCGCGTGTCCTCCAGACTGCTCCACACAAAGTGCTTGACGCCTGCCGCTTTCGCGGCGTCTACCAAGTTAATGCCTGTTGGGAAGAGGAGTAAGGCAGTGATGCAGTGGACATGGTCGAAATGACATCGCCGGCGGCCAGCATGGCGACAAGGGCAATCTGTGGGGCAAGCAGCATGCCCATCGTGCGCACAAACAACCGCACAACCGTCACCAAAGTTTCATGTAGTTTGCACTGCGCATGTGGCACTACGTGCCTTGCTTCTTCTCTCGCTCCGCGTCCAGCTGGCAGGCCTGCCAAAAGTCTGCACGCCAGCGGAGGGAGGGTGGGCAGGTGACCGTCTGGGCATGGCGGCAGCTGCTGAACGGCAAGGCCACAATGGCGGTAGCCCTGTCAATGCAACATGCACGGCCGCCAAGCCATGCTTGGCGTCTGCATTGCAGCAAGAGCCACCCCAGCGGTAATACTGCCTCACCCGTCACTGCAAACACGGCGTCACAGCCCCTGAACACCTCCGCCAGCGAGTCGGGGTCTTCAAAGTCCGCTTTCACCACCTGAAGCATCAGGGACGCTCAACACGTGGACACACAGGGTCCTGTCCGAGCGAAGTGTACAGCCGAGGGCAGGGCTGCTGGCGGTGTGCCCGCCACACAGGTCAGACAAGTGACTCGCCTCTGCTCCAGCGCTGATCAGCGCCGCCGCGGCAGGGCTGGAAGGGTTGCGTGTCAGGCAGCGCACGTCGAAGCCACCACGCGCGAGCAGCGCACGAGCCGCTCCACCGCCCTGCTTGGCACGATTGGGTTAGGCCAGGTGGTTGTGCATGCGATGTGTTGCGTAAGTGGCGCAATCCCTGCTGCTGCTGTCGGCTTGCAGAAGGCATTCAAACTAGCATCACGCGCCGCCCTCGCTTTTGGTCACCGCTGCCGCCCACCTGCTTGCCGGTGGCGCCGCACACCGCCACCAGCTTGTTGGTCGCCATTGCGGGGCCTTGATCAGTTCCACGCCGGTCTGCGAGCGTGCCGGAGCAGTGTCGGGAGCCGGAAGGCAGCGCGCCGGGCGTGGCACTCACGCGGCGGACACACTCGTTGCTGCGCAGCCCTCCGAAAGTCCCGGATCAGTTGGTGGAGGCTACGGCGCGATCGAGATGACTTCCTTGAAGCGCGGCTGCAGGCGTGGGTGGCGTCGGCGGCACAGCGTGCACCACACACGCCACGGGTGCGAAGCTCCCGCCTGACCAGGAGCCACAAACCCTGTTTGATGACTCAACCACTCCACATTGACACCTCTGTTACACATCCTGTCATCTGCGAGGGTTTGAGGATGATGAAACCGGCAGCCAGCCCCGCCGCGGCAGCAAAGCGTGGCGGTGCACTGACCTCGCCGCCAGCCTGCCGCCGCCGCCACCGCTTGACACAGGAGCTGCACCAGCTGCCTCATCAAACTAAGCTGGCCTCCAAAGCTGCACGCGCTGCCTCATCCGTATAAGCTGGCCGCCGCCGCTATCGCTTGGTGCAGAGCGCCATGCCGTCCCCCACAGGCACCAGGCTGAAGGTGATGCGCTCATCCTTCAGCAAAAAGTCGTTTAGCTCCTGCAGCGCAGCGGTGTTCTTGTCGGCCTGCCGGGGATTGAAGGATGAGGAAGGCGGGAGAGTGTTCAGGCGCTGAGGGCAAGAGAGTGTGGAACGAGGCGGGGAGTTTGGCTTGAGGCGCGCAGACAGGGAGGTTCCACATGGTGCATCGAGAAACGAACCAGCGTCTGTCGGCCCACTCACCTCTTCGGGGTGCGCGACACGGCCGTACCACAGCACATTGTCGACCGCAATCACTCCTCCGGGGCGGACCAGGCGCAGCAGCTGCTCGTAATAGACACGGTAGCCCTGTTAGCAGGGGAGGGGGAGGGCATGAAAGTGCATGGCTATGTTAGAATGGCCGCCAAAGTGAGGGGTGCTCGGCTGCACTGTTGTGCGGCAGCAGACGTGCATTGAGCAGTGAGGCAGCACAAGTGCGTCAACATTGCAGGACGCCTGGCTGCAGCGCTGCCCGCGCTGCCCGCTTGCCGCGCCTTCCGTTGGCCCCCTCGCCCACCTTTTTGTCGGCGTCGATAAATGCAAAGTCGTAGCTGTTGTGCTGCGCAGGGTCGGCCAGCAGCGCTTCAAGAGACTCGGACGCCGCGCCCAGCCGCTCCTCAATCTGGCAGCAAGGACATGATTTCGCAGAACATGTGCACTTGACGCAGAGCTTGCAGGTGCAGCGCATGCATGCCCAGCCGCTCAGTGTTCGACAGCCTTGCTCACATTTGCAAATCTGCGTGCAGGCCCAACTCAGTGATGGACCCTTGCCCAGCCCTGCCCTGCCACCCCACGGCTGCACACTACTCGCGAGCCAGCGCCAGCTCTGCAATGCATGCGCCGCACCCTGCCCTGCCCTGCCTCTCTCTTACTCTCTTACCTTGTCCGCCACGCCCGCTTTTGCCCAGTACTCACGAGCCAGCGCCAGTGGCCTTGGGTCACGGTCGCAGGCAACCAGCCGACCGCCTGGCGGCAGCGCTAGCGCCATGGCGATGCTGTTGGGTGTGCGGGCCGGGGTTGTAAGTGGTGAGAATTGAGAGCAGGCAGGCAGCCGCCCTGCCCCAGCCTGCAGCAGCTGCGATCCGCCCCTCCGTACAACAGCAGGCGGCTGAGCTGCTCGGCGCCAACCGTGGACACAACAACCAGGTAGCACAGATGCTTAGCAGGCAATAACACCCTCACCTGCTGTAACCGGTGAACACCCCCACTTCAATGATCCGCTTGGCTCCCAGCGTCTACGTCAACAGCGGAACAAGGCAGCCGACTGATTCAGCTCCCAGCCCGCAAGCCAGGCTATCCATCAACTTGCAGCAGCTGCGGCTTGGGCATCAACAGCCCAGAGCTTGCTGTGATGTGGCTGCGCCTCACACCTAGGTGCACCTCATGTGCAGGCGAACAGCGGCTGGAGGCCCCACTAGCATGCCCCAGAAGCATGCAGGGCAAGCCACCCAGGGCAGCGGGAGCGCACCTGCACCAGCCATCCCATGAAGGCCCCCTGCTCTGGAGAGATTTGCATGCGAGCCCCCGTGGCAAATTGTTCGGCTGTGGCCGCTCGCAGCTCTGCAAGCACCGATGGCTCGCGCGTGTGCTGCGGCAGAAGGAGGGGAGGCGGGCAGGTGTGGAGGCGGGTGGGTGTGGAGGCGGGCAGGGCACCGTTGTGTCCATGGCAGGCCTGGAAAGCCAGTGCATAAACTCGCGGAGAGATCGCTGTGAGGCGAGGTGTGTAGCGGCCGGCATGAGCTGCGGCACAAGCCCTGCACAACACAAACCTCCCCACCTGCACTAGGTAAGCGTAGAGCCGGTCGTCCATGTACTTGGACACAACCTGCTTGTTAATGGGTGCTTGCGCGGACCCCCCATCCTGCTGCTGCTGTCCTGCCGGAGGCTGCGCCTGCTGCTGCGCGCAGGGGCGCACATGCAGCGCCCGGCCCGGCGGCGGCAGGCAGGGCGGCGCCGCCGCCGCCAGCCGTCGCCATGCCTGCAGCGGACGGGCCGGCGGTTAAGACGTGTCGGAAGTGCCTCCTGGTGTATCGGGGCATCGGGCAAGAGCGCTTGCCGCACCTGCAGCCGGCAGCAGGCGGCCCCCTGAACCGTGAGGCTGCCGCTCGCGGCGATCATGGCGCCAATTGGATCTTGGACGGCACTGGATTTGCTAATGTTTTGCAACGCCGCGCATGTTGACTCCCGACCCTGCTGCGCAAGCCACCGCAGCGCCGCCCCAACCTCCGCCATCCGGCCCCCATCGCCCTCTTTCGACGCCTGGCATCGACTTGAGCACATCAAAGCCACGATGGCCGCCGTCGCCAGCCTCCGCTGCTCCCTGAGCGCCGTCGTGGCCCGCCGGCCGCAGGTGGGGCCCGTGCGCACCTGCGTGGACCGCCGATGAGCTGTCCTGGATCGGGGTCTGACGCATTGCCCGATGCACCCACTGCAGGCCCTGCGCGCGGTCGCCGCTCGCCCCCTGCGCGCCGCCCGCCTGCACAGCGCCATCGTGCGCGCCGCCTACGCCAACGAGAAGCAGGTAGGAGCGGCGCAGGGCGCAATGCGCCAGCGGGTGGCCACCGGCAGACCCTTTGCGCCCGCCACCCTCCGCTGCCGCCGGTCCGACGCATCCCCACCCTCTCCCCTCGACCAACCCCCGCAGGGCGCGGCCGACAGCATGGACTTCCGCATCTTCTTCAAGCAGGCCAAGGACGGCGCTGTGGTGTCCCCCTGGCACGACATCCCGCTGTACGCTGGTGCGGCATTTCAAACTGGGTGCTGCCGCCGCCGCTGCTGATTTTCCGGCCCCCGAGCGTGCCGCTGCGGCGGCTGGGTGCAGACAATGCCTGGGCCTCCTGGCTGGCCTTTTCCACAAGCACGCGCTGAAACACACGCCCCTGCTGCTCCACCTTGCTGGAACTGGCAGGCGACGGCCTCTTCAACTTCGTGTGCGAGATCCCTAAGGAGTCTGCGGCCAAGATGGAGGTTGCCACCGTGAGTGGGCAGGAATGGGCCATATTTGGGTGGAAGGCCTTGCCATGCCCTGACTCTCCATGGTGTCAATGCTTTCCCCGCCCGCAGGACGAGACCAACACCCCCATCAAGCAGGACACCAAGAAGGGCAAGCTGCGGTTCTACCCCTACAACATCAACTGGTGAGGACATGAGCTGATTTAACGGCATGTGCGCTGTGCCGAATTGGTGTGTGCAAGGTGTGCTTGCTTCGGCATGCTGCCGCCGCTGTCGCCGCTTGTGCTGCCGCCATTGCTGCTGCTGTAGCGGATGCCTCTGGCTGTACCCCTGAGGCGTTGCTGCCACTTTTTGCACGAGTCTCTGCCTGCTGCCATGCTCGGCGGCAGCGCTGTGCTGGTTGGGCTGTGCAGCTGCTCTGCTGTGCTGTGCGATGTGTACATACAGCTTGCTCAGCCTGCGTTGTATGCCTTTATCTGGCGCAGGAACTACGGCCTGCTGCCCCAGACCTGGGAGGACCCCGGCCACAAGAACACCGAGTGCGACGCCGCGGTGAGCAGCCAGTGCTGCCTCTCTCTCACTACAGTACCTCTCTGTTTCCAATTGGCAAATAATTAGTGCGTGCGACGCCGCGGTGAGCACAGGAATCCATGTTGCTGTACAGCCGATTGGGCCACTGGCTCTCGTGGCTGGCTCCGTGCCACTGCCCTGCCAGCCGCTGCTGCTGGGGGCGCCACAGTGTGCACTTTGCTTGCACTATGTGCAATCACTTCTGCTGGTTGCTTCCATGCCGCTTGCCTTGTTGCATGCCACTGCCTGCACCGGCACACCGTCTGCACAGCCCCCATGAAAGAAACACCAATCACACACACACGCTATCGCCTGATCGAACCGTGACTGACCTATTGGTATTCTGCAAGTTTGAGGGGCTCCCTGCCAGCCAATGTCGCACAGCGTGCATGTCAGCCGCACAGCTTGGGGAGCAGCCCAATGCACCGCGCCCGTGCCTGATTGCCATTTGCAGGGAGCACGCAGCTCCTTCCGTTCAACCCTGCACATACGTGGTAGTGCCTCACTATATACCACCTCAACCTTTTTTCCTTGAAATGCAGGGCGACAACGACCCGGTGGACGTGGTGGAGATTGGCAGCCAGGCGTGCGAGATGGGCGGCGTGTACGCCGTCAAGCCCCTGGGTGAGAGTGCGGCTGAGGCTCCAGCTTTCAGTTTCGGGGTCGCAAGTAGCCAACGAGACTTGCCAGGCGGTTGAGTGGCATGTGCTGCTGCAGCATGTTGGGATTGGACCAACTGCCGCACACCACGCTGGTCAGCAGGCTGCACAAAGCACTCACCGAGCGCTGCGTTCTTCCCATCCTGCCGCTGCTGCCAGGCGTGTACGCCATGATCGATGATGGCGAGCTGGACTGGAAGGTGCGGAGGCTGGGGCGCTCACTGCTTGCTGCTGAAAGCCGCAGTTGTGCTGTACGCATGCCCGGCATGCGCAGCAAGCTAGCGCAGACGCCGTCTGCTGCCTGCTGGCTGCATGGCCCTGCGCCTCGCGCCCAATGATCACCCAACCAGTACTCAGACTCGCCGCCTCCCTTCCTGCACCATCCACAGGTCATCTGCATCCGCGCCGACGACCCGCTGGCCTCTCCTTCTCTGCTTGAAGCATTGCTTTTTCCCATCGCTGCTTCCCTCTGTTCCTGGTCGCTTACAGGTGATCTGCATCCGCGCCGACGACCCGCTGGCCGCCAAGCTGAACGACGTGGAGGATGTGGAGCGGTGAGGCTTGAGCTTGCTGGCAGCTACTGTATCATCTGGTCAAGCCCGGCTCTGTGCCGCCGCCTGCGCCGCCGCCTGCACACACACCAGCTGCGTGCTGCCATCATGCCAAGTTGCTGCAGTTTTCACCACTGCTACATCCTTCTCTCCCCATGCTGCCCATGCTGCCAGGCTGCAGACGCGTTGCTGTTGCTCCATTGCTCACAATTACTTGCTCTTCAACCTGCATTGCAGCGAGCTTCCGGGCGAGCTGCAGAAGGTGCTGGAGTGGTTCCGCGACTACAAGATCCCCGACGGCAAGGTGAGCAGCCGCAGACAGCAGTTTCCGCACTGGCCATGAACCACGACAAGCTGCACCCGCAAGCTTGCCCCGTACGGCCTGCCCCTGGAGTGAGCGACCCTCAGTTGCCTGGCCGGTGACGCGGCAATCCCTGAATCGCACTGCCCCTGCCCCCCTCTCGCCCTGCGCAGCCCGCCAACAAGTTCGGCTTCGACAACAAGTGCATGAACAAGGCCTTTGCCCTGGATGTGAGTGCAGTTAGAGTGGGAATGTTTGCCGGGCCCAGTGCAGCTGCTTGGGCCAGACTGCGCTGGCGCATGAACAAGGCCTTTGCCCTGGATGCGAGTGCAGCTGGAGCGGCTGCTAGCCCGACATGGCAACGTCTACGGGTCACGCCCTGCTGCTGTCGTGGCTTTGCCGTCCCCTGCGCCGCCCTGTGTTGAAGCTTGCGGCCAACCCGCTGCGTTCCCCTAACCACCGGTCTTCCCCCTGTCCCTGCTCCTCTGCCTGCAGGTGATTGAGGAGACCCACACCTTCTACAACCGGCTGCGCAGCGGCAAGCGCGCCAACACCGAGGAGCTGTCCCTGGTGTAGAGAGGCTGCACTTTGATGGCGTAGAGCGGCTGCAGTTGAACAGCAGCAGCGGCGGCAGCCGCCGGCGGCACGTGGCGGGGTGTAGAGTGGCTGAGCAGCAGCAGCCGCTCGGCAGCAGCTCAGCTCAGCAGCAGCACCTGCCAGCTGCAAATCATGCCACCATGTGCCGCCCGGCAGGCCGGCAGCCAACTCTCAGCTGCAGCCGAGCACCCTTGTCCTGAGTGGTGCACACCCCTCGTGACGCTGCGGCCCTCCAGCAGCAGCAGCCATGCATGCAGCCCCGCCCCGGCGGCATTCTCCCCCCTCAGAGCATTGCACACATTGTGCGTTTTCCCCCCACACAACCCTATCCATTCCTCCTGGGCTCGGCTGAATCATTCGGCGGCCGACACCCCACACTGACTGCCAATCCCTTGCATTTTGTTGAGCTGCCTGCGGTTGTGAACGCTGGAACTTGCAAACGTTACAGCAGGCTTGGGAATGGGGAGGGTTTGTGGAGCCGAGTGGGAGTGGGTGAGGTGGAGGGCCAGGGTGACGGAATGCACGACAAGCAACAGGGAGGTTGGTCGCAATTCATGCTTCAAGTGGGAGTGGAAGGTGGTGACGCGCATGGCTGGAGTGTCGGCGAGAGGAGGGCACAGTGCGAAGTGCACGGGTGTGCTACAGGCAGCATTTCATGAGGGCAGGCAAAGCGGGGGAAGCACAAACCAAACAGCCACTGGCAGACAGGGAAGGCACAGCGGGCCGAGCAGCGGGTACGGGAGAGGGCTAGACAGAAAGCAGGAGAGGCAGCAACGGAGAAAGACAAGAAACCCTAGATGGACGTTGGGAAAGGGGCTTGGGTGGGGTGTCGGGGTTGAAAAAGCACCGGATATGAAAATGGAATGGCTCACAAACAGCAGCAGGCAACTGACAGCTACTCCGCAACAACCGGCAGGATGTGGGTACCATAAACGTCGGCGGGCAGCGAGCGTGCCAGGGCCATGGCAGCGGCGCGCAGGCGTGCCTGGGCTGCTGGCGGCAGCCGCTGCACCAGCTGCCCAGCCTCAGCACGCGAGCGTGCGTGCACCACTGGCAGCACGCTTGCCAGCTCGGGGCAGGGGGTGGGTACAAGCTCCCAGTCCTGGGGTGCCAGCGCTGACTGCCGCACAACGGCTGCAAACAGCGGCCCGTCTAACCCTGCGAGATAGTTCTCATTGGCCGCCAGCGCTAGCAAGGCCTCCCGGGGCGGCGTGGCCGCCACCAGGGGTTCAAAAGCGGCTGCATCCTCGGGGTGACAAGCCTCCAAGACCAGGTGGAGCGGCAGATTTGTACCGCTGTCGCGCACAGCAGCTGCCGCTGGCGCCGCGGCCAGCAGCACCTCGACAACTGGCATCCGCACGCACTCCGCTGCCCAGTGCAGCGGCAGCTGCCCCGATTGGTCAGGCTGCATCGCGCACTCTGGGGCTGCCTGCAGCAGCAGCTCTGCCACGTGCGGGCTGTCTGCGTAGTGCAGCGGCACGCAGCCACGCTCGTCAGCCGCCCGCACAGCTGGAGGGTGAGCAGCTAACAGCAGCCGCACCACATCTGCACTGCCTTCTGCCTGGTGGTGCAGTGCGTACTGGCCGCGCATGTTTGTCGCCGCCGCCGCCGCAGGGGCTGCCGCCAGCAGGAGGGCCGCAGTGGCCTCGCTGCCAGCGTCAAACAGCGGTAGGCAGCCTGTTTGGTCTGCCTGAGTGACGGCTGCCGGGTTGCGCTCAAGCACCAGCTGGGCGACGGCTGGGTCTGGGTTGGCTGCCGCCTGATGCAGCACAGTGCGGCCACCGGCTGCAACCGCGGTGACAGCTGCCGGGGCTGCATCCAGCAGCAGGGCTACCGCCTCCAAGGAGTGGCAGGCTGCTGCGTGATGCAGCGGCAAGTAGCCGTTGCCGTCTGCCAGCTGCACTGCGCTGGGCGCCGCTGCCAGCGCTGCACGCAGCATGCCGAGCCGCTCAGCTGCTGTGGCTGCGTGCCGGCATAGCCGGCTGCGTAGTGCAGCGGCAGGCGGCCAGTTGCATCTGGCCGCTGCACTGCTTCTGGCGCCGCAGCCAGCACGAGGGTGAACACAGACGAGCTGTTCGAGCGCGCTGCATAATGCAGCGGCAAGGCGCCGTCTCTGTCTGCCTGCGCAGCTGCAGCTGGTGCCGCAAGCAGCAGGCTCTGGACTGGCCCCCTTCTGCCTGCCTCTGCTGCATGATGCAGTGGCAGGCGGCCGCAGTTGTCTACCTGCATGGCTGTGTCAGGCGCCGCAAGCAGCAAGCACTGCACCGCTGCCTCGCTGCCTGCCTGAGCTGCCACGTGGAGCGGCAGGTAACCGTTGTACTCTGCCTGCATGGCTGCAGCCGGTGCCGCAAGCAGCAGCTTGGTGAGGATAGCTGCATCTGCCATGCGCGCCGCTACATGGAGCAAATTGGAGCCGCAGTTCAGCTGTGTCGCAGCCAGGGCAGCCGCCAGGTCTGCCTCCTCCTGCAGCGTGGCCTGGTCGAACCTGCGGCACAATGCAACAGCGATGGCGTGTCAGCGAGACGATGGATGCACCAAATGCAACACCAGGCGCTGCTTCCGGCCCCAAACGCACCGCCAGGCGCGGGCAGGCTGCCCAGTGGCGCTTCGAGATTCCAGGCCTCCCCCCTCCATGCTGCCTCCATCCAGTTCGTCAGCAGCTCTGAAGGCGCTAAAAGCAGTACTCTCACCCTTCTGCGGCAGCCTCCACCCACCGCCGGCCGCTCGGCAGCAGGTAGCCATCCAACTTGGCTCGCAGGACAGAGCGATCCACGGGTTCAAGGCGTTCAATGAACCCCAGGATGTCGCTGAGGGCGCCGAGCCTGATTGAGGGCAGCGCAAGTTTGAGTGAGTTCAAGTCCGGGGCTCGTTTGCTGCTGGCGAGCGGCTCCACGGTACAACAGCTCCATCAACAGCTCGCTCTTACTTGACGCGCGCCGGCATTGCCTGTGGTTGCTTCCGGCGCTAAAGGGAGGGCTTTCGGCTGAGCAGTGGTTTTTGGCGGTCTGCTGGAGCACAATCCAGATGCTACGACTCACAATCGCAAGCCTGAAAGCACGAGACAAGTGGGTGCATGAAGCGGCCGCGGCATGCCGCCGCAGCACACCAGCTCGCATGATGCATTGGCACCCTTTACTTGCAGACGCTAGCAGGTTACATATGATGCCAACGGCAAGCTAGCAACCCCACATTCAACAAATCAACCGCCTGCCGCGCCCGCATACGGCGGTGCCGGCTCCTGCACCTGCGCCGCCTCTTCTGCAGCCGCTCTCGCTGCCGCCTGCTCTGCCGCTCCAGCCGCCCCAGCTGCGCCTGCCCGCCCTGCGCTGGGCTGGTCCAGCAGCATCACTGCCTCTGCCAGCAGAGCTCTGGCGGTGGCCACCAACCCGCCGGCAGGAGGCGGCCGCTTCTCACAGCCCGCTGCTGGGCTGGCGGCTGCGCTCAAAAACGGCAGGTCAGCTGGGTCTGGGCATGCGTCTGCCGACTCGCCGCTGCCACCCACAACTGCTGCCGCAGGTGAGCTGCTGCATGTGCCGCTACTTCCGCTGCTGCTGCTGCCAGCGCCAGCGCCAGCCTCAGCTGCTGCACCCCCCGCTGCCTGGTCGCAGCTGCCCTCCGCATTTACTTGTGCCTCCCCTGTCAGCTCGTGCAGCGAGGAGCCACCAGCAAAGTAGCCGCCAATGCACTCGTCCAGCAGCCGGCTGATGCCAGGCGACCAGGCGGCGCTGCCGCAGCTGCAACATGGAAGGTTTGCAGGCAGAGCAGAGACAAATCGATTGGGCAGGCAGGCAGACAGAGTGGGGTATTACCAGCTGTTGCCATCAACATGTAGACTTATGTGTTCAAGCAGCATGCACGCAGGCAGGGATGCGTTCTCTAGCAGCAAAGCGCACCTTGTGAGAGCTAACGACGACAGGGGCGTTGCCCGCCCACTGCTGGCTGCTGATGCTGGCCGGCTGGGCCGCCAGGTCCCCGCTGGATCGCTGTCTTCTGCTGGTGCTAGTGCCGCAGGCAGCGCAAGCGCAAGCTCATCAGCAGCTACGTGTTGTGCTATGTGTGGTGCTGGCAACTCAGCAGACTGGCTGCTGCACACTGGTGGGCAATTGTTCGCCGGCTGCTCAGCTTCAAGGCTTCCACTCTTGCTGAGCTCCTGCACAGGCTCTGCAGCAGGAGCAGCAGCAGCAGCCTGCTGCACCACACTCGGCAGCACTTCTGGTGGCCCACCACCCTGGGCGGCTGCTTGCTGCACGGGTGCCGGCAGCTCTGGGCTGAGCTGTTGTGCCCTTGAGTGCAGCGCTGCTCGTGCTGCGCTCAGGCTGCTGCTGAGCTGCTGCATGAGAGTCGGTGGCGGAAGTGGCGCGCCCAGGCCCGTCTGCTGCCCGCCCTGTTGGCTGCTGCCTGCGGAAGCTGGCTCGCCATGCCCATCCATCGCAGCACAGCGCTCCAGTGGTGCTGTTGCTGCCGTCTGGTGATCAATGGCTGCTGAAACGCTGCTCCTACTCTGCAGCCTGCTCTGCACAACAGGCTGTGCGGCCGCACCAGGCATGCGCAGCGTCAGCAACGGCGTCAAATCACCTGTCCTGCTGCTGTCGCCGGCCTGCGCCTGCTGCCGCCGCCGAGCACGCCAGCGAGCCAGGATGTCACCCCCGTCTTGCTCGCCTGCTGCCTGCAGGCTGCCAAGCCTGCGGTCAACAGCGCTGTCGCCGCCGCTGCTGCTGTCGCTTGCAAAAGTGGCAGGCCTGCCCATGCGGCTGCCCGGCTGCAGCGCCTCTACGCCCGCCCTGCTGCCCCCCAGTGGTGCTACCGTTGGACCGGCAGTGGAGTCTGGCTGGCGCAGCGACAGGAAGCGGCTGTATCTGTCTACCAAGCTGCTGCCCTGCTGCTGCGCTGGCTGCGCCTGCTGTTGCCGCCGTGCTCGCCACTCTGCCAAAATGTCCACTGCTTGGCCATTCCCTGCTGCAGCTCCCCTTGCTCGCCAGCTGCCGCCGCCGCTGCTGCTGCTGCTGCCGTACCTGCTGGGAGATATGTGCAATGCCTGTGTGGCCGAGGGAGTGGTGCGGCTGATGGCAGCAACCTGGCTGCCTTGTGATACAAAGGGGCCAGCAGCAGCCTGGCTGGCCGAGGTTGGGTGCAGCCCCGGTCTGAGCATGCTGCTCAAGGCTGCGGCTGCAGACGGCGCGGCAGCGGCGGCCAGCTGCACAATGCTGTTGTGCTGGTTGACCTGCTGAGGAGGCTGCAGCAGAGATGCTGGCGGCGCAGCAGGCTGCACTGGGCTGGCCCTACACTCCGGCAGCAGCAGCAATGCAGCCAGGCGAGCCGCCGGCGTAGCGCCGCTGCTGCTGTAAGGGCTGCTGGGCTGTGCTGCCGCGAGCTCATGGCTGCCCCCTGCCCTGCCGCTCACTTGCACGGCAGCCTGCGCTGGAGCAGGCAGCTCAGCTGCCTGCCGGCAGGGCGGCGGGGTGAGCACCAGCTCAGCCCGCCGCTGACCGCTGGGTGAAACCAGTGCTGCACTGCCAGCGTGGCTGCCTCCCTGCCCAGGCAGCGGTGCCGGTAGTGGCAGCCTGGGAGCTGTGCTCGACAGCTCCCGCTGCCGCGGCAGCATGGCATGTGCGTTGTGAGGCTCCGCTGGCGCTGCATCAAGCCTGACTGCCGACGGTGTGACGGCGGCGGTGCCTCGCCGCAGCACCGGCATCTCAGGCTCCGCAGCTGCCTCGTGCAGCACCCGCCGCGCGGCTGCAAGCACGCTGGCGCCTGCTGCCTGGTGCGGCGGCTGCGGCAGGCCAGTTGGCGGCGTGGCAGCGGTGGCCGGCGGTGCAGCCGGATGCCCTCCCAGGCGTAGGCGTGCGAGCAGCTGCAGGCTGACATCGTCGAACAAGTCTTCCATATCGCTGTCAAGCTCCGCCTCTGTGGTGCTGGCAGTGTAGGCACTGGTGGGTGCTGCTGCTGGGCCCACCGATGCAGCCGCATGTGGCGGCGGCGGTTGCTGTGCAGCAGGCTGCAGCGTGGATGCCGCAGGAACCGCGACGGCGCCCAGCGGCTGCTCAGCAGCCTCTCTGCCTGAGCCAGCAGCCTGGGTGCCGGTGCTGGAGGCGTCACGCCCCGCACGCAGCTGCTGCAGCGCGCTCCGCAGACGCTCGGTGCGCGCCTGGGCCGCCGCCTGCTTCAGGCCCTGCTGGACCGGCTTTGCTGGGCTGGTTCGGCTGTCTGCCTGCTGCTTGGTGCTGCCGCCCCCATTGCGCCGTGGCTTTGCAGGCGATGGCGTGGCCCTGCGCTCCGGCCTGGGCGCAGCTGGCGGCGCCTGGTGCCCACGCGCCTTCGCGGGCGGCGGCGGCGCGGGTGCCGGCTGGGGCGCCCGGCCGCTGCGCTGCTGGGATGCCGCTGGTGCGTTGTTGGCGCTGGATGAGGGCGGCGGTGCGCCTGCGGGCAGGGGGAGCGGCGGTTCGTGTTGGGGCGAACGAGGAGACCGGAGGGCCCTCTGGTTGTGTTGAATTGCACTAGCACTCGCCTGCTGCAGCCCCAGAAGCCTGCTCCGCCCGCTGGAAGCCCCTGGCGCGCGTGCTCCACATTCGCGGCGGGGAGGGCTCGTCAGGCGCTGGCGGGTTTCGCTGCGAGCATGGCTTGTGCTGGGTGTGTTGTTGCATACCGCTGGAGGGCCAAAGGCGCAGGTCAATGGCCAAACTCGAGTGCGCAGCACGCAGCATTCATTGTGTGCAAGGGGCCCTGCCTGCATGCCCCTGCAACAACGATCAGCGCCATCGGTCTGCAGCAGCGGCCCCGGCCCAATCGGAGCAGCGGCGGCCACACCCCCCAAAATATGAGCCGGCTGCAGGCTGGCACGCCGCTGGCGCCCGGCAGCGTGTGGGCCAAGGCCAAGTGAGTGCTCAGGGCATTGCGCCTGGCGCCTCGGGGCGCCCTCAACCAAGCAGCTGTCGAGCAGCCGCCCTGCCAGCGCCCCCAGCCCCGCGCCGCCTCCCCACCGCCTCTCCCTGCAGGCAGCATGGCGCCCTGGGGTTCAGCGGCATCCCCCGCACCGAGGCGGAGGAGCTGGCCAACCAGGTGGCGGCGCTCAAGGCGCAGGTGCGGCGGCGGCAGCGACAGGGCTTTGCGCTGGTTGCACGCTGCCGATTGCTGAGGTTGAGCACTTGCATCTTAGAGCTGCTGCCCTGGCATGCATTGGATTGAGTTATGGAGCGGCGCGCATGCGTTGCACAGCCTGCAGGCCACGTCGCCGCCTGCTGCTGCTGCCGCTGCCCACCCGCCCACCACCCAACACTGCTGCCCTGCTGCAGCTGCAAGAGGCGGAGCAGCAGTATGCGGAGATTTACGAGGAGTACGAGAAGGGGCGGGAATTCTTTGCCAACATCGAGTCCGAGATGCACAAGGCGCAGCAGGTGCGGGGCGGCGGCAGCAATGCCACGGGGTGCTGCCTGCATTGGTGGGCGTTGGCGACTGTGGGAAAACTCAGTGCAGACGTTGTTGACTGAAACTGGAGCTGCGGGGCCTACATGTGGTGCATCTCACCAATCGCACCGCTTCGCATGCTGTTGTTCGATTGCGTATGATGGCGGATGCGTGCCATCCCGGGATGCTCGCGTTGATTGATTGCTGGCCATTGCTGTTGGCTTCCCACCCCCGCCCCCGCAGGAGTACATGAAGTCTTGAAGTCTCAATTGTTGCGATCGCTGCCCATTTTAACCCGCCCCTGCAGGAGTACATGAAGGAGCAGCGGCAGTGGAAGGAGGCATCGGCGGCCGAGGCGCAGCGCCTGGCCGACCTGGAGAAGCAGCTGGGTGCTGAGCGGGCGGGGCGGGACGCCGCCGAGGCGCAGCTCGCAGTGCTCAAGGTGCGCTAGCTGGGGATCTTCCTCAGCTTCATCGACACATGAACTGTCGCTTGGTTGCGTGGGGCCGCGCTGCCGCCGTGTCAGCTTGCAATGTGTGTGCCACACCGCCCACGCTTCCCACCCCTCTCTCGCCCGCCGCAGGACAAGGTGCAGCAGCTGGAGGCCGAGCTGTCGTCCACAAAGGAGGCGCTGGCCACAGCGCAGCGCGAGCGTGAGGCGGCCATGGCGGCCGAGAGCGCGGCCCTCGAGCGGCAGGCGGCGGCGGCGGCTGCTCAGGAGGATGCAGAGGCTCGCTGCCTGGCCCATGCCGAGGAGCGGGAGCGTGCGGAGCAGGAGGCGGCAAAGGCGCGGGTGGATGCGCAGAGGTGCGGACCTGAGTGCACTTTGGTATGCCGCTTTGCGCTAGATAGAGATCGTGGGTTTGACCGCGCTGTGCAGCCTGGGTTGTCTGCAATGGTGGCGTGGCAGCAATGCATGCATGGCAATCGCAGACCGATGTGTTTCTTGGTGCTGCTGCCACGTGGAATGCTGAGTTCGTCGTCTGCCTACCGCCAGCGGTGCATGAGCTCGCCCACTCACCACCTGTCCACCCGCCCTGCCACTGCCACCCCGCAGCAAGATGGACGCCGCCAGCCGCAAGTTTGCAGAGCTTGAGAAGCGGGAGACCGCACTGGGGGAGCGCGAGGCGGCGGCAGAGCATGCCGAGGCGGCTGCAAGGGAGCGGGCGGCTGAGCTGGAAGAGCGTGAGGCAGCTGCCGGAGTGCGCGAGGCTTCGGTGACAGGTGCGCCGGCTTGGTGGGCGGTTGGAGGTCGCTCAGTGGTTGCTGCGGTGTGCAGAGCTGGTACAGTACGGCTGCATGCAACGTGTAAGGGGCGTGCTGCAACTGCAGCAGTGCTTCCACATGCGCAATCAAAGCAAACCCTGCATTTGCTTGCTACCTTGCTGCAGAGCGGGAGCGGGAGCTGCGGCAGGGGGAGAAGGAGCTCAAGAGCCGCAGCACCGCGCTGGACAAGCAGGTGGGCTGCCGCGCCTGCTTGCACCTGCAGAAGCAAGGCATTGTTGGGGTGAGGACGCATGGGACAGCACGCAACACTTTTTTGTTTTCCAGAGCAACGGCAAGTAGCAGGCTGTGCAGGCAAACCAGGTGTGTGCTGCAGAGCGTAGTATGCTGCCTCATAGTGTATGCGCCCACTCGGTCGTTCTATCTGCCACCTGCACCACCTGTCTCCCATTGCAGGCCGCCAAGCTTGCGGTGCAGCAGGCCGCACAACGTTGCATAGAGCACAGCAATGGCATGACGTCACTTGCCACGCCTGTCTCCCATGCAGGCCGCCAAGCTTGCGGTGCAGCAGCAGGAGGTGGAGCAGCAGGCGGCCGACCTGGCACAGAGGCGGCAAGAGCTGGAGGCCGCAGAGGCGGCGCTGCAGCAACGGGAGGAGGTGCGCTGTGTTGTGACAGGCCGCTTGTGGGTCGTGCTTTGCGTTTTGACTGCGGAGTTCATCGGGGCTGCAGCAGCGCGAGGAGGTGCCCTGTGCGTACAGCTTGCAAGCCGATATCAACCGAGTGGGATCACCTGGGGCTGCAGCAGCTGCGGTGCTCTTGCAAGCAAATTGCAGCGGTCCCCGCCCTGCGCACACTGCATGTGCTGTCCATGGTTGTTGCCAGCAGCCGCCGCAACCAACTGCTGCTGCATTATCCCCCTTGGTCGCCCCACAGGACCTGCAGCAAGTGCGTGCCGCAGCATCACGCCTGGGCGGCGCACCCGCGGCAGCCGCCGCCGGCGATGAGACAGCCGCCGCAGCAGAGGGCGGGGCGAAGGGCCGGCGCGGCCGCGCCCCGGCACGTAGCACCGGCACCCGGCGGCAAACCACTCGCCAGGCGGCAGCAGACATCACTCAAGAGGACGAGGGGGAGGAAGTTGTGCAGCCGCCTGCTGAGGAGGCAGCGGCAGCAGCAGAGGAGGTGCCCGTGACCGATGCCATTCGAGAGCTCCTGCAGGCGCCGCAGCCCACGGGCAGCCGCCGGCCGGCGCGCTCCACTCGTTCTGCTCGGGGCGGCCGGGGGGGCACTGCCGGGGAGGAGGTTGAGCAGCAGCAGCAGCAGGAGCAGCAGCAGGAGCAGCAGCAGGAGGCGGCGCCAGCTGGCGGCCGCAAGCGGGGCCGGCCCAGCAGTGCCAAAACCAAGAAGGAGACTCAAACGGTGAGGCTTACCTTGTACTTCCACTGCATCGCAGCCTGCCGGACGTTGCACTTGATTTGCTGGAGGTTGCGCTTGGCAGTGTGCTGCGGTGCAGGACCAGCGCTGCGCGCACGCGTACCCTCCTCTGCTCTGCCCACCACTGCATGCCTGTGCAGCAGGTGTCCGCATCTCTCTCCCTGCCACAGCTTCCCACACAACTCTGCTTGCTGCACCTGCCTGCGCAGGTGGAGGAAGAGGCGGTTGTGTCTGAGGACGACTCGCAGGCGCCGGGCGGCCGCCGCACGCGCCGCCGCACCGTTGCCACCCGCCAGCTGACCGTGATTGAGGAGCATCGGGAGCTCACTGAGGAGGAGCTCGCAGCGATCGCCGAGGATGGTGCGGCCGCACTCGAGGCAGCTGATGAGGCGGAGGCGGCGCAGCAGGAGCAGCCGGCGGCACGGACGTCGGGGTGGCGGGCCTCGTCCCGCGGTGCCGCCCCCGCCCGCAGCAGCAGCCGGCTGGCCAGCAAGGCGAAAGCCAGCGAGGGAGAGGAGGTTGATGCTCCGCCTGCCGGCGGGCGCGGCAGCGGGCGCAGCAGCGGCCGCGGCCGCAGCAGCAGCAAGGCGGAGGAAGCTCCAGCACCTGCTGAGGAGAAGAAGAGCACACGGGGCCGCAGCCGGAAGGCCTGAGCTGTGTTTTTGCGGTCCTTTGATGGCCCGGCAAGGCAGCAGCAGGGGGAGCGGCAAGCAACGCCGCGCTGAGCCCCGCTGCCGCCGCCCGGCTTGGGCATGCCTGCTGCATGCTTCCGACCCCCTGCCTATTGCAATCAGCTTTCGTAGCACTTTCAAGCACGTCTGTAAGCTTGCCCCTGGCCTGGGCCGCTATGGCGAGTAGTGGCGGGGTGCGCGACCTGCTGGCGTTCCAGATCAGCTCCTGGTACCCCGCATTCGCGCGGGTGACTTTCAAGACGGTCATCCTGCCGCTGCCGCCCGCCGTGACCGACTGGCTCGTCAGCGACGGCCTGCACCTCGCGCCAGACAGCCAGGCGGTGAGCAGGGAGATGCTGGGCATGGACTGCGTGCATGCAATATGCGCGGGGCGGGCGCAGCGCACCCGCAGGCCACCCCGCCGCCGCCGCCTGCTGCCGCTGCTGTTCTCAGCGCACCGCCTGCCCCGCCCGCCCGCAGTTTGCCAAGCGCGGGCCGCTTGAGGAGTACCCAGATGAAGACGATTACCAGGACTGGAGCGAGGGCGGCAGCGAGGCAGGCGGCAGTGGCTCCGAGGCTGACGCAGCGGCGCAGGTGCGCGGCCCTTGCATTGGTCGCTTTGGGCCGCCTGACGTGCAGGCTGCCCATGATACTTGTGTGCATACATGAAAGTGCAGTGCAGGCGCACGCACAGCGCTGAACACTCCTGATTGCACCTCTGCTGTGTCCCGCTGTGCAGCCGCCGCCGCCCGAGCTTGAGCAGCTCATTGAGCGGATTCAAACTGCAATCGATGAGCTGGGAGGCCGAGTGGTGCCCAAACTGAGCTGGAGCTGCCCCAAGGTAGGCACTGCTGGGGAGAAGCACTGCAGTTTTTGGTGCGTACAAACAACACTACATGCCACGCAGAACGTTTCTGCTGGCACAGAAGCAGCTGCACGGCCGCTGGCGCTTGTCTGGGTTGCTGGGCCAGCTTGCCCTGCTTCAAAGGCGGTGGTTGCGACCAACTTGACACGCCGGCACCTGCAGTCCTGCAGTCCTGTGTGCTGCAAGCCAGCTGCACACTGCCCGCCCGTCCCAGCCCTCTACTGCCCTGCGATGTGTCCCTTCAATTCCCGCAGGATGCTGTTTGGATGAGCCCATCGTCCAGCCTGGCCTGCACCAATGCCGATGAAGTGCTGCTGCTGCTCAGTGCCAGCGACCGCGTGGCACATGACATCTGCCATGCACTGCCCGAGGCAGCCGCGGCAGGGCAGGCAGCAGACGCAGCAGACGCAGCAGGCGACCCAGCTGGCGACAGCCCTGCAGCGGGCGGCGGCACGGCGGCAGCAGGGGCCGGCGGCGCGCCAGCCGCACCAGCCGTGCAGCACTGCCTGGCGTTGCGGCGCTGGTATGACTTGCAGCCTGGCCGCGAGTTCCGCTGTTTCGTACGGGCTCAGGCGCTGGTGGGGGCCAGCCAGCGCGACCTCACCCAGTGCTTTGAGTTTTTGAAGGAGGCCGAGGAGCGGCGGGAGCTGGCAGAGGCGATTGCTGCTTTTCACGCCAAGCACATCCAAGGGTGAGCGAATCGGGGTTTTGGTAGCAGTGTAGCGGTAGGTGAAGTTAGCCGAAAGAGAGCTGCGGAGGCCATTGCTGCCTTCCACGGCAAGCACATCCAAGGGTGAGGCCGCCGTGGGGCAGCTGGGGGTAGTTGCAGTTGGCATTGCAGCAGCAGCATGTTCCACCTGTCGGCAGCTGAGCAGCATGCGCTGCCCTCAACAGTGGGACAGCACCTGCTGCGCCTGGCAGGCGAGGAAATGTGCTGGCTGGCTGCACCGTCATTCAGGCCCCAAGCGCGCATGCCACTTATTTCATGGCCCTGTTGTTTGACCTAGCCGCTCTCGTTGTCTTGTCTGCATCCTGCAGGCGCTTCCCGCTGCCGGACTGCGTTTACGATCTGGCTCTGCTTCTGACCCGCCACCCTTGTCCCCTGGTACAAATTTGCAGGCGCTTCCCGCTGCCGGACTTCACTTACGATGTGTACGTGGCGACCAGCGGGGCGGTGCGCCTGCTGGACTTCAATCCAGTGGGAGGCACCACCGCCCCCCTGCTGTTCAGCTGGGAGGAGCTGGGCCTTGGCAGTGGGGCTGGGAGCGCTGCAGCAGAGGCAGGGGCAGAGGCAACCGGTGGAGCAGTAGCTGAAGCAGGCGCAGAGGCGGCCAGCAGGGCAGCCGGTGCCGCCGAGCAGCCGGCGGCGGCGGCGTGCTGCGGCGGCACCTGCTCTGGACAGCATGAGGCAGCTGCTGTGGGCCGGGCTGGTGTTGGCCAGGCGGGGCAGCCAGCAGCTGAAGCGGCTGCTGAAGGGCAGCCTTCCTACTTGGAACAGCTGCGGCGGATGCAAGCCCTCAGCCTGTCTGAGCAGCAGCAGCAGGACCAGGGCCGCAGCGCTGCTGCTGATGCAGCCGGCGCAGATCAGCATGCAGCGGGTGGTGCTGATCAGCCCGCACAGCAGCAGCCGCACGACCAGCAGCAGCCGGCGCAGGCGCAGCAGCAGGCAGAGCAGGCCCCCAAGCAGCCGCAGCAGGCGCAGCAGCAGCCGCCCGATTTCGAGCTTCGAGTGATAGAGGAGCCGGTGGCCATGCGGCCGCACACCCTGGCTTATGGAGTGCCGTACGATTTTGTGGACTCCAGTGAAGGCAGTGCTCTGGAGCGGCTGATGGCTCAGACGCAGCAGGCGGGGGCAGAGGAGCTCTGGGCAGCGCTGGCCGCACAGGGCGGCAGCAACTGAGGCGCTACCGGCGACAGCTGCGGACGCAGCAGCTGAGGCGCTGGCGGCGGTCACGGCTATGGCAACAGCCAAGGCACCGGGCTCGGCCAGTTGCTGTGCAGCCAGTTGGGTGGTGCGCTTGTGCACATGTGGTGTGCTACCCTGTTCTGCCATGATGCCTCCTGTTGGGGCCTCGATGTTAAATAAAATCAGGTTTTAGACTTGTTCAGAAGAAGGGTGGCAGTACAGGGATGAACGGAGGTAGAAATACAGTTGGGTCCAGCGGCCCAGTCAGAAGCGTCACGCGGCACGCTAGCACGCAGGCAGGCTCAGCTGGCATTGCTATGAGAGTCACGAGCCAATCAAAACCCAAGAGCCCCGCTCGACATGTGGACTGTGTGCTGTCCTGGCATGTCACCGCCCACGGCCGCCGCCGCCCTTGCCGCCATCCCCTCGAGGCAGGAACCGGCCAATCACCAGTCCTGCCAAGAAGCAGGCCGCTCCGGTTGCCGCAAACGAGTGCACCACCTGCGGTGGTTGCGCAGCGGGAAAGTACAGAGCAGGGCGTGGGAATGCTATCATCAGCGGGGCAGCGCCACAACACGGTAACGCTCAGAATGAGCAAGCCGGCTGCTGGTGGCTGGGGAGCAACACCGACAAGCGGGGGCATTGCAACAGTGAGCCGGGGCGGCAACCCGCCAACACATTGCAGAGACTGCCTTCCACCAAACTATTGCCCACTTGCATCGGCCCAGTGACTTCAGCCTACTCGCCTTCTGCTTGATTTTGTGGACCTCTTCGTTGATGGGCGCCTTCAAGCCCTCTGCACATGTCCCCAAAGGATTGACAACATGCAGCAAAAGTCACAGCGCGGCAGCCACCGGTGTGCGGCAACAGCAGCTCGGCGGTCACCTGGCTGTGACAGCAGAAGGCAAGGCAGTCAAAGCGACTGCCCGGCTCTGTTCCGGCAGTGCCAAAAAGATGCCAAGGTGGTGGGCACGGCACGGCAAGCGGTTGTAGGCAGGCAGTGCACAAAGCCTGGCCAGCTGAGGGCAGCAGGCAGGCAGTGCACAACGCCCGGCCAGCTGAAACTACCAATCCGCAAATCCATAGTCACTTGCCTACAAAGGGATCGATGAAGGGCGTGACCAGCGGATCCACGACCGCTGCCAGCTCCTGCACTGGGAGACGGTTGGCGGCGGCTGCAAAGGGAAAGAGAGAATCACATTGGAAGGTCAGATGTCAAGAATGCGGTTGGCGGCGGCGGCAAGGCGAGGGGGTGGGGGGCGCGGAACGGGACACGGTGGCGAAGACACACACTTGATGCAGAAAGGGTGGCAGCGGCTGTGTGTACAAGACCCGTGCAAATTGTTACTAACTCCCAGTTGTCCAATTGCAGGCTCACGTGTGTCCTTCAGGCTGCGAGCCACTGCTTGGCCGTACGTCACATCCGCCTCGCTCTCTCCCGTGAATGACTCCAGAATTGTCTCGCCTACCCTGCACAACACACGCAAGCAGGGCTGGATGGTTGCTGGACAGGAGCGATACGATGGAAGCAGCGGCTGGCAGGGTGCAGTGGCAGGCTGGACGCCATTGACAAAAGACCAGAGGAGAAAAGCAGCAGCAGCCGCTGTGCATGTACATCACCGGCTCCTGCACTTGCAGGCTGATCGCAGCATCAGCAACGAATGCAGCATCGGAACTTGCAGACCTGCTAGCAGCATCAACCATGGGTTCATCACACAAAACAGCGCAGGGCGCTTACATGCGGCCGCGCATGTGCAGCACCGGCTCCAGCTCCCGCACTTGCGCTCGGAACTCGTTCACCAGCCGGCGCTGCAGCTGCCGCTCCATGTACAGCAGCTGCCGCCGCCGGTCCTGCAGCGATACAAGCGATACATCAGGTGAGAATTGAATGAAGGAAAGCAACTAGAAGTCATAGGTAAGTCAGGTTTGGACTAAGCACACACTATTCATGTGGCACACAGACGCAAGGTTTGCGGCCGCCTGAACTGCACCAGCCAGCCAGCAACCGAAAGCCAGCAGCCCAGCATTCACAGCATGAGTCGCTTGCAAGAGCTCGCCTGCACCAGGTCCCGCACAATGTCGGGCAGCAGGCGCAGCAGCCTGTCTGTCACTGGCTCCTGTGACACCACAAAATGGCGAAACGACGTCCGCTGCAGCAGGGACACCAACAGGGAGCATTAGTGAAGGCAGGCACGTGCTTGTTGCACAGGGGCCTTGCGGCGGGGGGGGCGGCGGCGGCGGCCGCTTGCCTTGCGGCGCTCCCGCTCCTGCGCTGCAGCCGTGTCGGCAGCCGCCTGCTGCGATGCCTCGGCATCTGCTGGAGGCTGTGTGTCTCCTGTAGAGGCCATTCTGTGTTTGCTGCCGACAGCCCTTGCCAGTGGAGGTGGCGTGCGGCGGCTTGCGGTGTTCGAAACGTTAGTTTGTTGCTCGGAGAATGCGATGCGACGGGGGCCTGGGGATCTTCTGCACGCTGCTGAGACTGCATGCGGGCGGCCAGCCAGCAGGATGGAGGTGCCTCACCCACTCCATCCGGGCCTGTGGAGCTGCTCAGGGCACTGCTGTAACTCAGGACACGTTGTGGGCAGCGCCAGAGGCCTCGCAGCCGCACACTCCAGCAACTCGGGTTCGCAACATGGCCTCGGCAGTGCTGGCATCCGCTGCGGCGGGCCTGGCAGCCCGCAACGGTCGTATTTCTGGCCGTTCCCTGGCCGCCAAGCCCGCCAGGGCGCTCCAGCAGATCAGGGGTGAGCGCGCTGCTGGCAGACGCGGCGAGAGCGCTCGTCCTGCATACTGAGAGTGTTTCGGTGCTCTTGGAAACCATTGCATCCGCCGGAGCAGCCGGTGGGCCGCGCATTGGTGCCCTGCTGCCGCCGCCGCTGCCGCCGCCGCCTGCCGCCACTCACTCCCTGCCCTCGGCCCCTGCCCCTTAAAGGCCTGCGCCCGGTGGTGGCCATGGCACAGAAGACCGAGAAGAAGGGCAAGGAGCAGGAGGTGTTCCTTGGAGTGAAGGGCAACGCGCAGGCAAGCCGGCCCCGGCTGACGAGCTTTTGCTGGCTGGCTCGAGGAGCCCACTCGCTTGCCCACCCTCCTCCTGCTGCCTGCCTGCATTCTCGGCACAGCAGGGCTGTTGCATCGCTTACCTGCCACCCGCACAATCTCCCTCTCCGACCAGACCCCGCTGTGCCTGCTGTGCCCGCTGTGCAGCTGCTGGGCATGAAGGGCGCCGACATGGAGACCGACATTTGGAAGATCCGGGTGCAGCTCATGAAGCCCGTCACTTGGATCCCGCTCATCTGGGGTGCGCTTTGTGCTTGGTGTATCGTTGGGAACAGTTGGCACTGGTGCCGTTGCATGCTGCTCACCGGTGGCACATTTCACTCCATCCACCTGCAGGCGTGCTGTGCGGCGCTGCGGCCAGCGGCGCCTTCACCTGGACGCCTGAGAACGTGGCCAAGTCGCTGCTGTGCATGGTGATGAGCGGCCCGCTGCTGACCGGCTACACACAGGCACGCTTTGCTGCATGTAATGTTTTGAGATAAAGCAGCCCGGCTTGCAGGGGTTGTGCGGTGATGAGCGGCCCGCTGCTGACCGGCTACACCCAGGTGTATGTGTTTTGGATGATATCTGCACAGCATCGAAACTTTGTTGACCTGCCATTGCATGAGGCAGGCTCGCTCGCCGCTGTGCATGGTACCGAGCGGCCCACTACCGAATGGCTGCACCCAGCCAGCGGCTGAACCTGCCTGAACGTCTCTCAACGATGATCGGCACGTGCACAGCCTCTCTGGCAGCATATTTACTACAGTATGCATGCCCTTAATTTCCTATTGGCAGACCATCAACGACTGGTATGACCGCGAGATTGACGCCATCAACGAGCCCTATCGCCCCATCCCCTCGGGTGCGCCCCGCTGTGCCTGCTGCGCCCGCTGCGCCTGCTAATGCCGGCTGTGCACCTGATGTGGTCCAACCCGGATTCCGCTGCCGAGCGGCTTGCAGCTGATCCGTCGCCACCTCGCTTGTGTTCTCAATTTGCTTGCAGGCCGCATCAGCGAGGGCGAGGTGATTGCCCAGATTTGGATCCTGCTGCTGGGCGGCATCGGCGTGGCCGCAGTCCTGGACCTGTGGGCGGGTGAGCTTTTTGGCACCGGGCTGTTGATGTGGACAGTAGTGTGTTGAGCTTCCTGGTTGAGAGCAGTTATTTGTTCACCTTGCTGGGCAACCTCCACGGCCACGGCTGCTGGTGGCACGGTGCTGCGATCGAACTACGAGAGCACGTTGGTCCAGCGGCTTTACCGACCCATGTTTCACTGCAGGCCACGACTTCCCCATCATGACCCTGCTGGCGGTCTTTGGCTCCTTCATCTCCTACATCTACTCCGGTGAGCTCTATATTAGACTCCTAGTCCAGCGAGCATTGTGGTTTCAGCGGGTTGATGCTGCTTGCTACAAATAGTGCTGCATGGCTGACTGCACGCATGCTCCCTTCCCGCGCCTCTCCACTGCGCTGCAGCGCCGCCGCTGAGGCTGAAGCAGGTGCTTGTTCATGAATGATTGGTGCAAGCATCCCCTCCCATGGTTCTGCACGTTCATTCTCCCCTGCTTGCAGCGCCGCCGCTGAAGCTGAAGCAGAGCGGCTGGGCTGGCAACTATGCCCTGGGCAGCTCTTACATCGCGCTGCCCTGGTGGGCGGGCCAGGTGCGTGTGCAATCATAGACAGCATTTGATGGAGATGAGGGCTTGTAGCCCTCGACCATGCGCACGCATCTGTGTCATTGCCATCTTCAGTTTCCATTGCTTATTTGCAGGCCCTGTTTGGCACGCTGAGCCTGATCACCATCCTCTGATGCGCACATCACTTTGCCGCCTCCGAATCACTCTGCGTCGTTTTATCACCTTTCTCCGCAGGCCCTGTTTGGCACGCTGACCCTGGACGTGATGGTGCTGACCGTCCTCTACTCCATCGCCGGCCTGGGCATCGCCATCGTCAACGACTTCAAGTCGATCGAGGGTGGGTGTTTCTCTTGCAACTGCCCTACTGCAACTCATGCTTGAGGCAGCTTAGCTTGCTGCTGTGCGGCGCCATCGTCAACGGCTTCAAGTCGATCGAGGGTGGGTGGGACGCAACCTGGCTTGGCGGCTCGTGGAGTTGATTGATGCGGTCTCAGCATGCCACAGCGCATAGCGAAGTCTGTTGCTGCATCAGGCCCCTTGCAGTGCTGGCCATTCAAGTCCCCATCCCTCCCATTCTGCCCCTGCAGGCGACCGCGCCATGGGCCTGCAGTCGCTGCCCGTGGCCTTTGGCGTTGAGACCGCCAAGTGGATCTGCGTGGCCAGCATCGACGCGACGCAGGTGATGTTCTGTCTACCAATTGATTGCTTCAGTGAGGGGGCTCCTGACGTTTGACTGAGGTTGATTGAAAGAAACAGGCAAGGGGATCTGCGTGGCCAGCATCGACGCGACACAGGTGCGTGCAGGCACTGGTCGCCATTCGCTGTAGCTCTCTCTACCGTGCTGCCACTCAACCCAGCTGCTGCCACCCTTAATTTCTTCCCTGCACTTTGGTGGGCACGGCCGCCTACCTCGCCTTCAGCCTTTGACCTGCAACTTTCAACCATCGCTGTGTTCCCTTGCGCTCAACACCATGCTGCCATACTCTCTTTTCCCCTTGCAGCTGGGCGTGGCTGCCTACCTCGCCTTCGGCCTGGACGAGCCCATCTACGCCGCGGTGCTGCTGGGCCTGATCCTGCCGCAGGCAAGCACTAGTGCTGCTGCAGTACTGCTTGCTGCTGGTAGAACCGCTCTGATGGGTAATGACTGCGCCAGGATTGGGGGTGCTTACAAGTTGCAGCACTAGGTGTGGGTACATGGCTGCGCGTGCGGCCATCTGGACTGTTATGCTGACCTACCCATGCCCTGCATCTCCAACCACGTTGTTGTGCAGATCTACGCCCAGGTCAAGTACTTCCTGCCCTTCACGACAGACACGTTCTGTACGTTTCTTGACAATCGCATCGGTTCCTTTTTCAATCAAACTTCGACTGCAGATCTACGCCCAGGTCAAGTACTTCCTGCCCGACCCCGTGGCCAACGACGTCAAGTACCAGGCCTCCGCGCAGGTAAATCTATGGGTTTCTGCTTGAACTTGCAAGTACCACACAGCAGGTGGTGGTCCTGGTTGCACTCCTGGTCCCGCATCCCTCGTCCCCTCCACTCCTGCCCCTGTCCTGCTCACCTTCCCTGCTCCCTCTCCTCCGCTCTCCCCCTGCCACAGCCCTTCCTCGTGTTTGGCCTGCTCACCACGGGCCTGGCGGTGGGCGCACACAACAGCGGCGCGGCGGCGGCCAAGGCGGCAGAGCTCGCGGACGCTGTTTCCGCCCTGTTCTGAGCTGCTCTCACCGTCTTTTAAGCGGCGGTGGCCTAGGCGGCGGAGCTGGCTGATGCTGTTTCCGCCCTCTTCTGAGCGCTCGTATCATCTCATAGTGCTGGCGTGCCATGCCCCCTAAGTGGTGCCACTTGCGCGCCTGCCTGCCTTCCCCTTAGGTGCCTCTTGTTCCGAGAAGCTGCTCTAATGAGCAGGCGCCGCCCTTCCTCACCCCTTGTTTGCTCTATTTCAGTTCCTGCTCCGCTTTGCCGCCCCTCTCTCGCTCCCTCCCTCGGCCCTGACTGCGCAGCGGCGCCATTGCGCCCATCTTGCCACACCCTGTCCTTTGCAAATCCAATATATCCGCACCCCCGCCACATCTGG
>VFQQ010001475.1_pt1 | contig 32413 bp, 52 predicted proteins | sample 3512341 | NCBI WGS metagenome assembly VFQQ01 (sample SAMN10412373, study PRJNA504923) | tailings metagenome | isolation source: Relicate 2 Philex TSF1 revegetated site | place: Philippines: Tuba, Benguet | collected 2017-08-29
TGCTGTGCTGCATGCACCTGTGTCCGTGCATGCTACCGCTGGCCCCGGCAGGTCGTTTGCTTTCCTGTGGCGGAGCTGCGAGGAGCATGGGACTTGAGGAGTTGCCAGGAAACCCTGCCGCACAACAGCCAGATGGTCGCTACTGCTCTGGACACATGGATTTGTTCGTGGAAGCTCCTTGCTGGGGTACCACTTCATCTGGGGTGCTCCCTGGCTGGCGCAATCCTGCGAGCAGCGGCCAGGGATGCATCCCGCCGTATTCTACCTTTGCGACTCACTGCCGCCTGCCTGCCCCCTGGCCCTCTTGGCCCTGCCTTTGCAGAAGAACGGGGCGCATTTTGAGGCTGTCGTTCGGGCCAGGGAGGCCCGCAACCCACGGTTTGCCTTCCTGCAGCCCACCCACCGCCACAACTGCCACTACCGGTAAGCACATGGCAAGCCCCTTGGCCCTCGGCCTGCTGAGTTGAAGTGCCACCCAACAAGCCGCTATGTTGCGCCGCAGCGCCTGCTCGTGTTCAGTGCACTCGCATTGCTGCCTGCGAGTTCTCACCAAACCCATCGCCGGATCACCTTTCCGCTGCTGCAGGGACCTGCTGGCGGAAGCCCTGGGCCAAGAAGCAGCAGATGAGCTGCTCGCTGCTGCTGCTGCAGCAGCAGAGGAGGCAGAGGGGCGGCGCCTGGTGGCAGTGCTGGTCCGCTCAGCCATCGCGGCTGCTGTGGCGGAAGCAGAGGTGGAGGCGGCTCGGGCGGCCAGCCGGGCAGCGCGCAAGTGGCACTATCAGCAGGGCCCGGTTGTCGCTGCAGTGCCGCCGGCGGCAGCGGCGGCAGCAGGGCAGAAAGCTGCAGATGGCCCAGCTGCGGCAGCAGGAGCAGCAGCTGCTGCCGCGCTCCCGGGCGGCGCCCTGCCTCCGTGGCTGCTTGACAAGCAGGCCACAGCCGGCCTGAAGCTGCATGCCAACCCTGCCATTGTCAAGCTGCAGCCGCGGCCGCAGGCAGCTGAGGCAGGCCCTGCCGAAGCAGCAGCAGCTGTCGGCGCGCAGGCCGCAGGTGCAGTGTCTGGCGAGGAGCAGCAGGCCGCAGCTGCCGAGCAGCAGGCAGCAGAAGCAGCTGCCGCCGAGCCTGATGCTGCTGCAGTTGCAGCAGCCGCAGCAGCAGCGGAGGCCGAGGCTGAAGAGCAGCGCAAAGCAGAGCGGCGCAGGTGGGTGCTCTGGCTGGGATGGCTGCACACCGTGATACTCAAGGATTTACAGCGCTTTACGGCAGCCATGCCGGGTAGATTGTGAGCGGTGCAAACACAGGGCGATGTATTGCACACACCACTGCCCCACACGTGGGCGATCAAGCCGCCCAAGCAACAACTGCTCTGCTGCAATGCCCTGCCCCGCTGCAACCCACAGGCGCGCTCGCGAGCTGCTGGCCCAGCGGCAGCAGCAGCAGGCGCTGGAAGCGGCCCGCCAGCGGCAGCAGCAGCTGGCTGAGATTGCGGTGCACCGCCGAGCGTTCCTGTCCTCCGATGATGCCGCTGAAACGCGGCAGGTGCAGGGCGCAGCTGGCGGCGGCGGCGGCGGTGTAGGCAGTGCAGCAGGCGGGCCTCCTGTGGTTGGCACTGTTGAGGACTTAGCTCTGCTGGTGCGCATGCGGCGAGCAACCTCCAGCGATGCGCTGTCCGGGGGCGGAGGCGCGGGCGCAGCTAGCGGCGGCCGGGCAGGCGAGGCGGGAGCAAACGCTGCATCTGCGAAACTGGAGGCGTCCTCGCCTCAGCAGCCATCCCAGCCACCGCATCAGCAGCAGCAGCAGCAGCAGCAGCAGCGGGCGGCAGGGCGGCCGCCAAGGCATGCTGAGGCACTAGCGCAGCACAGGGCAGCTTTTGCCGCTGGCGGGGAAGCGGGGGAGGCAGCCGCTCCGACAGGAGCAGCAGCAGGCAGCAATGCTGCTGCGCCAGCCAGTGCAGCCGCAACGCATCTGGAGCGCATCAGGCAGCGGATAGCTGCCGCCAAAGCAGCCGGGGCAGGCGAAGCCCAGCCGGCTGCTCCGCCGGCAGCTGCTGCAGCCAGTGGCGGTGCAGCTGCGAGTGAGCCAGGGCGCAGCCGCAGCCCCAGCAGGGGTGGCGCCGGCAGCAGCGACGATGAAAGGCGGCGCAGGCGCAGCAGCAGTCGACGGTCGGGACGCAGCAGAAGCCCCAGCAGGAGCCGCAGCAGGAGTAGAAGCAGGGGCGCCAAGCGGCGGCGGCACAAGCATGGCCGCAAGAAGCGCAGCCGCAGCTGCAGCAGGGAGCGCAGCAGGAGCCGGGAGCGGCGGCATGGCTCCAGCCGCACGCAGGGCAGCAAGCGCAGCAGGCGGGATCGCAGCCGGAGCAGGAGCAAGAGTGCGGCTGCCTCCCCCATCCGTAGCACCGGCCGTGCTGCCGGCAGCGGCAGAGGGGCCGAGGCTGGAGCAGAGGCAGCGGCTGTGCGCCCAGCGGTGGCCCCCAGCCTGCTGGCCAAAGTGCGGTCTGCCATGCGTGACATGAAGTGAGCCGGGCGGCATTGTAAGCATGCAACAGCAATCAATTGGTTGAATCAGTTGAATCGACAAGGACACGAACAACAAGGAGAGCGAATTTAAAAGCTCACAAGGGCAGGCTGCATTGAAGCAGAAATTTCACAAACTAGAAGGGAAGCTGAGCGGTCGAAAGAGTGTGCGGGATGCAAGGCACATCAGTTCGAGCCTGCGACTCATCCACGCCAGTGCCACTGCCGCCCGCTGTCCGTCTCCGGCCAGGCATCCAGCCATGCCTTGATGTAGGCCAGCGCCTCATCATCTTCAGCCGGCAGCCGCCCCTGGCTATCATGTGGGCGCATGCGGCGCAGCAGCCGCTGCAGGCCGCCGGTTGTATAGGTCAGGCCAATGCCACCATCCTTGTGGCGCGGAAAAGGCACGTCGTGCTCGGCCAGCAGGAAGTAGCGGCCTGCCAGGACCGTTGTGCTGTACTTGAGGTAGCCAAGGTGACTGGCTGACAGGGCGCGCTCCAGGGGCACGCCGCCCACCTGCAGCAAGCAGGACAGCCCAGCCAGTCAGCTTGCTACGTGCATCATGCGCCCCACATTCGGGATCAGCAACAGGGTAAAACACACTGTTGCATGCTCCCTTGCTTCGGTTCAGGCGCACCAGCCCTCCCGTGACACACTCTCACTAGTTAGGAACAGCCATGCCACCCACCTGGGTCACGAAAGCCAGCTTGTGCTGCATCCGCCGGTCCTCGAAGTTCTGAAAGAACGGCTGTGGGTTTGCACGCACCCGTTCCAGAAACTGCTGGCGGCAGAGGCTGAGCGGCGGGCCCGTGAACCAGCGCTCATTGGCTTGCAGGATGTCGGCTGCGGCGCCCAGCAGCTGGGGTGCTTGGTGCAGCACTGCATACAGCTCGCTGGGCTGCGGGAACCAGCGCCGCAGCACCGCAGCTGTAGCACTGTAATTGTCTTCGCTGCAGTTGCCTAGTGCTGAAACTAGCTTGCAGAGCAGTTGCCGCACCTGCTCCGGCTGCAACACGCCATCCCAAGCCGCCTGCAAGGCTGCAAGCTTGCTGTCCAGCGTGGTTGTCGAATAGCTGAGGCTAGCGCCCGCCCGCAGCATGTCAGCAGCTGCCTCATTGCTGCCTGCGAAGCTGGCCAACCACTGGATGGTTGCTGCTATTGTTTTGTCGCTGCCTGAGAGAACCAAGCCGCCTGCAACCAGCTGCCCCATCTTTGCATTCGTCAGCCCCAGCTGCTGCTGCACCAGGGCCGCCTTGCTGGGGAGGTTGGCCACGAGCAGCATTCGACAACGGCTGGGCATGCCGCTAAGCATCGCCGCCATTGACTCGCTGCTCTTCAGCGGCCGCTGCTTAGATGCCTTGAACTGCTGCTGGTAGGCCGCCAGGTAGCTGTCTGCCAGCTGCCAGTTAACCTCAACCACTGGCTGCCACGTGCGCCACTGCCGCATGTATGATGCACGCTCCTTGCACATGTGAACCAGCAGCTGTGCCGCCTTGACCGGCTGCATGCCGTGGTCGACAAAACACTGCAGCGGGTCTGGCACCAGCTGGTCTGCCGCTGCACCCAGCTTGGCAGACAGTTTGCCTGCCAGCTCTGCTGCCTTTGTGTGGCTGATGCCACGCTGCTGCTGCAGGTACGCCTGCAGCCGCTGCCGGGCCGCAGCAATGTCCTCCTCGCTGTCTTGGCTAATGAAGGAAGGGCGGCCGCTGCGGCTGGGCCTCCTGGTGCTGCTAGCTGCCTTGCTGCTGCTGTCATCACCGGCTGCCTGCGCTGCCACTGCTGGGAACCGTGAGCGCCAGGCGGCAGGAGGCCTGCACATTTGAGGGAGGTCAGCTCATTATTTGTGAGAAGATGCCGAGTGAGCATGCAAGCAATGTTAGGGCTGTGGGAGCTGGTGCCAGGTGGGCTGTAACATCAGTGAGTAGCAGGCCACTGCAGCAGATGCACATGCAGTGCGGCTTGCCTGCCTTGCCTGCGAGCGGTGGCGGCGAAGGCGGCGGCCAGCGGCAGGCTGGCGCGAGGAGCGGCCCAGCGCGGTCGCTGCTGCAGCGCCAAACAGCACGCCATGTGCGCTGGGCTGCGAGCGGCGAGAGAAGCGCCAGCAGTGGCGGGGCCAGGCGTGAGCCGCGCACAGCGAGCCGCTGGCTGCTCAATGCCAACCGCTGGGATGACGATGGTGCGTATAAGCAAACAGTCGTGCGATGGCCCGGTCGTCAGCACGGAATGGAGTGCCGCGCCGCCCCTGCTGGGCGGAGCTGTGGCCGCTGCGTGCGTTGCCCTTCATCAGTGGGACGCTAATTCTTTCAGACCTGCTTCCCTGCCATTGGAACAGACTGCAGAGTGTGCTATCATGCGCTATGCTCTGCCGTATGGACGCGTCGAGCCCGTGGCTGATGGGCTGCTGCCGTGGGCCATCGGCAGCGAGGTCTGCAGCTTGGCGGCAGTGCCCAATCTCACTCAGTTAAAGTACACCCGCTGGCATATGTTCAGGGTGTGGCAACCAGATCTACATTTGACATTGCATGCGTGCCCATGGGTAGGCAGGTCGCAGCAGTTTCCACATGCAGGCAAGGCAACCCAGAAAGAATCAAGAGCTGAGTGCGCGGCGGCACGTGCCGCGTACGCCGTGCATGCAAACCAAGAGCAGCCATGGCCAGCCAGGTATCACACATGAGACAGCCCTCTACGGCTGAACCCCATGCGGGGCAGCCCTCTACGGCTGAATTGAGACAACGCAGCCTTTTACATCTGCATTGAGTCCAGCAGCGCCTGCTGCAGCTCCGGGCTCTTTTCATCTGCCTCTGCTGCCGCCCACTTCGAGTTCAAGGTGCCGCTGCCGCCCTGGCGCCAGCCACTGCCCACCCAGTCCTCTTCCTGCACAGACGCCATCAGCGCCCGCTGCAGCGTCGCGTCTTCCAGGCTGCGCAGCGACTCCGCCACAGCCTGCTGCACAAACACATCTGCCTCTGGTTCCAGCTTGAACACTCGCAGCCGCTTGGCTGCCTGCTCCTGGGCCCCCATCACCGCTGCCACCGCCGCCGCCCAGCTGCGTCCCTCTCCCGGGCCACAATCATCGCTGCTGCTGCTGCCGCCACTGCCGCCCTCCCCTCGTGACTCCGCAATGGCCTGCATTAGGCAGGTGGGGCGCAGGCGCTTGCAGGCCGGGTTGGAGGGCAATTGCAAGCAAAATCCACCAGTGTGCTGCCATGGCCATCAGCTGGACAGCAGCCATCCAGCCATGCAGAGCACTCGACGAAATGCTAACCCACCTCTTGCAGCAGGATGCGCTCCAGCAGCGAGAACTCGTTGCCCAAGCCGCGCGTCTCCAGCGCCTCGCGGTAAGTCCTGAGGGAACAGGAAGCCAATACAAGGAGCCCATCAGAGAGCCGATACAAGGAGCCCATCAGGAGCCAGTTAGGAGCCAGCTGGGTGGGAGGAAACAAAGCATCCCTGGAGCGCCCTTTGCTTCCCTGCCCATGCCCGCCATGCCGTCTTGGCAGCGACTCAACACAGCAAAACGCAGCTCACCGGCCGTTTGCGTCCCGCACCTCCGGCCCGTAGTCGTGCCCTGCGGTGCCGATGTGAAGGCAGGAGTATGTACCTTGAAAGGCGAGCTGGTGAGTTCGCACCACGAAATCCACATCTTGATTAATCAGGAACTCTGCTTATTTTGCGCCACTTGGCATTCTAGCTAGCAATATCGAGTGAGGCATTGTGCGAATGTTCCACCCCGCTCCCCTCACCCCAAATCCACGGCTCGTCCTTTCCGCCGCCGCCGCTGCCGCTGCTGCTCCGCCGCTCAAACTTGGCGGGCGTCGTGGTGAAGCAGAGCGGCACGGGCAGGCGCAGCAGCCGGCTGCCGTCGGCCGCCGCGGCAACGCAGGGTGCACGGGCCGCAGGGTCGCCTGCTGAGAAGGGCACAAACTCGATGCGTTCACAGCCCTCCAGGGCTGCATGGGGCAGGAGGGACAATGCTGGCAGTGTTTGAGAAGGGCACAAACTCGATGCGTTCACAGGCCTCCATGGCTGCAAGGGGCGGGAGGGGCAGTGCTTGAAGCGTGGGTGGGAATTTTTGTGAGCCTGGAACGGCAGGGAGATCGGGAGTGGGAGCATCATGCATTGTGTAGGTCCTGGAGACCTGGAGGCAGGTTCAGGTGCAGCTAGCGCGGATATCAGACTGCCTAGAGAGTGCCTCACAACCCCTTGCCTGGGTCGGCGCCAAGCGGCACCTGCCCTGGCCGCGGGGTGCAGCTAAACGCGTACTGCTGGCTGCGGCGCCCTGCAACTCACACTGGGGAGCACAGATCCAATCAGAAAGTGGGCGAGGGAGCGGCTGCAGCTCAGCAATCCCCCAGAAAATGCCAACTGGCAGCTGGGCAACGAAGAACGGGCAACTCCATCGGCTCAACCCAAAAACGGCTACAACCTCAACTCACAGGCAGCTTCCAGAGACGGGAAGCACACGACCGACAGCTCGTAGGATCGAATGAAGAAGCCGCCGCTTTTTCTGTTCAGCAGGCCCCACGCCGCCTGTGACCAGTTGTGACTTTTGAGCAGGGGGAGGGAGGGCAGGACAGTGGGCAGGACGGTGCGCAGCAACAGAGATTGAGCAAACGCAGGTGCAGGGGAAACGCGGGGGCCTGCTGCACATTCGGGGTTGAGAGCTGGCCAGGCAGACACCGCAGGCACAAGCCCAGCAAAATGCAGCCAGTCGCCCACCTGCCCACCATTACCGCCGCCAGCGTGCCGTCCTCGCTGCAGCATGGCAACCGTGATAATGGGAATCAGCATGACCGCCGGACAGCTGTGATGGCCGGCAGTGCAGTGCCTTACCGTCTCCCGGCCCACAAGTCATTGCACTTCACATGTGCCCGTGCTGTTCTACAAGTCAATGCATCTCACATGTCCCTGCACTGTCGAACCCTGCACCCACCTGAGCCACGCAGTTTGCTTGATGTGGGGAGGGCAGTGCTCGCGCCCCACCGCTTCCAGGCCCTCGAAAACGTGCAGCCGCTCGCGCACCTGCGCAGGGCAAGTTTAGGAGGAAGGTGTCGATGACAGTACACTACTGATCTTGGCAGGGAGCCCTTTAACCCCCCGAGATTTTGCTTAATGCCGAAAATTTTAAGCGGGCTGCGACCCCAGACCACATATTTCCACTCATCTCCTACTAACAGCGCCGCATGCATGGCCAATTGCTGCGCCCAGGCCGCTGCCGCACCTCCTTGCTCTCCAGCACATCCCGCTTGCCAGTTAGGGCGCTGCCGTCGTTGAAGCCCCTGGCAGGTGGGCAGGGAGGCAGGGAGGAAAGGAGGCACGTTGGGGGGTGCAGCGTATATATAGGCGAGGCCGCCAGCCGCATGCATGTGCATGGTTGTGCAGCGGGCAGGGGCGACAGGCGGCACGCCAAGCTGACGCAGCAAGTCGTGCGTGCCTCAGCAGCCCGTAAACCGGGCTGTGCCTTCTCGCACGCACAGCTGGCAGACTTGCTGGACCATCACTCAGAAGCACCGCTCTGCCTCCTCCCTGCCTCTTTCAATCACTCTTACCCAGGCATCGCTGTGCACACTTGCTCGAAGGAGGGCCACAGCAGCTTGAGGCTGCCGCCAAAGCTGCGCCTGCGGGTGGTGACAGCAGCAGGCGAGCATGCGTGCCGTCATGTGTAGCGGCTTAGCTTTTGCCGCACGGCCTTCACAAGCGCCATCCCAGGCCCAACGCAAGCCAGACCTTGCGGTGCGGCAGTGCACCTTGCCACAACCAGCGGCATTTGCCGTGCATGCTACTGCCAACTTGTTGGGCTGCAGCCTTGCACCAAGCCGAGCTGCGCTCCTGTAGAACTTGGCTGCAGTCAGGCAGCCACAGATGCATGCAAGGGCAGCATTCAAAAAAGCCAAGGCTCACTCGCACTCCACCACGTGGGCGGGCACCATGTAGTTCAAAGAGGAGGTGCTGCACAAAGGGGAGCAGGCAGGCGGTTGCTGCTAGATTGGATCATGCATTGCGGCGCACTGAAAAGAGGCGGCAGAAGCCACTACATGGTATGCCACGGACAGCCAGCAGCGCGGGCTGAGTGCAGGCCAGGTTTGGCCAGGCAAATTACGGGCAGGTGGCGTATAAGGCCAAATCCCTTCCACCTCACCCGCTGAGCACGGTGCCCTTGAATGGCGCAAGCCCACTGCCCTCCAGAATGCCGCGCAGCTGCATGTGGCCCCACTTGTGCACCGCTTCGCCTGGGTGTGTTGGGGAGCATGGGAAGCAGGCCAGGACGCGGCAGCAAGGGCAAGTCAGTGGCGATACGCCCATCATGCGCAACTGCCAGCCCATGAGCAACGCAGCACTGCACCAAGAAGAAGGCTCACCCACAGCCAGTCAAGGCACAGCGCCACAGCGGCTCTCACCCCGATGCGTGCCGCCCTTAGGCCCTGGCACGCTGGCCACCAGGGCGGCCCGTGCCAGCGAAAAGTCGTGCTGAGCAATCATCTCCAGGATCTGCAGGTTCCCCCACTCGCCCCGGAACTGCCGCCCGCACAGCGTGCACTGCATGGGTGAGGAAACCGGTGCTAGGGGCAGCAGATCAGATGCACCAAGTTGGCAGCGCAGTTGGCACTGCTGGAACTGCCGCCCGAACACCGTGCACTGGAGGGGGGACACTTGCATTAGGAGCAAGGAGTGTTGGCTTGTCGATGGCCGATGGTAATGCCATGCCATGCCGCGCCATTGTTGGCTTGCAGGCCGGTGGCCGAGCGCTGGTGGCAGCCAGCCTTCCACCTCCACACAATCATTGTGTTGTGGAACAGCGCGCTACCAGGAGGCAAAGCAATACTGAAGAAAATGCCACCCGCCCACCTCCACAAAGTCGAACAGCACGCCGCCAAACTGGGTGGCGGGGCGCCGCGACTCCAGGCTGCTCCCCTCCGCAAACTCGGGCAGCGGGCAGAGCAGCGGGAAGTCCTGCAGGGATGGGGAACAAAGCGTTTGTGCACAGCGGCCAAGAACCAGCTGCAATGCTGTGCGACATTGTGGTGCAAGTTGGATGCCGGCAATGTGAAATTGCGAGTCTCCCCTGCCGTTTGCTCCCCTCGCCTCACTCCTCCTTTCGCTCCACACCGCACCTGCCACCACACTCCCTGCACAAAGTGGGTGCGCTTCTCTGGATCCAGCGTGCCGGTCAGCACTATCACGCGCAGACCCGTTGGGTAGCGCAGCAACAGAGCCTTTGTATGGTGCGAGCCTGCGGCAGCAGCAAGGGCCACGAGCGCTCAGGCTGCCCACGAGGCAAACTGCTCCCTAGCTTCATTCAACAATACGTTGTTGCCCGACAGGCCCTGCGAGCAGGCATCTGAGGGGTGCATAGTACGGCATGAACGCAGGCTTTGTACACAGGCTTGCCCAGGTTGTGCATGTCTCGCAGCGCGGGCTTGTGGAAGTCCACGCGCCGCGGCAGCCGCGCCCCGTTGAAGCGCAGCGCGGGCAGCTCCTGCTTGGCCCACCTGCGCCGGCAAATGTCCCAATGTTTGGATGTCGAGCAGGCTGCCTACCATGCCTGCCAGAGTGCACTATCCATCGCCATCACTGCCACAACCGAGCAGCCCCTCCCCCTCACAGGATGTGGTCCATGAACAGCGGCATTCACAAGCAGCACACGTATGCGCATTAAGTGTGTGTCAAGACAAGGTCAGTTGGAATTTATACACTTTTCTCACAAGATGTGGTCCACAAAAAGCAGGTAGTCAGCGGAGCGCACGGCGGGGGAGGCCTCCAGGAAGCCGCTGAGCCTGCAAAAGGGTGCCGGGCGAGCAGGGGCAAGCGTGACCGCAAACGGTCGACCGGGCGCGGAAGTGGGCAATTGGAGCCGGCTAGGCAGCATTTCCAGCCGTTGTGATAGAGCAAGAGGCGTGCAGATGGTTCAGATGAGGAAAGTTTGTGTGCTTGCAGGAGACGCCAGTGTGCAAGGGACGCAAGGGCGGAATGGATGGCAGCAGGGAAGGTAAGCGGGCACTGTCTGCCCACCGGCGCTGGCCTGCCCAGCAGAGCCCGTCTTGCCATGCAGCAGCCCATATCATGCAGCTCCATAGAACGCCATGCCGTGCAAATGACAGCAGCGCCGCACCCTGGCCATGCCAGACGGGGCACCGTCTGCGCAGCCTGCTGTGTACCAGCCATGCGTGCTTGCATGCATGTTGTGCTGAGCAAACCCAACCAACCCTGCAGCCAATCCATCATGTTCGTTCACGCACGTGGAGCAGAAGTTGAGAGAAATGACGGCCTGCAGGTTGGGGCCGCAGACCAGATCCGCCAGCCGCACGTTGAGCATCTCCGGCTCCGCCAGCCTGCAGTTGCAATCCGATTGGCAATGGAAGGACAGCATGAGGAGCAGGGCCAGGGTGGGGTGTCTGTTTGACAGGGGCTGGAAATTCATGCACAGCAGGAGCCTCCCAGACTGCCATGCCTGCTGCTCCACAACCCCAGGCATGTCGACATGGCATGCCTCGTTTCGCCGCTCACTGACCCTGGCGGCATGACGTCTGTGCGCCCCTTGCAGCCCAGCAGCCCATGCACCCACGGCATGGGCCGAGCAGCCATGCCGGGGTTCCCAATGCCGCTGCTTCTGCGGGCGCTGCCGCTGCCGCCGCCCGCTGCGGCGCCAGAAAGGCGGGCGGCACCAGCTGCCGTTGCTGTGGATGCTGGCAGCTCATCATCATCATCTTGTGTGAGGTCCACCTCATCAACTGGCGGCTCAGCTCCCGTCAGATCGACGTCTGCTGCAGCCATGGTGTTCCTGCACACCATTGAAGGGAAATCAGCTTGAGCAGCGGAGCCGGCGGCCGGCGGCGGCGGCCTCCGCCATGAGCCGCTGCTGCACGCACGCTAGCGCCTCGGCTGCCCGTCACGAGTCAAGCCAGGTCTAACGAGCCTGCTGGACTTGCCTGGCCGCCCCTGGGGAGTGCACACGCTGAGGAAGCAGGGCGGCTGAAGGGACCGGGGCCGCTACACTCCGTCTGCAACAGGATCAGCTTGTGGGTGGCGGCTGAACGCAGAGAAGGCGGAGCCTGAGCTCCAGGCGACGCTGGTCATGCTGCATGGGGCGCCGTTGCGTTAAAGGCGGCGCTCGAGTGGAGGCGGGCACCAGAAAGAAACAATGAATGTTGCGACCGTTTCCTATGCATCGCTGGGCTTCTGAATGCGTGTACATGCTGCACATTGCGTAGCTGGTGCGCACAAGTATGCCACGATGTTTGGCACAGAAGCATGTGGCCGCCGCTGTGCCCGCTCCACCTGCTGTAATGGCATGGCAGGCGATGGCAGTCCTGAATGCGGCAATCGTCTGTGCTGATCTCTGCGTGTAAAACGCAGCACACAGCTTGCTACAACTACGGGCTCAGCATCGCTGGTCCGCCGGCCACCCTCAGGCTCCCTCTGCGCAACTCCCTCCGCAACAGGTCATTACAGCCAGTGCATGCAACCCTCATGAAATGGAAACGCACAGGCCAGCGGCTGAAGCCACCGCATGCACGCCAGGCGGTCAGCTCTGCCTGTTGAAGGCAAGCAAGGAAAGGAAGTTGCCGGTTGGGAGGGGCATGCAGACTGTGAGGGGTGCACAGGTGGGTGCAAGGTGGCTGCAGGTGCGCATACGATGGTGGATTGATTTAATGTAGGAATCGGCTTTCGGCTTCACTCGATATCAGTTGTGATGGTGCTTCAGACTGGCCCCCCGCCGGCGAGCCTACTGCTGGCCATGCAGTGCTGTGCACAGCGGTGGGCGGTGGGTGGGCGTGTGCACTTAAGTGTGGCCCGGCACGTACACAGCACGCGGGCTCGTCACTTTCCCGGCCTTGGATGGAGAGCTGACATGCTCCTTGCGGACCTGCACAAGTGGGCAGCAGGGGGCGGCAAAGCACAGGCCTCGGTGACGCAGCTGCACATGCAAGCAGCAAGGAGCAATCAGTGCAGAGCAGCACGACGGCAGCCCTTGGCATGAACAGCAAGAGCCCCGCACGCTGTGCATGCCTTGAACTTCCTGCCACGCCCACAGGTGTGCCTGGATCACCCCGTTGTTCAGCAACCAAGTAAGAATGTTGCAAGTGGTTTATTGCTCACCACACAGTATCCAAGCACATCAACGAAAGCCGCCAGCCACTTGGGGTGTGCGGGCCAGGCAGGCGCCGTCACCTGCGGCATACAGCGGCGGCAGGCATCAAGGGAAGGTGCGATGGCCAGTGTGTCAAGCAGCGGCGCAGAACTTGCGCTGCAGCAACAGCACAGCAGGGCCACGCAAGCCACAGCAAGGGCAGCTAGTGAACCCAACCCATGCTCATCAAGCCTTCATCCACCCCCACCTCAGCCGCATCCACAAGCATGAACCCCCCAAAAGCCAGGTGAGAATTGCAAACCCCTGATCAGCATCTGCACTCACCAGGTTGCCGTCCACCACCACTTCCGATGCATCAACATCTCGCATGAAGCCGCCCGCTGCCGACACCTCTGGCCCGCAAGCAGGGTAGGCGGTGCACGTGCGGCCCTGCACGCCGCCTGTGCGGTACGGCGGGGTGGGAGAAGAGGGGGCTGTGTTCGCGCAGGTGCACGGGAGGCGTGGCGGAGGGTAGACGAGCGGCAGGCTGGCTGGATTTGACAGGCAAAAGGCAGGAATGCAGACAGGCGGGGCTGCCACATCACCTGCCGCTTGCAGCTCAAACAAGAGCGCTCTCGTTGAGCAAGCCCCCCATGCGGTACCGTCTCACCTGCGGCAGCCAGCAGCTGCGCGCCGTGGCAGATGGCGGCAATCGGCTTGCGCGTCTCCACAAAGTGCTTCACCATCTCAATGACCTGCGGGCAGGCAGGTTCATGTGTGGGTTAGATGTGATGTGTGTGTGCCACGAGGCTTCCTGCTGGCCCTGCTGGGCTAGCCAGCGCAATGCGCTCAGCAGGTGGGCTGCAAGCATTGCCTTGGGCTGCCTGCTGGTTGCGGCATTTGGGGCAGATGGCTGTGCTTATCACACGGTGCCACTCCTCGCTAGAAAGCCCCATGCAGCCATGCAGGCCATTCATTGGGCAGCTCACCTTGCGGTCCAGCCGCAGATACTCGGGTGCGCGGCCCCTGCAGGGAAGGCACACACCGGGGGAAGCAAGTAGGTGTCAAGGATTGTAGCCAGGCCAGCTGAGCAGCAGCCAGGCTGTAGCTTGCCAGGTGGCAAACCAACCCGGCAAGGTGCACTTACCCGCATTCAGGCCTGACAACATCAACGTGGCCTTCAGTTTGAGCTGGAAAAACCAATGCACAACGCTCCATCCCGCAGCCACTCACCCGGGGATCACCAGCCCATCGTAGCCGTCGGGATTCACCTCATCAAAGCTGGCGTTCAGCTGGATATCAATGTGTAAGCAAGCGAGTGCAGCCACTCACCCCGGAATCACCAGCCCATCGTAGCCATCGGGCTTAACATCATCAAAGGTGGCGTTCAGCTGGAAGTTGTGCCCCGGCTTCTCGCTGTACGTCTGGTCCCCCTCGAAATCGTGCACCGCCGTCTTGCACTTGTCGCCCGCCTTCTTGTTGGGGCACACGGCGTCGACCTGCGAATGGTGTCATAGTGAACACAAGCAAGCGGTGAGGGACACTAGCAAAGCTTGCCGCCTTCTTTTGTTGGGGCACGCCGTGTCTACCTGTCGCGGGGTAATGCGGGTAAGCAACGAGAGAGTAAGGCACAGGCGAGCTTGCTGGGCAAGTGAGTCGGCTGGAACAGTGCGATCATGATGGCAAAAGTCGAGCGCCCCGGCTGCCACCGCATGGCCCGAGAAAACACAATAAACAAGTCGCACACGAAAGCCCAGCATCTGCAGAGCTTGGAAGGGCACGATGGCCTCATAGTCCTCCATATAGTCTGGTGGTGTAAGATGCGAGCAAACAGAAGCAGGTGGGTGGGTAGCCGAGCAAGCGGGGGCAGCACAGCAAGGTGCCACACGTGCCGCGCCAAGCGGCGAAGCAAACTCGTGGGGCAGCTCAAGCGGCATTGAATTGAAGGCACAGCCACCACCCCAGCACAAGCAGGCTTGCCCCCTCACCGCCGCAGATCATCAGCAGCTTGACATTGGAAGGCATGGTGCCTGCGGGGCAGAGGCACGCCTTCGGAAGCAGGTCGGCGGCAGGCGGCAGGTGGAGCGGCGGCGGCGGCGCCTTGCCTCAACTGCCGCGGCCGCAAGCAGGGGTTCGGCGGCAAGGTGGTCTCGACTGCCAGCAGCTCACTTCCTAGCAGTACCGCAGCGACGCAAAGCAAAAGGCTGCAGCTGCCGGGACGCCCGACAGCGGGTGGGGCTGCCGATGGCGCTGGCAATGCTTGCGATGATCTTGCACTCACCCAAACTCGCGATCGCGGGCGTGCAAGCGAGACGGAAGCGCGGTTGCCGGAGGGTTGGCGGGTCGGCTGTGTTCTGCGGGTCGGCTGCACCTGGCCGATGGCTGATTAACGCTCAATCAACCTCCCAGGGCTGCCTTCAATGCTCTGCGGCGCCCTGCTGTGCAGCCTTGATGCCGGTATTCCGAGCGGCGTCCAAGCAGGGCATCTCGGTCATAAATCGCAGGAAACAGACTTGCAGATTGAAAACTGAGCCCAGCAGTTCCTGCCGACACCGGTCATGCACAGTCCTGTGTCGGCCCGTTCGCTGGAGGCCTCGCAGCGGCCGGCAGCAGCCCCAAAGCTTGCATGTAGTGCGACAGTGCGGGTTAGGCACCGCAGCAGGGCTGCGCCGCCTCGCAGCCTCACAGAGGCGCCGCCGCCGCCGCCGCTGCTGGCGCCGCCGCCGCCCAGCAGCCGCACCCATCAACCCAGCAGCAGGCGCAGCATAGCTCTCCACGCCCATCCACTGGGCCTCTTGGCGGATGCCACAGTGCTGTACGAGGTCTGTGCGCTGCTGGCTGCATTGCCTGGCGGCGGCATGCGCTCTGTTGCCCCTGAACCCTAGCTCCAGCGGACACACAGCCATGTTTAGCCGGTTCTCCGGCCTGACTTGCACATTGCCTGTCACTGCCACGCGCCACAAGAACATCTATGCATGTGGTTTGTCCTGTCTATCTTGTGCCGTGCAGCCCTCAGTGTTCGGAAACGCTTCTTCAACTTCATTTCTCCCACCGTGCTGTGCAGCCCACGGGCGTGCCGCTGGTAGACGAGCTGATGAAGCTGCCCACAGTGGCGGCAGCCGCCCAGCGATCGCTCCACCTGCTGCTCCTGCTGGGGGGCGTGGCCACCTGTGGCAGGTGGGTGCGAGCGGGTCGCCCTCTGCACACTGCCGCTGCAAAGCACTGTTGCGCTGGGAAGCAGACTTTGCTGTTTCTGCGAATGGCTGCAGCCGGTTCCAACAACAGCCTTCACAAAAGCCGCCTGCCTGGCCAACCCTTGCCAATGTCCCCACCCACCCGCAGCCTGCTGCTGCGCGCGTTAGACACCGAGGCGAGGCGGCGGATACGGGAGCGCGGGGCGGCGCACTTCAACCTGGTGGCCACCCTGCTGGCCTCAGCTGCCAAGCCCTGCCAGGTCAGCTGAAAAAAAAACCAACATACAGTGATGGACGGCTGCTGTTTACATCGTTGCATTGCAGCAGGCCTGCTTGCGGGCCCGCTGCTGCGCTGTGCCGCCTTTTCTGCCAATTGCCCACCCACTCATCTCTTTCCCTTCCCATTGTTGCTCCATCCCAGGTCATGCTGCCGCTGTTCTGCGCCACTCGGGCAGCCACAGTGGTGCTGGCGCTGGCCGAGGTGGCAGCCACCAAGCTGAATGGCCAGCTGTCTGCTGTGCTGGCAGGTGAGCTTGGGTGGCACGCGTTTGACAGGAGGTGGTGGGGTCCTGCAGGGCATCAGAATGGCAAGAACAGCTGCGCTGCTGAACTGCAAAGCCCGGCATGTTTTGCGATGCCTAACAGCTCATGCACTATCAACCTCCAGTGCAAAGTGCCCGTAGTTTGATACGTGCCTGCAGGCAGCCTGAGCGGGCGTTGGGCCGCCGCAGCCAACTGGCTGCTGCTTGCAGCGGGTGGCGGCGGCGGCGGCAGCACCAGCGGCGCCGCGGCGCTTCTGGGCATGCTGCAGTGGACGACGCAGCTGATTCAGGTGATAGCCGGCGTGGCCAAAAACTGCTGAGGAGGAGCTGGAAGGTAGTTCAGGAGCTTGAGGTGCTGTAAAGACTTGCAGGTCTCAACTGGCTTGTTCACCACCGCGTTGCTTCCTTCACCTGTGCGGTGCGACTGTTGCATGCAGGACTGCTCCGAGCTGGTGGCCTTGCTGTAACTCACCTTTGCGCTGCTTCCTTAATCTGTGCTGTGATTTATTGTGCACAGGACTGCTCCGAGCTGGTGGCCGTGCTGACGCTGGCCTGGGCCGCCATCGACTTCAAGAATCGAGCCATGCGCTCCTGGACCACCAGCCTGCAGACAGACAGGTGAAGGGGGGCTGGGGCTGGGGGCTAGCCTGCAGACCGACAGGTGAAGTGGGGCTGGGGATGGGGAACCAAAGCAGAGGCTGGGGATCAGCCTGCAAACCGACAGGTAAAGGAGGGCTGGGGGACAGCCTGCAGGCCGACAGGTAAAGGGGGGCTGGGTACCAGCCTGCAGACCGACAGGCAAGCAAGCAGGGGCTGGCCCGGGGGCGCCTGGACGGTATGTGTTGACATGTGCTGCTCTGCATGCCTTTGCGGGGTGCCCGTCAAACCGAGTCGTGCTGTTTCAATCCTCCCCGCAGGGACCCCTTCAACTGCGGCCTGTGTTGTCCCTGGCTGCTGCGTTCTTGAAAGCTTCATCCAAAGCCTGAAAGCTCGCAAAGCTCCCCCATGCCTGCCCCGCAGGGACCCCTTCAACGACGGGCTGGTGCCCCTGCTGCGCCTGCTGAGCACCGGCCTCAGTATCCTCATCGCTCTAGCGGCCACAGGGGTGACCCTCGTCGGCTTTGGTGCGTCCTGTTTGACAGCATTTGGAACAATGTTTGATTAGATGCTGCTGTGCGGCTGTCGCCTTGCATGCGAAATGCCCCTCTGAAGGCCTGTTAGTTACTGGTTTGCTCGTGCTCCCCGCCCTCCAACCCCAGGCTTCCGCATCGCCCCGCTGATGGCCAGCATTGGCGGCGTGGGAGTGGTGCTGGGCCTGGCAACGCAAGACCTGCTGCAAAACCTGACCGCCGCCGTGTCGCTGGTGCGCTGTGCGTGCTGCGCATGCTGCGCATGCTTTGCATGATGCGTGTTGCCCCCCAAAATGTCTGCCGGCTTTGCTCCGTTGCAGCACCTGCTCTGCTTGTATGCTCAGGCCTGGATTGTATTCTTCATGATTCGCAGTATGTGACGAGACCCTTTGTCGCTGGCGATCAAGTCAAGCTGATCAATCAAGAAGGGGTGGAGGTGGAGGTGAGCTGGAGCTCCTGCCACTGCTGGTGCCTTCTTTTGTCTCCGCTGCCGTGATTGCCACTGATACGTCTGCCCTTGCTGCTGCGCTGCTGCGCCTGCCTCACGGTGAACGACTTTGCAGCTGCCTGCACTTCACCCGCCGCTGCTGCCAAGTCCTGCACTAGCTTGCGCAAGCGCGGTCTGAGCCAACATGCACGCGTGACTGAGTATGGTTGCCATGTCATGCAAGTGCAGGGCACTGTGATCAATATTGAGCCGACGCGCACCATCCTGCGGGACACTACCCACCGCTGCATCGTGCACCTCTCCAACTCAGAGGCAAGCGCCTGTCCAGCAATGCATGCACACGTGCTGGTACATGGGCTGAGGCAAGCACATGTCCAACGATGCATCCGCGGATGCGAGCAGAATGGACGGTCCATCCCATTGCTCCCAATATCAAGTATGAGTGTTCCGGGGTGAAAAATCTGCAGGTGGCCCAGTACATCATCATGAACCACACCCAGTGCCAGACGCTCAGCCGGCTGCAGGAGCTGCAGGTGAGGGGCGCCCTGCTGCGCTGAGGCAGCCCAGACAGCATGCTAGGCTTGCTGCATGCCCAGTCGTGCGCAGCAGAGCGCACACCTCCTTGCATGCTCTCATCGCGCAACCTTCTCGCCATGACTGCCGCCGGCTGTAAAGCGACTCCAACCCGCATTCCCTTCAACCTGCACTATCTTGCCCCTGCAGGCGCAAACGGGCGGCGCCGGCTACGCCATCCGCACCCTGCCGGAGCTGGCAATGGCTATGCGCTCAGCTGAGATGCTTTCGGACAGCGACAGCGATGGCGAGCAGCAGCGCGGCGCGCCTTGCAATGGCACTGCCGAGCAGGCGGGCCCTGGGCCCGCGTTTGCCGGCTGAGGGCACGCAAACATCTGTGCGCGTGCATGTTGATGCTGAGGCAGTGGGCAGATGGTTTTGGTAGAGCGTAGAGCGTGCCCTCTGTTTATGTTTATTGAGCTGCTTATGTGAGCACCGTTTGCTGCTCCAGTTTCGTCGGCAGGCGGCAGGCGGCAGGAAAAGGGACATGGCCCTCCCACTCACCATTCCGCTCTTTCACACCGCTGCTGAGCATAGTAATACTACTGCATACAGCATCGACCAAACCGCTGCCCGCCTGCCTCCCAGCTGACGCCCCACCATGGCCCTCACCTGGCGGCATCGGGGCGGACCACCTCGACCAGCCGCTCATACTGCCAGCGCAGCAGCTTCCAGGCTTGCTGCGTTCTTGACTTGGCACAGCTGGCATGCGAATGTGTGTTTGTGCAGGCATGCTTTGTGAGGGCGCCGCGCGTGGCTGCGGCAGCCAACTGCATTTACGACCACCCTGTGCGCTGAGCGCTGGCTTGGTGCCTGCTGTGCTGGCTGTTACCCCACCATTCCCAACCTTGAGGGAGACAGGCAGGCAGGCAGAGACAGTTGGGGTTGCCAGTGCTCGCCACAGCTGCAGCTCGCCATGCCGCTGGAGCGAAGCGCTTGATATCCGCGGCAGCCGCCAGCCGGCAAAGCGCAGGTTCCAGGGGTGTCGAGCACGCCCACCCAGCCGCCCCCAGATCGTCAGGCAGAGTCAAAGCCAGGCAGGCAGTAGGCAGCAGAGGGCGCCCAGAAGCAGGCAGTTGAACTAGGCGTCGTGAACTGCGCCCTCCCCCCTCCCTGCCAGCTCGCTCCTGCAGCATGACCAGCCATGCCAAGATGATCGAGGTCAGCAGGCCCTTTCCCCCGACTGTGAGCTCCCCTCTCTTCCCCTGCACCCCAGAACCCTCCCTGCCCTGCCTATACAACGCAGGCACTGTGCGGCCTGCGTAGCAGCTACCACAGCCGTCGCCTTGGCTGCCGGCGCACGGCGGCACGGCGCTCCAAGGCGGTGCGTACGGCGGCCGTGCTGCCGTCAGTGGAGCAGACTTGCTCAGTTTCTTCCGACATGCTGGGCATGGGCCTTCTAGTAGCCAGCTACGGCGCTTTAGCATCCGGTGTGGTGTCGTATGAATACGCCCGCTGGCGCGACGAGCGCCGCTCCGCGCGCCGCGACGCGCAGCTGCAGCAGCAGCAGGAAGCCTTGAAGAAGGAGGCGGGTGCAGCAAGCCAGCAGGCAGCGCTTGCTGAGGAGGATATCCAGGACCGCAACGCAGCGGAGACAGCGCCTACGGAAGAGGAGTGAGAAGGTGCGCAGGTGGGCAGGAGCTGAGAGGGGCTGTGGGGAGTGAGGACAGCGCATCAGGAATGGACCAAAGGCTTGCACCACCTGCTCAGCATAATGCTCCACTGCTCCTTTTGCACACTTTGCTGACCGCCCTGCTCGCATCCCACCACCTCATTGTGCCTCGCCTGTCTGCCCGCAGCCTTCTTTGCGGCTCGGCGGACACCGCTGACTGAGGCAGGGAGCTAAGGGAGCAGCAACAGGCGACGTGGAACTGCGGTGCCACGGGGAGTGCAGCAGGCAGGCCATGGGGCATGCTTGTAAGGATCGGACATTGCTGAGACATTGGTTACATCGCAAAGTGTAAGCGCCATTGGCAAACAGGTCAGGTTGCTGCGGAACAATGGGGCAGCGGTGCTGGCCCTGCATTCCCTCCGACCCATCACCACCGTCAGGCTGATGATTCCAAAGTGCCAGCGCCCCTGCTCGGGGGACAAGCGGGGTCAGGCGTGCATAGCACACCAACGGCAAGCAGCACCCAGCCGGCATTGCCCAACACGACTGCCAGCCTGGCTTGGGGCTCTGAAACAGCAGGGCACTGGGTGCTTTAAAGAGTGCGCAGCTGTCTGGTGGGGTGCCCATTGGCCTCCCACTGGCCACCTGCTGCTCTGCACTGCTGCCTGCTACAGCAGATCCTGCTTGGCTCAATCGGTACGTCTCTGCCACCAACTGTCGCAGCATCCCAGCAGCAGCATACCTCCCGTGCCGGTTTCGTGTGGCACCACAGGGCAGCACTTGCCATGCACCCCTACCCCCCTCCCATTTGTGTTCGGGCGCTGCCCGACTGCCCGTGCCGCGCGTCACTCGTCTCTTGCCAAGTGCATCAGCCTGCTTACAACACAACAACGACAAACGGTCCACGGCACAAGCAACACAGCCTGCTGTGCACCCATCAGCTGTTGCGCAGCGCCTGGCGCTGCGCCTTCAGCGCGCGTGCTGTGTTCACCGCAGCCTCGGCATCACGCACCGCTGGCGAGTCGGGGCAGGCCTGCCTGGCTGTGTCCAATGCCTGGTATGCAGCATGCCACGCTGCGGCCGCCCACTCCCACCCCTCGGCACCCCCGGTGTGCTGCGCGGCTGGCTGGCCATCGCTACTTTCTGCAGCCGCCTCGGCTGCGGCCTCTCGAGCCGCGGCTGTTCGGGCCCATGCAGCTGCCGCGGCCGCTGACGCCTCGGCTGCCGCCATGCGAGCGTTGGCCATAGCTGGTGCAGCGCCATCAGATGCAGACGGCCACACCAGCGGCGCAGGGCGGGGGGTGGGCGCTGGCGGCGGCGGCGGCGAGCTGGGGCCGGCAGCAGGCTTGGGGCGGGGGGAGGCCTTGCCGCGCTGCTCCTTCTCTCTGGCTGCGCGCCGCCGCTCGATGTTCTGCCTGTGCTCCTCACACTTCCGCAGGTGCTCCGCTGTCCTACGCTCGCATTCCGCCATGAATGCCCAGTGCTCCAGATCCTCCCTGCTCACCCACCAGCCGGGGCCGCCCAGAAACGCTCGCACAGCGGTGCGTGCTGACTTGCCGCGCTTCTGCAACGGAGGGTGGCAAGGGAGCAGTAAGCGTGATGAGGGGCCACATCCAGGGAGGCGGGCCGGAGACTGGCGGCTGGTGACGCAGGGGGCGCCTGCTGCTGCTGCTGCTGCTTTACACCCGTTGCCGTCACCCGGCGCCGGCGGGCGCTTGGGACAACACATGCCTGCACGAAGCCCAGCACACTTGCACGCCTCACTTGCATGCCTCACCTCGTGTTCCGCTGCAAGCTTGTCACACAGCGAAGAGTAAGCACGGGTCACAGCCTCAGGCAGTGACAGGGCCCGGGCACCGAGGGACGGCGCCGGCGGGCCGGCTGGGTCGGGCGGCGGCAAGGGTTCTGGCGGACTCGCTGAGGCCGCGACCCAGCGCCGCCTGCGCCATCGGGCATCTGCCCGACATGTTGAAGCAGCCCGCAGGGGTTGCCGGGCCCTGGCGGGCGCCGGAAACGCGGCTACGCGCTGGAGCCGCATGCCCAGCCCCTGCACGGGGGGCTACACGCAGCTTCAAACAAGTTGGAGACGCAGTGCACACAGTAATCAGACCGAGAGAGGGGCGACGGATGGAGCCGGGCGGCGGCGCAGCAGCGGCAGCGTCAATGCTCTCTCTGGCTGGGGTGCCCCTCGTCGGCCCTGCACTGTTCATTGAGCTGTTCATGTCAGCATGTTGCTCCCAATTTAGTCAGCAGCTGCTAGCTGTCGTTGGCCACCTTGCCAAGACGCCAGTGCCCGTGCATGAACTTGTTTGTCCATCTGCATCCATTTCACCTGCTGTGTGGCGGCGTTGCATGAGCACCGCTTTTGGACGCTCATTTCGGAGATTGGACACACAAGAAATGAATGGCAAACGTAAGAAAGATGTGGCCGGCACAAGTAAGGGTTGAATGAGTTGGCCGGCACTGTCCTAATTGCGTTGGGTTTGGCTGCCACCCGACCACCAGCCTCAGCTGCGGGCTGCCGCTAGCTGCGGGCTTGCTCACGAGATCAGGCACTCCCCTTCAGGGCCTGGCCCACAGCCATCCAAGTTGGCTTGCCACACCGCCTCCCAGTTAGCCAGCCACTGCGCGCCGTCGCCCCAGCCGTGCTGCTGCACCAGAGACGCGATGCTGCAGGCGGGGAGTAGGGGATGGTGGGAGAGGTTGGTTGGCATGCTTGGTTGTGGTTGCAAGAGCAGGCTGGCCAGCAGGCGGCAGGAGGCAGGGACGCAGACATGCAGGCAGCCCTCCCACCTGCATTCCCTGCTCCCACACACTGCCCATCCGCATGCATGCATCCTGCTGCCGCCACTGGCAAGCCCGTCATGCAGCACAACTGCCTCCGACTGCTGCCCGCCTGCCCCCCATGGGCCAGCTGCCATCCCAAAGCCTTCATCACCTGGCGGCATCGGGGCGCACCACCTCGACCAGCCGCTCATACTGCCAGCGCAGCAGCTTCCAGCCTTCCGGCTGCGGCGGGCAGAGGACAAGCGCACATGCAGCGCAGTTGAACAGGCGGCGCGCTGGCCTGGCTGTCGAGCAGCTGGACGGCATAGATCAGCCGAGCAGATTGCAGGGCATTTGGACCGCACCACCTGCCGCAGCCTGACCTTGGCGCCCGGCCAAGCACACACTGGAAGCGGCGAAGCATGCACAGCGTGCCAGTGCTCAGCACAGGCCCCCAAGCCTACCTCCTGCCCCAGGCGTGCCGCCCGCGTGTTGCTCTGCGGCAGCTGGCTGCGCGGCTCGTCGGGGTTCAAGCCCAGAAAACTGCCAGGGTTGGGAGGCAAGGTTTGGTGTAAAGTTCTAGCCAGCATGGGACCCATCTCATGCCAAGCAGCAAGGGACACAACAGGAAAAGCAGGTACGCCTGGTCCGGCGGCAGCAACGGCTACCGGCAGCCCTACAATTCAAGCCCTGCAGCGCTGCCTCACCTCTTCACTGCCCGCAGGTTCTCGGCCTCGCGCTCGGGCGAGGTCAGGCTCTCGTACTGCAGTGCGGCATAGATTGGCAGAGCTGTGCTCACTCAGGCTCCATCTCGTATGCGGCGCAGCGTGGGTTCACAGTGGTTCGCTCACTCAGCCTCAAGGTGTGTGAAGTGAAACCGGTAGCAACCCCTCTATGTTGCGCTTGGGCTGCTGTGGTGGGCGTGCGAAGGCGGCGACAAACACCCAGCGCTGCCGACCTGCACCCAAGCCTGAAGCGACACCCTGGCCTGCTTGCCTGCACGAGTTTCAGCTGCTGGGGCGGGAATGCGTCCAGCCAGGTCGCGACGGGGGAGGTGTAGTTGTTCAAGGGCAGCTCCTTCAGCAGGCAGTCGAACAGGTCGTGTCTGTTTGCGGGATGGAGGAGCAAGGGATGTGTGTGATGGGCAGTCTGTATGAGACAGCCCTGAGGGCAGCTAGCTGTCCTCCTGCAGCGGGCAGTCAAACAGGTCGTGCCTGCTTGGGGGGATAGAGGAGCAAGGGATGTGCACGCGACTATGGCATGGCCCCGGCTCCTGCATGTGTTGCGACTGGACACCATGTCAAGCGCACACATCCAGGGCAATGTGTGGAGCCTGTCGGCTTGTGAGGACGCGCAGTGCAGCCACACCAAACAATGACGACACTTGCTCTCTTGACCTGGCGGTTGTGGTTGTCCTTGTCCAGCTCAAAGGCGCAGCAGCACAACACACAACTACTTGAGAAAGAAATCATTTAAAAGCAGATGCTCACTTGACCAGGCAGTTGTAGTTGTCCTTGTCCACGTTGTGCCCCAGCATGGACAGGAAGCGGCTGATGGGCTCCCTCAGCGACGCCACCAGCTTGAGCCAGGGGAAGGTCTGTCACAGGGGGAGAGCAGTTAAAGGGCCGACAAGTTTGACTGGTGAAGCAGGAAGCGGCTGATGGGCTCGCGCAGCGAGGCCACCAGGCGGAGCCAGGGGAAGGCCTGCATGCATAAAGTGGCTGGATGGCTTCATCAACTTGTGCATTCAGGCACCTGCTTGCACCACAGCTGTATCAGCGACGACAGTGGCAGCAGCGGCAGCAGCAGGTAGGCCGCACCCTGCGCTTCCATGTACACCGCAACTGCACATGTACAGGCGCACCTGCCGCAGGCCGTGTGCCAGCTTGGCACCCTCCCGGCCGTAGTGGGTGCTCTGCAAGTGGCAGGCAGGTGTGCAGGAGAAGCCCGGTCAGACAAAGTGGCCTGTTCATCGAAGCTATGCAGGGCCGAGGGCGGCCATGCAGTGTGGCACCACGGGAGGCGCAGCGCACGCCCTTGCATGTTTGGGTAGATGCACAGCATCGGCATGACAAACTGGCTGTGGGTGACTGTGAGGCAGCTGTGGGTGACTGTGAGCTCCACTCACCCCTTCGAACATGGCTCGGTACAGGCCGTTGCGCAGCACGCGCGGCAGGAACAGCGTCTGCGGTTTGGGGGGGTTGCATCCGGAAGGGCAGGGTAAGCAGGGCGGCTGACTGGACAGTTTGCAACTGTTGTGACGGCGGCGCGGCACAGCCAGCTGGCCAGCCACTGTTGGACGACCCAAGCAGTATGAGTGCAGCACGCAGCGCTGTCGCTGGCCCCGCAGCAGCAGAGGGATGCCCGCAGCCCCACCACGCATAGCAGGCAGCCGGCAGCACAGCAAGCATGGCAGGCAGGCAGCAGCACAGCAGGGGAGCAGCCAGCTGACCTCCTGGATGTACTTGAACGTTAAAAATAATTGCAAATAATAAAAGCCAACAGACCTCCTGGATGTATTCTCGCTGGCTGTCGGGCGGGCAGGCGGCCGGGTCGTAGCCGCAGTCATCGCTAAAGTATTCCGGCTCCTGCGGAATCATGGAAGGGAAGGAGACATGAAACAACACAGCACACACATTGGGGAGCTGGAGGACGGCAGGGCAGCAATGGCATCCCTTGATCAGTTCGTGTCACAACCAGCGATTCCTCATGCGCCGCCACGGCCTGCTTGCCTTTTCCACGGGGATGACGATGCCAGGGTGGTCCTTCAGATTGTGGAACAGGGAGGTGGTGGCGCACTTCTGCGGGGCAGGGCGGGGCGGGGCAGGAGGGATAGATCGCAGCAGCAGGGTGGGTGCTTGGATGGTTGGTTGGGTAGGACAACTTGTTGGGCAACCTGCTAGGGTGCAACCTTGAAGGAGCGCCCCCAACCATTGCATCCCCTGGGGCTGCCTCCCACCTGCCCACTCGTCCATCCCCGCCTGCCCGCCCTCCCCGGCCCACCTGCCAGCCCACAATGAAGAAGTGCGGGAACAGGAACTGGCCGCGGTACCGCTTCTGCTGGGCCGCCTCCTTCAGGCAGGCAAGGGTGGGCTCCAGCTCCATGCACCGCTGCAGGGCGGCCTGGTAGGGGCTCGGCACGCCTTCCTTCCAGATGCTGTCGTCCACCCCACCCTCCGCCCACTCTTCAGCAGCGACAGCAGTAGTGGCGGCACCTGTGGCGGCAGCGGTCGCAGCGGCGGCGCCCTCGCCAGCAGAGCTGCCGTCGCCGGCCGTGCCTGCTGCCTGCTCATCCTGTTGCGCTCCCTGCTGCTCGGCCTGCTGCGCCTGCTGCACACCTTGCTCCTCCACTTGCTGCGCCTGCTGCGCTCCCTGCTCCTCCGCCTGCTGCGCTCCCTGCTCCTCCGCCTGCTGCTGCACAATGGGCGCCACATCCAGAGACATGCCCTGCACGACTGCAGGCTGCGGGGGAGGCTGGTCCAACTTGCGGTGCCGCCTCACGCTCCTGCACAAATGAGCGAAGCGGGACAGCAGCAGGTTTTTGCTTATACATCAAGGTCTGGGAGGTGCGCGGCGGCAGCATGTGTTGCGAAGATGCTGGGCAGCGGCCGCACTGCAGGTGAGACATGCAAGGCAGGTGGGACACCGCAGCTGCGGGGGCTAAGCATACATGTACCCGACTGTTTGCACGCGCAGCCGCCACACTCACCCCTCGCCGCCGGGCCAGGCAGGCTGCTGGTCGCTTGCCGCTCCCAGCCGCCAGCGGCTGCTGCCGAGCAGCACCAGCAGCAGCAGCAGGGCGCCTGCCACAAATGCGATCAGTGGAAGCTTGCGGCTGGCGCGCTGTGCAGCCCTGCAGAGGCAAGGGCAAGCGGGCAGGCTGGCGCGGCTGTGGGTGGCACCACCATGGTGCGAGGGTGTCCCTGGAGGCACACCAGCAACAGGCATGCGCGCACACTGGCGGCCGCCGGCAGCTGCCGCGACTGCATGGTGAGAATTCGGTGCCACAGGGCACACCTCCTGGCGTCTTTGGGTCCGACCGCAGTGGCGGTGATGGTCACGGCAGCTGCCAGGGAGGCTGCGCGTGAGAGCGGCGGCGCCGGCGCCTGAGCCGCTGCGGCGCCGGCGGGGCGGCGATAGCGCGGCGTGGCCAGGCCGTCTGTGAGGCTCAGCTGCCGCGCCAGCATTGCGCCTAGGGTGGTTTGGCAGCGATGAGAGGGCTGGCGCAGGTCGGCAGGCGTCAAGGGTTGTTTGAGGCCGCGCGCGGGCTGCTGCGCAGAACGCGTCGCAGCCTGATTCAGAAAGAGCTTGGATGTCGTGTGCGCTGTCAAGGCCCAAATGCCCGCATGGGACTTGCCGCGTCTGCGCCCAGCTGCTGCCGCACTTGCAGGCGCTCCCAGCAGCTTTCATGCATCACGCAATGCACGAAAAGCTCAAGGCAGCGCAAATCTTCCACAGCGCTGCCACCGCCGCCGCCGCCACCGCCACCGCCGCCGCCGCCACTGCTGCCTCTCAGCCTCGGCCCTGCCGCATCCATTATGCCCCACAATGCCTTCGAAACAGCAGATCTTGTCACAACCTCATCGCCTGGACAGGAAGCCGAGCTAGGCCCCTGCGCATGCATGCATGCGCAGCTCTACGGTGCTTCAGGCGCTCGCCGCCGCCGCCAACGGTCCCGGACTAACCCATCGCCGCCCTTGGAGCAAGACAAGGCGCGGCCCCTGCCCAGACACAAACCCTTCCTCAGCCCTGGCTTGTTGAGTGCAGCCATGCCACAACCGATCAGTTGTTCGAGCTGCCAGCAGACCAAGGGGTTGCTTGACCGGGGGCATTGGCGGCGGGGGAATGTACTGCCGGCGTTGGAGGAGCGCGGGTCTGCAGCCGTCTGCCCGCCAGGAGGCGCTGCCAACCGCTCCCCCATCACACGATAGGGCAGCGTCGCGCGGCCGGGGCTTGCGGCTGAGCGTACTCGCGCTGACATTGGCGGCGGCCGCCGCCTGGCATCCCCCCATGTGGGGCTGGAGTGGTGTCATGCATACAGGGGCGATCGCAGCCAATCCGCGCGCTGTAGTACCCGAAAATTTCAAGCCCCTGTAGCCCGGCGCCCGCCGACGAACAACGCGCAGCAGCTTCCCCTTGCGCACGACCTCGCTCCCCTTGGCGGCAGGGGCCGCTGCCGCCTCCAGGCAGCCCTCAAGGGGCACCTGAGGCCCAATTGGCGGCTTGCGCGCCCAGCGCAGCCATGGGCAGCCCGCCCGGGCGGGGGGTCGGCAGGCGCCGCTCATGGCCGGGGGGCCCCCTTGCCGCCGTGGCGGAGGACTGGCATGCGGAGCAGCGAGCCGAGGCCGGCCGCAGGTGTGCCCCGCTGCTTGGGTGTCACCAAAGAACGCAGGGCTGGCCCCGAAGCTGCCGCAGGGCCTGGGGGCGGTATCTGATTTGCTCGCAGTACGCCAAGCGCGGCGCTACGGTCGGCGCTCGGCCGGGGGGCAAGGAGGGTGCCCACACACAGCATCAGTACACCATGAAGAGCCTGCACATGCACCCTTCTGCTGCTGCTGCAGGGTGCGTGTGGGCAACCGAGCGCTGGCCCTGCTAGCGGCAGCGGGCATCATGGCGTGCCTCATCGTTCTCAGCTCCGGCTCAGTCTTAGGGTGAGCAATTTTGGTTTGACCCTTTTGTCGGGTGCAACCCAAGGCTGCCATGGTTGCGTGCTGCCTGATCTTGCCGTGCCTGCGGCCTGGCATGCAATTTGTGGCACAGGTACTGTTGCCGTCAGCACTAGACTGGGTTGCTTCTCTGTGCACGTTGGCACCCGTGCTCCTGCCCTGCCCCCCTGCCTCTGCGACTGCTGCCCTGCCCCGCAAAACGCGCAGCACCCTCCACTCTGCCATCAACCCCACCTGCTTTCCTGGCTGCCCACATCCCTTGTCCCTTCGCAGCGGCGGCAAGAGCGGCGGTCTGCGGCGCCACCGTCTGGAGAGCGGTCGCCGCATGGCGGCTGAGGTGCCGTTCGCGCAGCAGCACCCATTGGCGGCGGGCGTACTAGTTGGGTGAGCCTGGGTGTTTGTGTGTGTGTGTGTGTGTGTGCTTGTGTGTGTGTTGTGCTGGGCAGGCGGGCAGCCAGCCGGAGGACGCCCCAGGGCACAGCAGTGACAAGGGTTTGTGGCGTGCACTGCTGGCGCAGGCATGCTTTGGGCTAGCGGTGCTTGTTGCGCCGCTCGGTGCGCTGACCTGCAACTCTGCAACGCCGCACTGAGCGACAGCCCTCCCATCGCCCTGCCACCCAGCCGCAGGTCGGGCCAGCAGCAGCAAGGTTTGGCACAATTAATGCCAAAGCTAGCAGCCGATAGCAGTGAAGATGAGATCGAAGCAGCCAGCCGCGCAGCAGCGGCTGATGCAGCGTTAGACGAGGAAGACGAGGAAGAGGGGGAGGAGGAGGAGGAGGAGGAGGAAGAAGAGACGGAAGCAGGAATAGAGGGGGAGGCTGTGGCTGCAGGCAGCGAAAATGCAGCCACCACAGCCAGCGGCAGCGGTGCGGCAGGCCGCGGTCGTGGCAGTGGCAAGGCCGGCAGTGAGGCGGCTGCGCAGGAGGGAAAGGCTGCTGAGGAGGAGGAGGAGGAGCTGCTCACTCAAGAGGAGTTTGAGCTTCAAGCCAAGCGGTGGCAGGCAGAGGCAGCAGCGGCAGCACAGCATGCGCAGCATGGCGGCGAGGGCAGCCAGCATGGCAAGCGGCAGGCTGCCGCCGAGCCTGGCGCAGCCGAGGCTGGCGCAGCCAGCGGCGCGGCAAAGCTGGCTGCTGCTGGGCAGCAGAAGCCAGGGAGTGCAGCGGCGGCGGCGGCGGAGGGTGCGGCGGAGGATGCGCTTGCAAGTGAGGGCAGCAAACGCAGTGCTTCCGCCGGCGGGCGCAAGGTGGGCATGGGCAGCAAAGCAGGTGCTGCTGAGCCTGCTGAGCCTGCTGAGGATGAGGAGGGTTACGAAGCGGCAGCGAAGCGGCAGCAGCGCCGGCGCGAGGCCGCGGCCCGCGCGAGCCAAGCCAGCCTGGCCGCCGCCGCCGCGACCGACAGCGACCCCCGCGCAGCCCGCTCTGAGCCTGCGAGCGGCAAGGCGGCGGCAGCTGCGGCCGCCTCCAAGGGCGGCGAGGGCGCTGCAGGGCAGCGTGAAGAGGAGCAGGCTCCTGTCGGCCCCAAGTCGCCGTATCAGCTGGCTCTGGAAAAATGCAACGACCTGGCTTGCCTCCGGGAGGCTGCCAAGCAGGAGCGGCACGCCGGGCAGTTCTTGTTTCCGCACGCCCTCGTCATCGGCTGGCAGGTGGGTGCTGCACTACTAGGCACTGAGTGGGCTGTGAGCTGCTTGGGCGGTGCAGAGCGTGGGTGCGGAGTTGGCTGGGGTTGTTTGGGCAGTGCAGGGCGGGGGTGCCCAGCAGGCGGGGTGTTGATCTGCAGGCTACAAGGGGCTGTGCATGCTGCGCACTGCGGGGCGGCCTGGGCAGTGCACTTGGTGGTGCACCCTCATGCTGCCCACCTGGCATGCACGTGCTTCTGCAGACGTTCCTGCTTCTGCAGCTGATTGATTGCCCCCAGCCCACACGATGCACATTACAATCTGCCGCTCACCCAAGCAACCCCTCCCAATACCTTGCGCAGAAGTCGGCGGCAGCTGGGCTGTTCAGCGAGCTGGCGCGGCACCCTGGCGTGCTGGCACCCCAGGAGCAGGTGCGTATTGCCTGCTCCAGTGCTGCTTCCTCTGCTCCAGCCTTGCCACAGCTAACCCTGGGTGCAGCGCTGCCGGCGTTGGCTTGTGGTGGCCCGGGGCTGGCCGGAGGGGCCGGCTGTGCCTCCAGACCCTGTGTGGGGCACTGCAGCCATGCACCCAACAGCTGCACCCTGTGATAGCCAACACCTGTGCGCTCTTCGCCCGCTCATCGATGCAGGAGAGCGAGTTCTCAGCGAGAGGCGTGACAAAGACGCTGCAATTTTTTGCCCAAAACGCATCACGATTTCACTCATCCCCCCGTTTCAAACTGCAGGAGAGCGAGTTTTTCAGTGAGGGTTGCGACTCCGACCCTACGTCCTGCCCCCACCAAGATCAGCAGGAATACATCCAGCACGTGAGGCCCTTGTTAGTCAAGTTGCACACGGCCGCTTTGGTTTGCATGCTGGGTTGTGGCACTGCCGGTTAACTTCAGGAGCTGGACCAGCAGGAATACACCCAGCATGGGAGGCCCAGGCCTGTCTGGTATAGATGCTGACTTGCAGCACTGCTGGCCATGCCTGCTCTCAGCTGCTCTGGGCCGGCGGCTCCCAAAGATGTGCAGCAATGCATGCCAGGGTGTTGAACGGCACAGGATATGCATGCCGCCGCATTTGCTGCTCCGTATCTGCCCAGTGATACTCACACCTGCCCCCCTGTGCTCCCCCAAACACTCTGCTCAGATGCTGCGCCTGCAGCGCGCGCTGCGGCAGGGCCTGCGCAAGCCGGTGATCGAAGGTTCCACCCGCTATGCGGCAGCGGGTCCACGCATGGCCAAGGGCCTGCAGGAGGTCAGCTGGCAGGCAGTCTGCTGTGTTGCTTGCCGGCTGATGAGGCAGCTCGCCTGAAGCAGCCACGTGGCATGCACCTGCGAACTGCACAGCCGTGCTGCCAAGTCTCGGGCCAGCAACTGCCTTCTGCGCTAAAGCACCCCCTCTCACCCGTCTGTGCGACGCTGTTGCAGGTTTTCCCCTGGTTGCGCCTCGTGGCGTCGCTGCGCGAGCCCATCAGCCGGGCCGTGGCGGTGCTGGCATCCACCAAAGACGAGGCTTCGCAGAGCTGCCTGGCCGAGTAAGTGCGGGGAAGGTGGGCTAGCATTGGCTGTGTCGCAAACCCGGTCCAGCAGCCAGCCACTGGCCACGGCACCATCACGCCGTGCACAAGCCTGGGTGGTGCCTGCTGGTCGCAACTTCTTGCCCGCGAGAGCTGTGTGCCCTCTTGCGACCTGCCCCGCAATTCACTGCCTGACACAGCCGCCCCCCCCCCCCCCCTCGACTGCCCGGCATGGGCATTGTAGCACCATGGATCAGACGTGGGTACCTGGCCAATGCCCTGCAACACTGGTTTAACACCCCTCCAATTGCCGGTGCCACCTCGCAGGGGCGCCCTGTTTGGCTGCCTGAAGCAGCGGCTGCCGGCGCTGAACTACAGCGCCCAGCTGTCGGCCTGGCTGGACACGTTCCCTGCGGAGCAAGTCTTGCTGCTGCAGGTGCGCCTGCTGGCCCCGCCTGCCGGCGTGTGCAGGCTGCAGATGTGCAGCTTGCATGTGCGGTTGATGTTGGTCTACTTGGCGAGATGGGACGGTGCAAGTGCCCTGGACAGCATTTGGTTGCATGTTGCGGCCTTTGCCGTGGATATTTACCATTCGCCGCCACAAGCCAGGACGAATCCATGTCTAGCCCACCGCCTCTCAGACTTGCATGCACTGCAAGCCTGTGCTGCACCTGGCGCTTCCTTCCCACCTCACAATCTACCGCTCGTTACCCCCCATTCAAATGCAGTATGAAACCCTGGCCTCTCCCGACCAGGAGCGGGTGGCT